>ENA-OZAG01000268-OZAG01000268.1-human-gut-metagenome-genome-assembly--contig:-NODE-268-length-30188-cov-5.291076_pt1 | contig 30188 bp, 37 predicted proteins | sample MGYA00243300_ERZ653497 | MGnify/ENA primary metagenome ERZ653497 (study PRJEB26926, sample SAMN06164955) | human gut metagenome | biome: ENVO:00009003; feature: ENVO:2100002; material: ENVO:00002003...
GAGATCGCTCAGTGTCTCGTGGGCTCGGAGATGTGTATAAGAGACAGGTCCGGCTTGCCCGGTCTGCGCTTGGGCGGAGCCCCGGTCCCTTCGGCTGCTTCCAATTCAAGCATCGTCAGCTGCCCGTTTGCATCGAATCGGTACATCTATGTGACCTCCTTCCCGCAGTTTTCCGTTTCGCCAAATACATCAAATAATAGCTGCGGCGCAAGCGGTCCGGCGAAGTCAGCAAGGAGAAAAATGCGCTTGCGACGCTGCGCGACGCCCCAAAATTGAGCATCCAGACAGCGCCATGCAAGAGAAAACGCACCGCCTGCCGTGAGCTCACCGGCGTCAGGCCATGCGTAAGGATAGGGGCTTGGGATAAGCTCATTGGGAAAGCAGATCCGCACGATCTCCTCCAGCACGATCCGAAAGTCCTCATACTTCGGTTTTCCGCTTGAAAAAGCCCCCGGAACATTCTCCCAACACATCCAGCGCGGCCGTATGTTGACGCTCTCCCGACCACGGGCCTTCTCTGCCAACCTCATTTCGCGCACGATGCGCATCTGCTCCATAAAAAGGCCGGAACGGGCGCCGGATAATCCGGCGTGCGCTCCGGCCACGCTCAGGTCCTGGCAAGGGCTGCCCCCGCAGATGATGTCCACAGGCGGCAGGTCTGCGCCGCTGATGGCAGACACATCTCCGTAATGCTTCACCTGTGGCAGACGCTTGGTCGTGACCCGGATGGCAAAGGGCTCAATCTCGCTGCTCCACAGCGGAGTGATCTGCCCGGTCAAAAGACCGCCTAACGGAAAACCCCCGGAGCCATCAAAGAGGCTGCCGAGGGTCAAAGTCTTATTCTGTTCTGTGCTCATGCGGAAGCCTCCTCTCCGAGCATCTGCTCATTCGCTTTCCGGTAAAAATCTTTGGACACTTCAAATCCATAGCTGTTGCGCCCCAGTTCTCTTGCTGCTCTCAGCGTGGAGCCGCTGCCGGCGCAGGGGTCAATGACCACATCGCCCTCATCTGTAAAGGTCTCGATCAGTCGTTTCAGCACGGAGATCGGTTTCTGGGAGGGATGGATCTTCGGGTATTCCTTGCCATCCCGCTTCCAGTCAAACCAGTTGAAGATCATGTGGGGCTTTCCGTCCTCACCGAGATTGCGGAACTTCGGGAGTTTCCCCCGGTACAGCACCAGCGCATACTCCGTTGCACCTACGATCTTCATGTTGGCCTTTAAGACCTGCGGACTGTAGTTCTTGCAGAACACCAGCGGGATATAATTCTTGAAGCCGTATTTCTCTGCTTCGGTGATCACCTTCGGGATCTGCTGGAATGCACAGAACACGATCATGCACGGCGCATCCTTCTCGCCCGTGCCAGGTTCTTTCTTCAGCAAGCGGTTGCAGAAGTGGAAATACTCTGCAATGTTGAAGGTGAAATCGGTATTGAATGCCGCTTTCCTCGCCTTGCTGCTCTCCCCATTTTTGTTGTCGCCATCCACATACCAGTCCGGCCGGCTGGCGTAGAAGTCCGTACCGATGTTGTACGGAATGTCTGCGATCACCAGCTGCGCCTTGGGGATGTTATAGGACTTGAAATTCTGGAAGTTGTCATGGATGAGGACGCATTTTACATCAGGCATCGGCATCCTCGCTTTCCGGCTCGAAGGTCGCCACTTCCTCGAACTTCAGCTTCTGGCCGTCACGGATGACATACACATCATCGTAGTGACCATCGCTGTGTTCGATGTACCGCTTCACGATCACATCCACGAACTTCGGGTCCAGCTCGATGCCCCGGCACACACGGTCGGTCTCCTCACAGGCGATCAGGGTCGAGCCGCTGCCGAGGAAGGGGTCCAGGACGATTCCGTTGGTCATGGTGGAGTTGCGGATGGGATAGCTCATCAGGCCGATGGGCTTCATGGTCGGGTGATCCTTGTTGGCCTTGGGACGGTCGTACTCCCAGATGGTGGTCTGTTTACGGTCGGAGTACCACTGGTGCTTGCCCTTCAGTTTCCACCCATAGAGGCAGGGTTCATGCTGCCACTGATAGGGACTGCGGCCCAGCACCAGAGCATTCTTTTTCCAGATACAGCAACCGGATAGATAGAATCCCGCATCCTTGAACGCCTTTCGGAAATTCAGGCCTTCCGTGTCGGCGTGGAAGATGTAGATGGAACCATCATCTGCCAGATGACCGTGCATCTGCTTGAACGCTGCCAGCAGGAACTCGTAGAATTCTGAGTCGCCCATGTTGTCGTTCATGATCTTGCCGGCCGTTTCTTCCACGTCTACATTGTACGGAGGATCGGAAAGCACAAGGTTGGCCTTCACGCCGTCCATCAGGGTATCGTAGCACTCAGCCTTCGTGGAATCACCGCACAGAACACGGTGCCGACCCAGTATCCAAAGGTCACCTGCCTGCGAGAAGGTCGGCTGTTTCAGCTCAGATTCCACATCGAAGTCATCTTCTTTGATGTCCTTGTCGTGGACTTTGTTGAACAGCGTCTCGATCTCAGGCGGCTCAAAGCCCGTCTTGCCCAGGTCGAAGTTGGAGTTCTCGATATCCTTCAACAGGTCAGCCAGCAGAGAATCATCCCACGCACCGGTGATCTTGTTGAGCGCGATGTTCAGGGCTTTTTCTCGGGTCTTGTCGATGTCCACCACCGCACAAGGCACTTCGCCATAGCCCAGTGCCATCGCAACGGTCAGGCGTTGATGGCCGCCGATGATCGTCATATCGGCATTGACCACCAGCGGATCGGCAAAACCAAACTCCTCAATGGAGTTCTTAATCTTCTCGTACTCCTTGTCCCCCGGCTTCAGCTTTTTTCGGGGATTGTATGCAGCCGGCTTGAGTACGGTCACCGGCAGCATTTTCAGTTCAGCAGTTGCTTTCATGTAGTTCCTCCCAGTTCAGATTCACACACGCATGACCTCAGAGAACGGTACAAAAAAGGAGCCGAACTCAAAGCCCGACTCCAGTTCATCGCTGTCCCCGCCCATCTCCGACTGCGGTTTTTCCGTAATCGGATACCATTCCGGGTCTGTCCCGTTCATGGAAGCAAGGACTCTGTTCTCTGCATGGTCAATCTCATGTACACAGATGCCTGCGGTGTTGCAGACTGCAAATACACCGATCACTTTATTTTCCAATGCTGCTCTCTCCCTTCGCCCTGCCCTTATTGGCACAGGCTCGACTGCAATATTTTCTTGGAAGTCCATACTGGTGGCGGTAGGAGAACTCCCTGCCGCACACCGGGCAGACCTTTGACCGCACGGTCTTCCAGTTCTGCGGTCTTGGGTGGGTGTTGTTCCACTTGGATCGACATTCCGGGGAACAGAATTTTCTCGGTCGTCCCCGATGGTTCGGAACGATGGCTGCACCACACTGCGGACAGAAGGAAAACGCCATATCCTTGATCATCTCGGCTGTGCAATCTTCCATCCATCCTCACCCCGTCCTCATTTTTCGCCGTTTCTATGTCAGTTCCAGTGGAAAATCTCAAAAAGCATACGAAAAGAAGCGAAGCGGCAGCCGGCACTGCCCCGCCGGGTTAGTTTGTTTTTGCGGCGTCCGGCTGCTGCTTGCTTCTCCTTGTCCCGGAACAAGCTAAAACGTGCGAAAAGTCCCATGTTGCAAGGGTTTTCACACGTTTTGGTTTGTTTCGGGGAAAAACAAAAGGCACCGGAGCGTTCACCCCGATGCCCTCATCTTCACCTTGTTCATTTTGCGCCGATATTGCCGGGACCCCCGGCCTATGAATTTTGCGTTTTTTCACACGAAAGGGGCCACCGGTCTTCTGTTGACTTCACCACAGAGAAGTGACCCCGGCCCCCGGTGGGGGTCAGTAGTGGTACACCGGGTGGATGTCTTTGGTCAGAGTCTTGCGGTCGTGGCATTGCTTACACATCGGCTGCCAGTTGGCTTCGTCCCAGAAAAGTCTAGGATCACCATGGTGCGGTGTGATATGGTCCACCACGGTGGCTTTCGTGTATCTCCCCCGCCTCATGCACTCGGCGCAGAGCGGATGGGCTTGGAGGTACTGCCTGCTTATTTTCTGCCACTGCCGTGTATAGCCACGCTTACCCGCTGGGCGTGTGACTTCCGGGTGCAGCGGCAGGTGCTTTGCACAGTAGAGGCTGCCCGGCTCAACCAGCTCCGGGCAACCGGGGTGTCGGCACGGCGCCTTGGGTCTGCGGGGCATGGGTCATTCCTCCCACGGAAGGCTGGGCTTGCCGAAGTGACCGTAGGCACTGACCTTGTTGTAATCCACATCCAGCAGACCCAGACGCTGGATGATACCCTGCGGGGTCAGGTCGTAGCTGTCCTTGACGTAAGCCTGAATGAAGTCCAGCGGTTGGTGTTCCGTGCCGAAGCACTCCACCGCCACGCCCACCGGCTGTACCACACCGATGGCATACGCCAGCTGGACTTCGCACTTATCAGCGTAGCCGGCCTGCACGATATCCTTGGCAATCTTCCGTGCCATATATGCTGCGGACCTGTCCACCTTGGTGGGGTCTTTGCCGCTCAGGGCACCACCGCCCATTCGACCGATGCCACCGTAAGTATCGCACGCCAGCTTACGGCCGGTGACACCGCAATCGGCGTAGCTACCGCCCAGCACGAACCGGCCGGTGGGATTCACAAGTTTCTGGAAGTTCCCGTCCAGACCGTACTCACAGGCAGCCAGCACCATCATGGATTCAATGATGTGGCGGAAGTCGCTGACCTCCACGTCCGGGCTATGCTGCACAGAACAGAGGAAGGTAGTGATCCGACCGGTGTCGTAGTCGTAGCTGACCTGTGCCTTGGCATCCGCCCGGAACATCTTGCTCGGATGGTTCTTCAGCAGTTGCAGGAACTTGGTGGCGACCATGTAGGGGATCGGCATCTGTTCGGCAGTCTCGTTGGTGGCATAACCGTACATGATGCCCTGGTCACCGGCACCGCCCTTATCCACGCCCAGTGCAATATCCGGCGACTGCTTATCGACCAGGATGCCGATACGGAGCAACTCCCGGAAATCAAAGCCCATCTTGTCTGCACCGATGCGGGTGATGACCTCATGGACGATCTGCTGGTAGTTGGGCTGGTAATCGGTGGTGACCTCGCCGGCGACAAAGAGCTGGCTGCGTTTCAGCAGACACTCGATCGCTACACGGGCGTTCTTGTCGTGCTGGAGGATGTCGGTCACAATGGCGTCTGCGATCTGGTCACAGATCTTATCCGGGTGACCGTTGCTGACCTGCTCACATGTGATAATCTTGCTCATAGCTGTTCCTCGCTTTCATGTATCACAAAGCAGGCCGCCTTTGCCGTTGCCCACAAACGTAGGCTCCCACAAAAGCTGCCTGCTTAGTATCGTGTGGCTTTCATCTTTTTTGTAGATGGTTTGTAGATGGTCGAACTCTCACAATATGAGGCGCCCAATTCTAAAAAAGCATTGTTATTACGATAGTTTTCAGCCTTCTTATCTTCTCTTTTTTCTTTTTGTAGCTGATGTAGCTAGTAAAAAGTAAATTGCATATAAAAGAAAAGGATAATAAGAAAATAGGGTTTTCACCGTCTACATCAGCTACAAGCCCAAAAACGTCGTGGAATCAACTTTTTCTTGTAGCCGGTCTGTAGCCGATGTAGCTGGTACGAGCCACTGGAGCCGTTCTAAGACAGTATCAAGGCACGACGTTAAAGTCCTCTTTAATGCCTTCTGTCATTGTGAACTCCACACCCATAACCACTTGTGTCGGTCCTCCGACGCCATCCGCCGGACGCTTTTTCTGAACGGTGTACCTCTTGTCGATTTCGGTATTCAGCACCTTGGCAGAGTCCGCCCTGTACCCGTTTTCGGCACACCACTCCTTGTAGCGTGTATAAACGGCAGCACGGCGAAGCTCACTATCTGCTTTCGTTTGGAGGCATTCACTGAAGAACTGCCCCATCTTATCCGAGAACATCTGGTAGTCCATGGTGGCCTGCACGACAGAGTCCGGCATTTCCAGACCCTGACTGCGAAACAGCTTATACCCTTCCAGCATCCAGTTCAGGATGCCGGACATATTTTCCGGTTCCGCAAAGAAGCCCTTCAAGCCCTTATCCTGCTCTTTTTCATCAAAGTGGCGGTCAAAGGGGATGATCTTGATACGGCCGGACTCGAACAAGGTCAGGTCTGTGATGTTCGGACGATGGTTCGTGTTGATGAAGATCTTGAAGTTCGGACGGAACTCGAAGCTGTTCTCATGCAAATATCGGGCCGTGATGGTGTCGTTACCAGTCAGGCGTTTGGTCAGGGCGGCATCCAGCGTGATCTTCTTCTCCGGCTCTGAGATATTGACGAACCGGGAGCCGGCAAGGCGTGCGATTTCCTCAGACGGTCCACCACTCTGGGCATTGAACTTTGCCTGCAGCATGGTGGGGTCGGCGTTTTTGCCGTACTCGCCCATGATCCGCAGGATGCTTTCCATAGTGGTGCCCTTGCCGTTTCGGGAAGTAGGGCCGTAGAGGATGAACAGACATTCCATCCTCGTATCGCCGGTCAAGGCATATCCGATGGCTTTTTGCAGATAGTCGGCTCTCGCCTTATCTCCTTGCATGATTTCTGTGATGAAAGTCCGCCAGCGAGGACAGTCTGCTTTCGGGTCATAGATGACCGGGGACACCTTTGTGAGGTAGTCGTCCGGGCGGTGTTCCCGGAACTCCATCGTCCGCAGATCCAGCGTTCCGTTCTGGCAGTTGAACAGGTAGATGTCCCGGTCGTAGTGTTTCATGGACAGTGGGAACACAGACTTTGCATCCTTCAGCATGGTTTCCCGATGCTTTCGGAGCTGGAGCTTCCGCACCCGGTCGATGAATCGCTTTCGAGCATCCTCCTCTGTGATCGTCAGGGCAAACACATACAGCTTGTCCGCCAGCAACTTCGCCAGTTCCGCCACCTTGAGGTTTTCCGTGTCCGGCTGCCAGACCTTCCCGTCGTAAACATACCAGATGCCACGCTCACTGTTATACCGGGCGATGGGCTTGAAGAAATCGGCAAACATATTGCCCATACCGATCTCATCCCTGCCGTATCTGGGATTCGTGTGCGGAGCCATCTCATCCAGTGACAGGGTGAGCTTGGTGATGTCCGGCTGGAACTCCGGGGATTTAGACTCCGGGTCAAGGTTTGTGAACTCCTCGTCCACGATGTCCTGTGCGTTGACCGGAACGTACACCGCTGCACAGGTGTTGACGGTGTTCCGAATGGAGATCGCACCGTAAGTCGTACCGGCCTGCCGGCGATCCCACTTGTCACGCATCAGGCCGGAGGTGCGAAAGATACGGTCCATCTGTTCTTCATCGCAGCCGCACCAGAACGCAAGGATGGACAGAAGTGCCATGTCCGCATCCGACTGGCTGTCATATAGTTCTTCCCAATCACCGGCATAGAGTTTCTTGAACTTGTCCCCGTTGCTGGCCTCCTCCGCATGAGCAATGACCGCGTCATCGTCCAGATACGAGTGATGCCGGAGCTGTGTGTTCTGCACCTGCTTGTTGCGCTTCATCAGCGAATCCAGCAAGGTGGTCATCGCCGTCTCATCGTTGGGGATCTCCCCTGTGCGGTAAACATCTCCCGTCACGGTGACGAAGCGGTTTGTCGCACCGGGCATATACACTTCCAGCCCTTTGCTGCGGTTGTTGATGTAATAGACTGTCTTGTCGTAGACAAAATCTTCCGGCACGCCAAAAAAGCCTCGCAGTCCCTTACCGGACGGAGACTTCTCAACATATGCCGTGGGGAAAATGGAAAGGACGGTCGCTGCTGTGTCGTTCAGCGTCCCGTCCTCTCTGAAACAGTGGTCGATATCAAAAGCGCCGATGCCGTTGCCGACCGCAATGCCGATGCCGTCGTACCCGCCCATGGCATAGGTCATGAGGGTGGTCTTGAAATCGGCAAATGTGCGCAGATCGTTGATTCTGGCCCGGTCACCGTTGGCCGGGTTGTACGGCATCTTGGTCTTCTGACCGCTTCGCTTTTCAAACTTCCAGACGCAGAACCGGCAGTCACTTTTCAGTCTCGCAGGGATATTCTTGATGTCTACCACGTTCTTGCCTCCTTCTTGGTAGTAGTGTCGGCAGTGCCCATGTTAAAGAACACCGCGATTGCCTGCTCCACTTCCCGCTGCTTGGCGATAGAGGTCAGGCTGCCCAGCTTGTTCAGCAGGGCGTTCTTTCCGATGGTCGTGACCTGCTCTGCCAGTGCGACAGAGTTGCGCAGATACGCATGGTCATTGATCATCTGGCAGTCTGCCTCTGCGATCTGGATGTGCGTGGGCAGACCCAACTTCTTCTGCACGGTGGTCAGGGGGATCACCGTGAGCGTGCTGGAAAACCGATTCGCCACATCGTTGCTGATGACCAGCACCGGGCGGCTGCCGCTCTGCACGGAACTGCCGTAATGGTCGCCCAGCTCGGCAAACCAGATTTCAAACCGCTGCACCATCTGCTGCGGAGAATCCTGCTGCGGTATGTCCTGCCGCAACGCTTCCTTCTGGGCAGACTTTTCAGATCGGGCAGTGTGCTGCTTGCGGAGCAGCCGCCCTTTCTGGTTGATGTATTTATTCACATGAGGTCTTGAACGACCGTTCTTATTCTTGCGACCCAATGAAAACTCACCTCTTTTTCCCGGTCGATAGACCTTGGGTTGATGTAAAAGTAAAAAGCCGGACAGAGAAGTCACAGCTTTGGCGGCGAATCGATCGCCGCAACAAAAAAGCCGAAGCAAAGTCATTTCTGACCGCCTCGGCAATACGCTTCTCTATCCAGCTTTTCCAGTATAAATTATACCAAATTGAGGGCGTACCGTAAAGAAATGATTTTGTCAAGAAACCCTTGAAAATGTCAATAAACTACTGTAATGTGCGGTCTATTTCAACTTTTTTCTTCAAGTTTTCGCAGCTCCAAAGCAAGCAGCTCCAAGCCCAACTTTTTGAAGTGTCGGGCACGATTTACTCCAAGTACATGATCTTGCAAATCACAGATTTCTTTGAGTGCTTTACCGTCCAAATAAAAGCCAACAACAGCCGCTCTTGCATTGGCATGTGGAATTGCCCATATCGCACGGATCAGCTTCTCCAGTGACTCCCATTTCTGCTGACACTTCTTTTCCTTTTCTTCGAGCATGAATTGATACAGTTCTTGCTCGTTCTGGCTCTCGGCTTTACCCAGACTTTCCTTGATGTCTGACATTTCCTGCTCCATAGCCAGCAGTTCCTCTCGAATGTGGGGAATCGCCTTGCAACATTCAAGAGCGTGGTTCACCTCCGCCTCAGTTGGCGGATGATTTCCCAGAATACTCGGTCTTGCCATTCTGTTTTCCTCCTCTCATGCGGTCTTTGTACTCCAAGACGACCGCAATTTTCTCTAGTGCCCTCTCCCGTTCAGCCTCCACAGTCTTCCGCCCCAGCACCTTGCCGGAGCTATCCTCCACCGTAGGGATGGCTTTCCGCTGCACAAAGAGCTGATGGGCAACAAGCTGTGTCCGTCCTCGCAGACTGCGCAGCCCGATTTCAAACAACTCGATCTCCTCACAGACCCGGCGGTACGGAGTGATCAGTTCTTCCTCCCGGCGCTCCTGAATCTCTCGGTTCATGGATGCCAGTACCTTGTCGCAGTTGAGGACGGTGCGTTCCACCGGGTTGGACGTACCGCTTGTTTTAACTCGCTCGCCCTGCTCATGCGCTCCCTGCGACAGCTTGTAGATGACCTCGTCCCGGGTATAAAACCAGGCGTGGGATTCGTCGATCTGCCGCTTGAGTTCCTGCTTTCTCGCCAGAAGCTGTGGATAGGAATCGGCCAGTTCTCTGGCTTTTTCCATATAATCCGGTGTCCCAACAGAGGTCTGCGCCTCACCGGGATGTGTTTCTTCGCTCATGGTCAAGCCCTCCTTTCTGACCGATGTTCTGTATCACATGACTGCCGCAGCCGAGAGATTCCTTTTAGCAGCTTTTCTCTCGGCTCGTTCCCGTGCCTTTGCCCTGCCTCGCTCCCAGCGTTCAACATTGATATCTGCCTGCCGCTTTGCCTCCTGCATCAGGATTTCCGGGTCCAGTTCAGTCAAAGTCCGATACCACTTCGAGTGGAAGAATCGCTCCAGTTTCTTTTTGCTGGACCGGTGTTTCCATTCCTCCGGCTCCTGCACCAGCTTGAACAGTGCTTTCCGATAATCCTTGAATGCCTGCAAAACGATGGCGTTTGCCAGTTCTGCGTAGCACTCGGCATACTCAACATTTCCCATCGCCACTCTCCTTTGTGTCGTACCACGGCTTCACGAGCCGCTTGCCCTCAAGGCTGCAAGGATAGAGCTGGATGTCGTACCACGCCAGCTCATACATCTCATCCAGCAGACGGCGGTTGGGTTCCGGCAGGTTTGCGGCATACTGGATGAACGCCTCGATAAACCGGGACTGGCTCGTTTCATCCTTCATCTGCCGTGCATAAACCGCCTCAGCGAACCGAAAGCACTGTTTCTTGTGCTGCTGAATCCAGTCGTACTTCCAAGTGATGGCTTTGAGGAGCGTTTTGCGGCTCTCATCCGACGTGACCTTGGGCATGGCCGCCTGCGGGCCCTTTTCTCGCAGACGGGTGTAGCGTTCCCACGCTCTGTCCTCACTGCTGAAAATCAGCCGACAGCGTAGTTCCTCCAGTCGGACGACATACATAAGCCGACTGATTTCATTTTCGTAGAGGTCTTTGACCAGAAAGTCAAAGTTCATTTTGAGGTCAGCGGTGCGGCGCACCGGATTGTCCCCCAGCAGCTCACAGAGCAAGCCGGGTTCCCGGATGGGACGGAACATCGCATACGGAATTGTGAAGCCAACTTCATCGTGCTTGGGCTTGGTTGCTGCCACCGGCTTGGCAGTTTTATAGCGGTAATCGCTGTGTTCAAGGCTCAGACCAGTATTGCGGTCTTTCTCGTTCAAAAACAAAATCTTATCCATTCTCATTCCTCCAGCCGTGCTTTGACGGCAGAAATCAGCTTTTCCTGTGTCATGTCTTTCTGTTCCAAGGCTGCCATCACATCCTCGTCCACTGTGTCCTTTGTGATGATGTGGTGGATGGTGACCACCTGTGTCTGGCCCTGCCGCCAGAGGCGGGCATTGGTCTGCTGGTAGAGTTCGAGACTCCATGTCAGACCGAACCAAATCAGGATGTGTCCGCCCTGCTGGATGTTCAGGCCATGTCCAGCCGATGCCGGGTGGATCAGGGCAACCGGGATTTTGCCGGCATTCCAATCCTTGATGTCATCGCTGGTCTTGATGTCATGCACCGGGATCTTGAGCTTCGTCAGATGGTTGATGATGCGCTCCCGGTCATGCTTGAACCAGTAGGCCACCAGCACCGACTGTCCATTGGCAGCTTCGATGAGGTCTTCCAGTGCCTCCAGCTTGTGGTCATGCAGGATTCGCGCTTTGCCGTTCTCGTCATAGACCGCGCCATTGCTCATCTGCAACAATTTTCCAGTCAGCGATGCAGCGTTGGCAGCATCTATGTCCCCGTCCTTCAAGGGGATCAGGAGGTCTTGCTTGAGCATATCGTAGAGCTTGCGCTCGTCTGCGTTCATCTCCACCTCATACCGGGTAGGGATACAGTCCGGCATATTCAGGTAGTCCAGAGCCTTCATGGAGATGGTGATATCCGATATACGCTGGTAGATCAGCTCCTCGGCTCCCTCTTTTGGCTTGTACTGGAAGACCACGCCACTGGACGGATTCATGGACGCTGCCTTGAAATAGGCTTCACGGTAGCGGCCGATGAACTTGCCCAAACGCTCTCCTCCATCCAGAATTCCGATTTCACTCCAAAGATCCATGAGGCCATTGGAGGACGGTGTGCCGGTCAGTCCGACCCAGCGTTTCACATACGGGCGGACTTTGCGCAAGAATTTGAAACGCTGGGACTGATAGTTCTTGAAGGATGACAACTCATCGATCACGACCATGCTGAAGTCCCAGCGCATTCCGTTCTTCTCGTAGTACTCCACCAACCACTTGACGTTTTCCCGGTTGACCACATAGATCATAGCTGGGTGATGGACGGCGGCGATGCGTGTCTTCACATCGCCCACGACGATTGAAATGTCCAGATTCTTCAGGTGATCCCACTTCTCGATCTCAGCCGGCCATGTGTCTCTTGCGACACGAAGCGGTGCGATGATGAGGACCTTGTTGACCTCAAATGTGTTCAGCATGAGGTCTTGGATAGCAGTCAGGGTAATGACGGTCTTGCCTTAACCCAGGCCCATATCCAGAAACAGAGCTGCAATGGGGTGGGTCTTGATATACTCCGTGCAAAACCGCTGATAATCATGGGGAATGAACTTCATTTGGCATCACCTCGCTTCCTGCTCTGCGCGTTGTGTATTGCCCTGCGGCAACGTAACCTCCGGCATCTCCAGAATCTTCGCCCCGATGCCCTGTGGAATAGGTTCACCGGGATTCCAAAGGATGAGAGCTTCGATGGCAGGCTGAATCTGCTCCGGGCGGTCTACGCAGAACACCGGAAAGCCCAGTGCTTCAAGCTGCTGCCGACGCTTGCGCTGCAACAGCCGCATCTGCTTGCCGGGGGCTTTCAGTTCCACAAAGGCGCACTTCCCGCCAAGCAGCAGGACCAGTCTGTCCGGCACACCGTTCATGCTCTGACTGGTAAATTTAAGAGCCTGCCCTCCGGCGGCTCTCACGGCTTCCACGAACTGGTGCTCGACCTCACTTTCCCTCACTCTGCTTCCCCTCCTCCGCCCGCCACACTCCGGTGCGCGGACGCTTCTTCTTGTTCTTCCGGCGTTCTTCCAGCAGCACATGACCGATGGCGGCATCTGCCGTAGGGTCGGCGTGGCTGCGGTTGTGCCGTCTTTCCGGTGGGCTTTCATCCTTGTGTTCGACCCAGCGGACTGCCAGTGTTTCCTGTTCCATACCGTTCACCTCACCGGTTGATTTCTTTCCACTGGGCGGGTTCCATGGTAGCGACCTGCCACCCGATGCCCTCCAGTGCCGTAGCCCGGTCATACGAGGCAACGTCCTGTGACGCTCTGGTGACTGCATTGGACAAGCCGTAGAGCGACAGGTCACCGCCGGCGATGAGGTATTTGAGGATGCCCTCCTGCTCATCTGCGTTGATGCCGTAGCTCTGGGAAGTGAGCTGCACCACATCCTGTACCTTGCCAGTGATGGGGATTGCCATAGACTCCTGCAAGCGTCCGACCACCTGTGCGAAACGTGCCTCATCGATTGCCGCCATGGTGGTGTCACGGAGTTTCAAGAGGAACGCCTTGTCCTCCGCTTCCATCGTCTCGTCCGAGTACAGCGTGAAACTGTCCTCCACTGCCTTCGCCTGACGTCCCACATGGTGACGGCGTTCGCCCATGTCATTGACCACCATGCCGTTGGTGCAGACCAAACGGTACACCAGCGGCTGGATGGACACGGCTCCCAGACCCACCTCTGAGTTGGAGATCATCACGCCAGCCTGCACAATGTCGCCCTTGCGGACCTCCATTTCCAGGCGATGGTTGACCACTTTGAGGTACAGCCGGTTTTCCGTCACCTCGCAGGACATGACCTCATATTGGTCGTTGCCTGCAAACAACGGCAGCACCGATGTGGCGATCTCCATGTTGTCGATACGGCGGTATCGCTCCGACAGCAGCGCACGGGCGACCTGCCCGGAGCCGTAGTCCATAGACCGCACCATGTAGGAGCTGGTCCTGTCCGCAAACCATGCGTTCACGTTTTCTGCCAGCAGTTCCGGCTTCTGGCTCTGCATCAGGTCGTAGTACTTGGCCGGGATGCCCAGCGCCGAAGCCACCTGACGGTGGAACAGCGAGGTGGTGCCGAAGGTCATCTGCCGGTCTGTGGTCAGATGGTTCAGTTCGAAGGTGTGACCATCTTCCCGGAGGCGCATTCCCTGCGCCGGGCTGATGAAGTCCTGCTTTGCCTTGTTCTGGCGATCCAGTTCTACAAGGACTTCCTGCAGATTTCTGCCTGTTTTCATGTTCTATCCTTTCTGCGGCGCATATTTATGCGCCGGCTTATACGCCCGTGTCCTTATGACAAGGGCACCGTGTTTTTACTGCTTTCTGTGATTCTTACAGCTCACGATGGATCATCTGTTGGATGATCCGGACAGCCCCCTGCATCCTGGCACGGTTCAGCCGTGTGTCGTGCAGGAGTGTGTCCAACGCATCCACCTCTTCCCGGATATTACAGAGGACAGACCGCTGATGGTCAGCAAGGCGTTCATTGTCCTGCTCCATGCGGTCGTACTCCTTTTCGTAGTCGTCAATGTCCTCCACATTCGTGTTGATGTAGCTCTCGATCTCACGGGCTAGTTCTTCCCCGGCGTAGTCGGACACAGCTTCCAGCAGATCCCGGATGCCAAACGGTGTCAGGATCTTGCCGTCTTTCATTTCAATGGCGTGCGGCATCTGGTCACCTCAATCCTTAAAGTAGTAGTCGCCCTTGTACCCGGCGGCTGCCAGTGGAAGACCGTCGCACCAGTCAGGGTTATCCGCCATGAGCTGGCAGATCTCCTCCACCGTGTACTTGCCCCTGGGTGCTTCGATGATGACCTCGTCATGGACGTGCGCTACGATGTTCAAGCCCTCATCCTCGATCCGAGCCATGGCTTCAGCCAGAATGTCCCGGGCAATCGCCTGTGTGGCGTTCTCCACCAGCCGACCAGAGTAGGTCTCCTGCCGTGCCCACTTGTGATTCTGACCCACACCTTCGTAGGTCAGGCTCATACGTCCGAAGCGGTTCGGCTGCTGTTTAGGCACGAGGTATGCCAGCTTTCGACCGGAAGGCAGCACCATCCAGAGGGTTCCTGAAGAAAAGGCAAAGCTGATCCTGCCGATATCCTGCCGTTCCCCGGTCTTGAAGGCTTGCATTGCAGCTTTCTCCACGTCCCACCAGTACTGCACGATCTTGGGGTTGGCTTCACGCCATGAGTCGATGATCTCCGGAAGTTCTTCTTCCTTCAGTCCCATCTGCAAGGCGCCCATGCTGATGAGCGCACCGGAAGAACCGCCGTAGCCACAGGCCAGTGTCGCGATCTTCCCTTTCTGGCGCAGGTCACCGTTGATGCCATGCTTGACCACCGGGACATGGAACATCTGGGAGGCTGTGGCGCAGTAGAGGTCCTCGCCGTTTTTGAAAGCGTCCAGCACCCACTGTTCTCCTGCTTCCCAAGCAAGCACTCGGGCTTCAATGGCGGAGAAGTCTGCCACGATGAACTCGCATCCATCCTTCGGGATGAGCATGGTGCGGATGAGCTGGGAAAGGACATCCGGTGTATTGCCGTAGATGCTCTCCACCATGTCAAAGCAGCCCATCTTCACGAGTGTTCTTGCCTCATCCAGCGTGGAGATGTGATTCTGCGGCAGATTCTGCAACTGGATGTTCCGGCCGGAGTAGCGTCCGGTGCGGCTTGCGCCGTAGAACTGGAACAGTCCTCTGGCTCTGCCGTCCGGACAGACACAGCGTTCCGCGGCCTGGTATTTCTTGACGGAGCTCTTTGCCATCTGAAGCCGAAGCTTCAGCATATCCATTGCCTCGGCATCCACACCGTTCTTGTCCAGCTCGCCGATCATCTCAGTGACATTCTTCTTGCCCAGCGTGTCCATCGAGATGCCACGCTCATCCAGCCAGGTCTTGAGCTGTGACACGGAATTCGGGTTCTCCAGCCCGGTCAGCTCATATGCTTTCGTAGTCATGGCATCCGACAGAAGCAAGTCGCAGGTGATAGCCTGCTGGACCAGTTCCGTGTCGATCCTTACGCCACGGTCGTTGATACGCTCATTCACCCGGTAGTGATGCCACTCCCGGGCAGGCATTGGAAAGCGTTTCAGCCGCTTGTAGATATCCACCTCCGTGTTAACATCCTGAATGCAGTAGTACTTGAACTTCGCCCAGTCTTCCGGGAGGTGGTGCGGGAGGTTTCTGGTTCTCCCGCCGTTGGACTTGGTCGGCTTGCAGGGTGCAGAGAACAGCTTGATGAGCCGTTTGCCCTCCTCGTCCTTTTGCTGCGTGGTTTTCAAGACTTCACCGACGTCTTTCAGTGCCATGGGCAGGGTCAGCGATGCCGCCATGACCATGGTGCAGATCCAGTTGTCCGGCGACAGGAACGTGCCCGGTTTGAGATACTGGCCGGGATAGTGCTGCTGGAGATAGCGGGAGAAGCTCACACGCTCGAAAGCCGCATTGTGAGCAATCAGGGTCACATTGCTGTCCTTAAAATCGTCCAGAAGCTCTTTCGGGAATGGGTCTCCGGATGCAAGGTCTGCCAGCTTCGTTTCTCCGAACCCCTCGCCTTCATCCGTTGCCCATGCAATGAGCAGGATCTCGAAGCTGGGGTCGGACACATAGCGGTACAGACCGCATTTCTTGATGTCCGCCTCGCAGTAGGTTTCAATATCGATCAGTGTTTCTTTCAAAGTTCATCACCTCGATCGGTCATGTAAAAAAGGAGGAAGCCGAAGCCCCCTCCCGGTCCATGTGTACTTAGCGCAGATAATCCGGCAGGTCCTCACCGGCACCGCCGCCGAGGACTTCCTCGTCATCCTCCAGTGCGCTGAAATCCGCATTTGCGGAGGCACGGCCGGACAGGCGGTCACCATCCTTGACGAACTGGATGTTGCCCAGACCAGCCGCCACGCCACGATTGCCATTGGCGTTGAAGGCGTAGAAGTTGACGCTGACATTGCAGTAGCAGCCGGAGTAGACCATCATGGGGTCGAGAACAGGCTGCACATGGCGGTCAACCACCTGCGGAGCGTCCTTGCTGGATGCGTTCAGGAAGAAGCAGCCCGTGTAGTTCTCATCGTCCGGGCGGTCGATGTCGCCGTCACGCAGGGGCGTCTTCAGATTAGGAGGCACCTTGCCGCCCCACTTGCGGACCTTACCGTCCTCCTTGGCGGCTTCGATTGCCTTGTGGATTGCCAGCAGGGTCTTCTTGTCCTCCTTGGGGATCAGGCAGGACACGGAGTACTTTGCTTCGCCGCCATTGATGCTCTTGGGCTCAAAGATAGCAGCAAAAGAGATGCGGCACGGGATAACGACCTTGGTCGCACTCATCGTCTTGTTTGCAGTAGCCATAGATTTGTAATCCTCCATTGTGTTTTATTCGAGTGGTGTGAATTCGTCTGCGGCAGTATCGAGGTCAACTGCCGGTCTGGGGTCAGAGTCAGGGACAAGTGCCAGCTTGCCAGGCGGCTTTACCACATACTCGCCCAGAACTTCCTGAAATTTCTTCTTACCCATGAGCTTTTCAAACTCGGTCAAAGTGATCATTTCAGTCTTATAGATATCGGTATACCCAGCCTTTGTGGCGGCTCCCGCCACCGCTTTGGGGTCAAGGAACTGCCGCTTGCTGCGACCTTCCACCACCTTATACCCATCCCAGCAGACACCGTGGTTGATAGCCTCGGAGCTGACATAGGCGAAGATGGCCTCGATCCAAGATTCAATGCGGTTCAGCGTGGGAAGCATCTTCTCGATATCCGTCTTGGACAGAAGTGCCGGGGACTTGAAGGTTGGTGCCGTGGTGTCCGGGTCATAGGCTGCGGTGGCATCCGTTTCTTCCTGTTCATCTGCCAAAACGCCGGAATCCAGATCCAGGAATTCCGTTTTGACCAGTGCCGACGCCTCATCGGCGCAGGCTTTGCAGGAAGTACGGGCACGGCAGAACCGGCACCAGTCACCGGGAACCTGCTCGCCCTTGCCTTCAAATGCAAGTCTGGCTCTGGGCCGGACATAGTTTTCTGCCCAGTCCAGCAGCTCTTCCACACTGCATTCAAAGGTCGAGATGTTTTCCAGCCGGGGCTGGATGATGGTCATGGACACCTTGGTGATGCTATACAGATACCCATAGGCGTGGTAAGCTCCAAAAGCGTATAGCATCATCTGTGGGTTATGGTCACAGCTGACAAACACGCCTTTTCCGTTTTTATAGTCCATGACATAGAGGGTACCATCTGCGATGATCACGCAGTCGCCGGTACCGAATCCCTGCGGAACGAGATAGCTGTAGTCCAGCCGTTCCTCCACCATGACCAGCGGATGTGGGCAGGTTTCCTTGATGCGCTCGACTGTGGAGATGATGTACTCCGCATAGATGTCGGTATTGGCATCCATCTCATCGGTGTCGAACTCGGAAGTAGGCCGCCTCACACGCTCATGCAGGTACTTGCGGAGCTTGTACTCGCCCAGCGCATGGGCGGCTGTCCCCTCCTCGGCGTACACCGAGGATTCATTGGGAAAATTCTGCTCCAGCCGAGCGGATGGCGTACAGTTGAGCCACCGTTTCGAGCTGGACGCAGAGAGGATCGCGTGTACTTCGGGCATAGGACACCTCCGTTACAGCTGGGAGATGTCTGCGAGGAACGCCTCGTACTTCGCTGCCGGCAGTTCAGAAAGCTGACCTACGCCGTAGGTCTTCAGCAACTGACCGATCTTCTCGTTGTTGCTGCGCTTCTGCTTGATCTTCGCCACGATGACTGCCGTGATCTCATCCTTGGAGATGGTCACAGCAGGCTGTTCGGGTTCCGCCTTTTGGGTGGTGTCCAAATCAAAGGGCAAGTCATCTGCCGAGTCATCCGGGAAATCAGGAAGTTCCTCTTTCGCCTCCTCAGCGGGGCTTTCCTCCGCCTGAGCTTCTTCGGTCGGCTCCTTGGGCGTCTCATCCATCGTGGACGGAGTGTCCTGTTCCTGTTTGCGGGGACGCTTCCCCGGTTTCTTACGAGGGTGAGGCACATCCTGTACCCTTGGTGCTGTGTCCACAGCAGGGAGCAGCTTATCCTCGTCCTCCGCATCCTCAGAAGTGAACTCCAGGAGTTCGATCTGCTCTGCCATGCCCTCGCACATCCGGGTCAGGCCGCGGAATACCTCCGTCAGCCCATCCACGATCTTCTTGGGGCTGGTCAGCATCTCACTCATCCTCGTCCACCTCATCCTCACCGTAGACAGAATCCAGATACTCAGCCTGAGCGTCCAGAACCATCACGACGGCATCCTTGCACAGACCGGTCTTGGTGCAGATGGTGGCGATCATGGCCTCGATGTCGATATCAGGCTCTTCGTCCTGATCCTCGACACCATTGAAATAGGTGTTGCTGGTGCTGCGCTCATCCAGATGGATGTGGAGGTTCTCGACCTTCAGCATCACCGGGAGAATACGGTGCACTTCCGGGGCATTGGTATTCTGGTTCTTATCGTTCATCATTGTGTTGCTCACTTTCCGCAGCCTTGAGCTGCATTTCCTGTTGACCGTCACCGGTCAGGGTGTACTTCTGTGCAAGGCTCTTGACGAGCAGTTCTGCCACTCGCCCGGGTCCAGGAAGGGTATGCACCGGCTTTCCCAGTTCTTTCGCCTTGGCGATTTCCTGTGCCATGCCCTCCGACACCGTGTCGCCAAACACCCAAAGCTCATCTGCCTGTTCCAGCCATGACAGTCCAAACTGCATCCCGGCAGCACGTTCTGCCGCCAACTCATCCTTGAGAAAACGAGTGAAGTACAGATGTGGTGCCAACGGTTGGATGCCCATCATGGCGAGGATGCGGCAGGCCTTGAGTGCCCGTTCGATATTGGACCGCTGTTCTGCCTCCCTGTCCGCCTCGGATACTGCGGTGGGTCGGAACGGAGAGCAGACATAAACGGTCTTTGGGGCGGTGCTGCCGCCGGGCGGTCGCACCGGAGCCGGATTCTTTAAGGGATTGTTCCGGGGATTCTTGATGTTACTCATGGGGTGTAACCTCCTTGGATGTATTCGTGAGAGGAAGTCCTCTCATAATGCTTACTGAAATTCGGGAAAAGGTACCCTATTTTCAAAAACTTTTCCTGAGCTTTTTAATTGCGGCAGCCATAATTTTGCTGACCACGGGTCTTGCAATCCCCAATTCTTCTGCGATTTCATACTGGTTCAGCCCTTTATAGAAGTAGAGCCGGATGATTTCCTGCTGACGTTCCGTGAGCTTACCCATAGCGGCATACAGCTTGCGCAGTTCCTCTTCTGCCAACATTTCAGCATTTTCTTCATCCATGAAGTCCACCATAACGGCATCCGACCAGTCAGAACCATCGCAATCCAAACTAGCGGCCTCATTGATGGCAACCGTCTTGCTGCGGTTGCTCTCCATCCGGCGTTCGCCTTCCATGACCAGACGCACTGACCACTCGGCATCCTCGAACACTTCCGCCGGAACGACCTCGTATGTACCGTCATTGAAGTCGTAGCGGTAGTCACCGCAGCGGTCGATTGCCATAACCGTGTGTGCGCCATCCTGCTCATAGACGGCGTAGCCATTTTCATAGGCCGTGAGCGTTGCACCACCCACCACAGTTCTGGCGGCAATCACAGGATGCATCTCCACGAGCTGTGCGTACTTCGGCAGCTTCTTTTCGATAACAGCAGCAACCGTGTTCTTCAGCTCACCCAGAGTGATATGTGCGTTGACTGCCAAGTCCTCGACAACCTGTGTCACGCTCTCCACTGCCTGCGGTAACGGCTGGCGGGTCTCCATCGCACCGTAGCCACCATAGATTGCAACTGCTCCGTTCATCATCATGTTAGTCATCTTTTTGTCCTTTCCCCCGGACTCTGGGAGGGAGAAGGATACCGATGACGGAAGCGGAGCAGGGCTCACATTCTGATCTGGGACATTCTGCAAAGCGCAAAAAGCCCGATTCCAGAGATGGGAGGTACACCCATAGACCGGCTGTTCTACCGCAGCAGACAGCGTCTGCCAGCTGGTAAAACTCCGTTATGGTATCCTTCGCCTTCTCTAGAATCGGGCTTACAATATTATTTTTTGTTCTCGGGGCTTTCCTTTTTTGGGGGGCGTCCCTTGAACTGACTACATGATAGCTGAAGACTAATCAAATCACCAGCTCACTAAGTGAGCTCTAAAAAGCAGCATGCAAACCATCGATATTCCGTTCTTTTGCGCAGTTCAAGGTCATATTTGATGGCTTTACGCCACGGTTTTTCGCTCTTTTTCTACCATTTAGAGCTCACTTTCTGAGCCCTAACCTCAAAAAAAAGAGGCGACCAGACCGTTTTGTGGTCCAATCGCCTCATGGGTATTCTGTTGTAGGTACTTTAGCAGGCAGTTTTGAGCTTTTTGAAGCCGCAGGCCGCAAGGAACGTGTTCACCTGCTCGATGCCTGTTTTATATTGGGTCATCAGGATCATTTGATACGCCGAATTCTTAAGACTGTTATGGTCAAGTCTGATTCCACACATCTCCAGCAGATCTCCGCTGACCATTGGAGGGAGCTGCAAAGCTACCGCGATTGCAATGATCTGTTCTGCTGTCGCCTCCTGTCCTGCCCGCAGACGCTTCAACGCTGACACGGAAATCCCGGATGCTGATTCCATCTGTTCCACGGAAATATCCCGGACATCCATCAAGTCTTTCAATGCATCCCCGAATTCCTTTCCTGAAATCAGTTTGCGAATCGCCACCGACCATTCAAGTTCTGTCCTAAACGCATTAGGATCACACAGTCCCGGCTCAGCGGCATTCTGCGGACAGTGAATGCGTTCCCCTTTTACCACTACATATCTTGGCTCGCTATCATCAAGATGGAACTCGCCCCAATGGTACTCCGGGTCTTTCGAGTTTCCCTCACGGTCAAATCGTAGGCAGCAGACCTCTGTGTGGTTCCGTGCGTACTCTGTAAGCTGTGGCTTGCCATCTTTTCCACGCACGACATACTCAGCACGATTAATACAGAAACGGCCCTCAACATAGATATAGGCGCCGTTGCTGATCAGTTCTCGGAACTTCTCATTCTGTGCAAATAGTTTTACGGCATCCTTTGCACCGATGAGGAACGTTTGATTTCTCGTCAACACATCTGCTGGATAACTGAATGGCGGGATATAATTTCGATCAACGAAATTTAGTACACCCTGAGCCTGCGGATAACCAATCTCTACCATACGATTTCGAGCACACTGCTCTGACACTTCAAAGAATCTTGCAAGGCGGCGAATAGTCGTTTCGTACTGTTCTCCGACAGAGCCATCCGGATTCTGTTCTCTATAGAGGCACAAGTATTCCTCTGCCTTGGCTCTGGTTACCATTTTATTCATCTTGATACGGTAGGTCATCTGTCGAGCCTGACGTTCTGCCCAGAATACTGGAGATTGTCCATTAGACGGGTATCTTCCCCTGACAACAGGGCAGTCAATCCCAAGTATGTCTTCGTTATAAAGTGATTGTGCCCAAACAAAAAGGTCGTGTTCATAATGGTGGCAACACTCATGAATCACAATACTGCTGAGTTGTGCTCTGTGACTCGGGCCCATATATCTTCTGTTGACAATAATATCGCCCGGATGAACCTCCAGTTGTCTGTATGCAGAGTGGCCTTCTCCCTTTAGCACACCGTTGTGAAATATGGACTTTCCCATAATGTTCATATCAGAGATTGGGAAAATCCTTACACGAAGCCCCATGCGCTCTGCAAGCAGCCTGCCATCTACCGGTTTCGACAGCAATGCTTCGGGATAATATTGCATAAGAATCTGGTCTGCCTCTTCTTCAATTCCCGTTTCGTCTAAAACAGGAATAAGGTACTCCGACAGCGGTAGACCGGGGTTAGCTTCATCCTTATGGTAGATACTCACACCACACTCGGATATGGAATATCCTCCCGGCTGAACTTCAATAATGTTTCTAAGGCGATACCACTGTTTTTTCTTCCAAATGCGTGATGTTCCTCCGCACTGATTCGATACCGTGATTTCAACCGGTATGATGGCATCCGCATAGAAGTGCCCCCGATCCAGACGTGAAAACTCCATCCTATGAATGTACCCGCTATCCATGTGGCGGAGCTCTGTCGGATCATCCACCCTCGGTGCATCCGTAATCGGTACTCGCCCCTCAGCGATCATCTGGCCCAGCGCATCCAACCACTCGTGCTCAAAGTGCCCGATACAGTAGCTCTGAAATGATCCGATTTCGTCCAGTTCTGTGCAGAACGGATTCACATATTCATCTATTTCATTGGGGTTTTCCGGTCGAGCCATACGGACAACCGGTCCCATATCATGCGAAAAGCACTCCAATTCCTCGCCCCCTCGTCTTCTATCAGCCTCTTTGCTGTTTCATCTTTTGCACACTATGAGAAAATAAACTTCTCATTTTAACGCAAACCTCTTGACAAGTTATTTTCCCATTGATATAATAAATGCGAAATCAGTTTTCCCATTCCAATTATAACGACGCTCTTAGCTCTTGTCAATAACACATTTAGAGCAAACGTCCAGGGAAGACACCATCTAGGGAAAGGAGCACTAGCAATGATCTTCGGGGAAAAACTAAAAGACCTCCGCACACAGAAGGGGTGGTCTCAGGAGGAACTTGCGAAACAGATGGGCGTAACCCGCCGTACCATTGGCGGTTATGAGGCCGGTACCACCTATCCCCGCACTCGCGATATGTATGCAAAGCTGGCCGAGCTGCTTGAAACGGACGTCAATTATCTGATGACCGAAAATGAGGAGTTTATGACCGAGGTAGGCTCCCTCTATGGGCGGCGCGGTCAGGCACAGGCCAGCGAGATTCTCAGCCAGACTCGTGAGCTGTTCGCCGGCGGTTCTCTTTCGGAGGAAGATCAGAAGGCGTTTGCCATTGAAATGCAGCGGATCTTTATGGATTCCAAGAAGGTGGCACGTGAAAAGTTCACGCCGAAGAAATACCGGAAGAATGCCGAAGATAACGGCACCTGATCTTCTGCCAGAAAGTTGGTGAAAGAATGACACAACTTCAAACCTTTGACGATACTCAAAAACTGATCCAGAAATATGGTACCCGAGACCCTTTTGAGTTGATCGATGCGCTGCCCAGCACAAAGCTCTGGTCGGCCAGGTCACTCGATGCGGATGGTCTGCGTGGCTTCGCTACGATTGTAAATCGTGTCCGATACATAGCAGTCAATCCTCATCTTCCCTACGAGGAACAGCGTGTCATTGCTGGGCATGAGCTGGGCCATATTTTTGAGCACTCACATCAGCTCCGCTGTCAGGCCATGCAGGATTTCGACATCTATCAGGCCACCGGCAGACTGGAAAGGGAGGCCAATTTCTTCGCCGCCGATCTGTTACTGGATGATGAGGAGGTGCTGGATCTGATTCACTCCGGCAACACCGACTTTTTCAGCGTTGCCAAAGAGCTCTGCATTCCAGCGCCTTTTTTTGCGTTTAAGATGTACAGCCTGATCCGCCGGGGTGAGCACCTCCAACTGCCTGTTGATATTGACAACCGCTTCCTGCGGGCCAAGCACTAAGGAATCGGAGGTGACCCACATGGCGATACCCAAACGAATCAAGATCGAGCGTGTCTATGTAAAGGTCGCCTCGGAGTTTGATTCAACCGGCTATATGCAGCCAACATCCATCACCTGGGCGGACGGCAGGACCTTTCCTATCGAAACCGTCCGGGACTTCCGGCCGGCAGGGACCGCAGACAACGACTGCAACGGCGACTGTTTCACAGTGCTGATTCAAGGACAGGAGAAGCACCTGTTCTTTGAACACATCGACCTTCGCTTTACCGGATGGCTCGGCCGCTGGTATGTGGAGCGGGCAACCTAATGGAAGGAGGGACACAGGATGCAGAGAACGTACCTTGCGATAGACCTCAAGTCGTATTATGCCTCGGCAGAGTGTGCGGCACGTCATCTCGACCCGCTTACCACAAATCTGGTCGTGGCGGATTCCTCCCGCACAGAAAAGACCATTTGCTTGGCTGTGTCTCCATCCCTGAAAGCCTACGGCATTCCTGGCCGAGCACGTCTCTTTGAAGTCGTGCAGCGTGTCAAAGAGGTCAACAACGGTCGTTTGCGAGATGCCATCCGGAACAAGACCGCTGTTTACAAAGATGGTGTTCCCTCTCTTGCGGCTGCGTCCTACGATGCCACTGCTCTTGCTGCGGATTCCTCTCTTGAAGTATCCTATCTGGTGGCACCGCCCCGGATGGCGTACTATGAGAAGATCTCACGGCAGATTTACGGCATCTATCTCAAGTACATTGCCCCGGAGGACACCGTGGTCTACTCCATCGATGAAGTGTTCATCGATGCCACCGCATATCTTACTCATTATAAAATGTCTGCCCACGACCTCGCCATGACCATGATCCGGGAGGTACTGTACACCACCGGCATCACCGTCACCGCCGGTATCGGCACCAATCTATACCTGGCAAAGCTGGCAATGGACATCACTGCCAAGCACGCTGCCCCGGACAAGGATGGTGTACGCATTGCAGAGCTCGATGAAGAATCCTTCCAGTATCTGCTCTGGGATCATAAGCCTCTCACGGACTTCTGGCAGACTGGTCCGGGCACCGTCCGCAGACTGGAAAAGCATGGCATCCATACAATGGGGGAGCTGGCAAGAGCCAGCATTCACTTCCCTGAGATACTATATAAGGAGTTCGGTATAGATGCTGAGATTCTCATCGACCACGCCTGGGGGCTGGAACCCTGCGGGATGAAGGAGATCAACGCCTATCGTCCGGAAACCAACAGCCTGTCTGAAGGTCAAGTACTCTCCTGCCCTTATTCCTATGACAAGGCTCGAATCATCGTCCAGGAGATGACCGACAGTCTGGTATTCCAGCTCACGGACAAGGGACTGGTCACGGACAGCCTGACACTGGACATCGGTTACGACAGAGAGAACTGCGACAAGGGTATCTATCACGGCCCTGTCCACATCGATCACTACGGCCGCACTGTTCCGAAGGGTGCCCACGGCAGTACACGACTGGACAACCCGACCAATCTCAGCAGCCAACTGATGGCGGCTACCACGGAGCTGTTCGACCGCATTGCCAACAGAAATCTGACTGTGCGGAGAATAACAATAGCGGCAAACCGTGTGGTCAAGGATCAGGGTATCTTACAAGTAGATTTGTTCACTGACACCAGCAAGCTGGAGCGGGAGAAATCCCTGCAGGCGACCATGCTCGGTATCAAGAAGAAGTTCGGAAAAAACGCTGTTCTGAAGGGCACCAACTATCTGGAAGGCGCAACCATGCGAGAACGGAACGGGCAGATAGGCGGCCATAAGGCCAAATAACGCAACAAGGAGGATTCTATGGAAGACTTCAAGAATACCGAAGAAGGGCGAAACGTCGCACAGAAGTATGCAGACATCCTCCATCTCAGCTGCCCAGAGCCACCTGTAAAGCATCCCCGGATGGCGCTATCAAACCGGGCAAAGATATTCAGCCCCTTTGCTGCGCTGCGTGGCTTCGATGATGAAATTTCCAGCGAGGGAGCCAGCAAGCTGCTGGTGAAGAAGGTGGAACTTTCCGATGAGGAGAAGAACGACCTATCCGACAAGCTCCTGCAGGTCAAAAAAGGCATGAAGGTCGTAGTGCGGTACTTTGTGAAGGCCGCAGAAAGTACCGGCAAGTACATAAGTCTGACCGGCACAGTTGTTACGATCGACGCAGTTTATCGAGAACTGAAAGTCATGCAGGACAGTGATAGAAAAGCTGTGGGCATTGAGAAAGAGCTGCCGGTCATCATTCCCTTCGATGACATTGCTGATCTTGCCGGTGAGGGCATCACTAGTATTGAGGACTACCTTGGGATAGAAAAGTATCCTGATTAGTTATAAAACTCCTACATGACAAAGGAAGTGCAAAACGCCTTGAACTACTATTTCTGCGATGTCTGCCATTACTGCTTTGAGGCAGAGTCGCTGCCTGACTGTTGCCCAGACTGCGGCAAAACGGTCTATCAGAACAAACCTGCCATCCGCCCGGCAACCGAAAGAGAAGTACAGGATCTTCTGCGGGCTAGGGATGAGGAATGGGAATAACCGCAAGTGCAAATGAGCCGTGTGTTCAACTCCTTACCGGAGAAGGACACACGACTCATCATCTTAGGTGTAGAATTTCAGGATGCTCGACAATTCTATGCCGCCACTTGGGACAGTAAATCAGCCCCTCTTTCTTTCAAATAGTCGTTCACCTCATCAACCGACCTCATATACATACAGCTAAGAACCATTAAATATGCTTGCTGCTCTCTGGTCGCAGCCAAGCTAAAACCCGCTTTTGCTATGAGCTCAAATGAAAGCCACGGAGGAAGGTGCATAGCAACACACAGTGCCACCACGTTTTTCTCAGAAAAGCTTTTAACCTCTCCGTTTCTGTAACGACCAATCGTTGACTCAGAAACCTTTGATTCAAAGGCCAGAGCCTCTTGCGTAAATCCGAAGCGTGTCATCAAATATCGTAGTGCTTCTGGAAAACAAGCAGGCATATTCACTAACACCCTGTTTACCTCTTCAGCCCTTTCTTTCTCAGACAGTCTACGTTTCGGGTCTATAATGTGATAGTAGTTTTCAATCTCTATTGGATTTTTTTCAGCATGCGAGGGCATTCAAATCCCTCCCACGTCCGAAACTACTCAAGGTAGCTTCAAACGTGGGCGGAACAGGCAGTGCGATGCTCATTGGGTCAAGTGTCGTGCTCGCCAATGTTCGACTGCTGTTTTTTATCCTGCAAAGCCAAAGTGCGCGCAACTTCGCTGGAATTCTATTACTTTTCATCTTCTTTAGGAGTTTGATGTACTTCCGCATCCGCTCCAACTCCGCAATTCTTTCATAAAGCCACTGGGAATGCGGATAGTCTTCAAGCGAGTTATCACCCGAATCCAACAATTGCTGAATTTCCTTGGTGATTCGGGTATTCATCCGATTCAATATTGCTTTTGAAGCCTTTGTGATAGCCTCAATTAGCTTGTCCAGATTGAGCTCGAATTTCTCGCTATGACAAATGATGTGCATTTGTACACTCACCTGCCCTTTACAAGTAGTACGGTAAACCGTCATCTTTATTATATCACATTCCATCTTAAAACAAAATATGTCTCGTGTCCTTATCACTCCGTCATCTTCTTTTTAACCTTTTCTGGCACATCAATCAAGCCAAATCGGTAGAACATCCCATAAATGTACGACACACCTCGGATGTCCCCCAGAGCCTTGGGTCTGCCCACTACCTCTCCGATTTTACCGATATTGTGATACGCCAGCATCACGGAGCTCCAAGCAAGGCTTTTGCTGTCCTCTCTGCGATCGATCCACAGTTCCTTGGTGAACTCATCTCCTCTGCCCTTCTTCAGCTTATAGGTAAAGGGCAAGCCGGACAGGGTCTTGAACTTGTATCCCCGAAAAGCCACCACACACTTCCAGAGATTCTCTTCGCCGAGATTCTTTCTCAGCGCATCCACAGCTCGATAGTGTCGCTGTCTCTCTGCCCCGGCACTGATATTCGCCGCTTCAGCTTTCTCCGGGAAGTACACGCCTTTCTCATACGGCAGATAAGAGGTCACAGAAGGACGAGACAACTGCAACGCGGACATGGTGGAGGTGACAGCAGTGGAGTAGTTTTGTGTTTCTCTGAAGGTATTAAAGGTCTGCCGGACAAGTTTTGCCGCGTCCGACTCATAGACTCCGGCTGTGATAAGTAACTTCCGGACCTTGATGGGGTTGAGGGACAGGGCGTCTGCGATGGCCTGCAGGCTCATTTTGTCCGTATAAAGGTCAGCAGCCGCTTCCATCTGCTGTGCTAGGTTCCGTTCCGCACTATACTCTGATTTTGATGGCTTCCGCCCGCCGCCGGGCTTGCGTGTGTTACCCACAGACTTCACCTCGCTTTTATTTCCGTTACAAACTATATAACCGCCTTCAAAAGATGCCGTGCGAACCTTCGGAGTTCAGTCCACACGGCATATTACTTTATTTCAGCTTTTCGAGAATCTCATCCGCCGTCATACCGGATGCCAGCAGCTTTTTCAGCACAGCTTCGGCCTCGACCTTCTTAGCAGCTTCGGCGGCCTTCGCCTCAGTGGCTGCCTTCTTGGCCTCCAGCTTTGCGATTTCTTTTTCGGTCTGCTTGATTTCCGCCTTCTGCGGCTTTAGACTTTCACGCAGAGACTTGATGTCGGTCTTCAGTTCTTCAATATGGGCGACAGTCTTGGAAAGACCTTCTTCGAGCATCGCCTTGTCTTTCTGCAACTTTGCGATCTGTGCATCGAAGTCGGTAGATGCGGTACCACGGTTCTTGCTGCCTTTGGTTCTGGGCATAGGATGATACCTCCCGAAAGAATAATGTTAGATTTGATGTTAGTATAGCACTGTGAGAATGAGTTAGCAACATCTCACACATCGGTAAAATAGCTTTGAGCCATCTCAATATGCTTTTGTACTTTGTCCGGTGGATAGGAAAAACTATGTGATGGATTTTTCATTGCTTCTAACGAGTCTATGATCTTTTCCCTAAAGTCGGTAAAATTAATTTCCCGTAAATTTAGCGTATTATCCTGATACCATTTCCAGTCAGCGCAAAACGAACCATAATCACGCTTGCCCTCTGCTTCTTCATGTCTTACTGCTGATTCATCAACATAAATGCCAAATGGAGCAGCTTTTCCTTCTCCATCATATGCAGCAATCATTGCGCTACCTAGGAGAATATGATCCTTATATCCTAGACTGTTTTCAAAAGCCTTTGATGCCTCATAAGGGATATCATGACCGTGGATAACTTCTCCATAGGCAATCGCGCCGCGAATCATATACTGATGTTCCTGTGTCTGTTCTTTCACAAAAAGCTTTGCTAACTCTCTATAGATACGGAGCATGATGTTGATCATGTCACCTTTGTTTCGCGCCGTAATATAAGCTCCATCCATCACTGGATAAACAAAAACCCCATGGTAGTTTTTCTCACGCCACGCTGAAATGATTGCTGCATGAAGCTTAAAAATAAAATTGGCTGATTCATATACGCTCTTCTTCATATGAGTCCGAGTGCCCATGATGTCCACAAATGCGACATACTCTTTATGCGCTTTTCCCTTAAGTTTTCGGACATTAAAATACACATCTGCCATAAAACTCACCCTAAAATGTCGAATGCAAAGGCCTCTGCCCCTTAGTCACATCACTGTGTTGCCTGCCGCCCACCGCGTAGAGGTGTGCAAAGTTTCGAGCGGCAAAGCTGTGAGAAATCTCCCACAACTTAATATTATACTAAAAATCGGTGTTTTTCAAGGATTGCAAGCAAATATACAACACTGCAGTCAAATAATCATCCTGTCTCTTATACACATCTGACGCTGCCGACGATCGC
>ENA-OZAG01000302-OZAG01000302.1-human-gut-metagenome-genome-assembly--contig:-NODE-302-length-27989-cov-6.663206_pt1 | contig 27989 bp, 18 predicted proteins | sample MGYA00243300_ERZ653497 | MGnify/ENA primary metagenome ERZ653497 (study PRJEB26926, sample SAMN06164955) | human gut metagenome | biome: ENVO:00009003; feature: ENVO:2100002; material: ENVO:00002003...
TCGGCAGCGTCAGATGTGTATAAGAGACAGGTACTATACGCCGTCGAAATTCCCTATTATTATCAGAAAAAATACATCGCAAGAGGATAGCCTTTTCGGACAGTCCGATTGCGAGTTTATTCGTCCGCAGCAGCAGGCTATCAACAAAATCGAGAGCCGTATTCTTGAAAAACTTATGAACGCAGGCGTATATCCTACTGCGCCAGAAGATTATATCGGGCAATTCGACAACGGGCTATATAAGAACGTAATCAAAGTTGGGCAAGGCAATTACAAATTGTTCGGGCGAATTGATTTGCAGGTGGATTTAACTCAGGATATTTCACAGTCTGAGCGTCTTTATCAGCAATCAAAGCGCATTATGGGCATTACCGACAGTTATCAAGGGCAAGCCGATTCAACGGCTCAAAGCGGCAAGGCAAAGCAAATACAGGTCAATCAATCGGCGGGGCGACTTGACAGCAAGAGAAAAATGAAAAATGCTGCTTATGCCGAAATAGACGAGGTGATTTTCCTATACTATCTTGCTTACGCCGACGAGCCGCGCGCAATGTCTTACGTCGATAGTATGGGCAGGCTGCAAAATGCTCAATTCAACAGATACGATTTTATCGAACGCGACGAAAACGGCGAATATTACTACAACACACAATATTTGTTCGGAACAGATTTGACGGGCGACGTTGAACAGTCAAGAGAAACAATTTGGAGCGAAAACCGCTTGAATTTCCAAAATGGCTGTTACGGAAACCCGCAAGAACTCGAAACATTGCTTATTTACTGGCAGCAAATGGAAAAACACCACTATCCAGACGCAAGAGATATGGTTGAGCGTATCAGAGGCATTATAGAGACACAAAGACAGCAACTCGAACAGCAACTTGCAGCGGAACAGCAGAAAAACAAAGATTTGCAAACGCAGGCTTATATAGAAAAAGAGCGTGCGGACGGCGCAGAGGGCTATCTGGACTACATAAACAAAATGGGAGGTAAGGCTCAATGATTAAGCAAAATTTAACGTTAGGAACAACCACGAGCAAAAAGAAGAAAAATAACGGCACGGGCGGCTTATACGGCGATTTTATCGGTGGTACTGGTAGTGTAAACAATGTGTCGTTACCGAACTTGCCCTCGTCAAACCCTACTTACGGCGACTTTATAAACATTCCTACGCTGTCGAAAGATAAAACGGGCGGCGCATATACGGGAAACGATTTAACGTTGAAACCCAGTACGCCCTCTTTCGGGTACGGCGACGCGTTAGGTGATTTATCCGTAACGCCGAAGAGAAAGGACGAACAGATTGTAACGCCGACGTGGGGAACGGGAAATAACTCTAAGTTGCCGCCCTCCGCGCCGTCTGGCATATCGAAAGGCGATATTTCTGTTGCGCCAGTTGACAAAAGTCAATTTTTTGATAGTAACGTCGTCGGAACTGTGGGCGGCGGCTTTTCTGGCGGTAAAAAAGGCGGCATAACGGACGAGGGCGAAATCATAGGAAACCCCAGCGTTGATAATTCTACGTTCAATAAGGGAAACAACACGGTTCCCAGCGGGAAATTGCCTGCGTCAAAAAGCGATAAAATTCCTACCCCGACAATAGAAGAGCCCGTTATTAAGCCGAGCGTTGATACCATTAAAGACGGTTCTACGGGCGGGAAAACACCAACACCGTCTACGCCTGCTGCGCCAACTACACCAAAGGGAGAAAAAGAAAATGGCAGCAAAATGTCCTATGAGGACTATATAAACGAAATGAAAAAAGGCTATCAGGAACAACTTGACGCCGCAAACAAGCAGGCTGAGCAGACGAAAGCCCGCGCTATGGCAAACGCCGAAAATGCCTACGCACAGAATAAAGCAACTTATGGAACAAACGCCGAAACGCTGGCTCAAATGGGCTTGACGGGCGGCGGCTATTCCGATTATTTACAAGCACAGGCTTATGCACAGAAACGTGCAGACGCTCAGGCTGCTACGGCGCAGGAAATCGCCTCTAAATCAAATAATCAAGCAACGTATCAGCAATATATTCAGGCGATGAACGAAAAACTTGCAGATAAAATTCTTTACGACGAACGTCTTGCCGATCAGCGCAAGTATCAAGAAGAACAAACAAAAGCCGAAAGCGATAGAGAATATACAAAAAATATTTACAATACGCTTTGGAGTGCTGTTCAGGACACGAACACCACTTATACGCCAGAAAGCATTAAAGCGTTAGGCGAAAAGGCAGGGCTGTCAAATGAAGATATTACAACATTGACAAATATGCTTAACGCAACGCTTGCTCGAAAAACAGAGGAAGAGAAAAAAACGCAAGAGGAAGAAGAAAAAGTTAAAAATGAGGCGTTTGCGAAGAGCAGTTCGGCGGTTGCAGCAGATACAATTTCTTATATTGTTGCAAATAACGGTGGGCAATCTGAATATATCGAAAGTTTGAAATCTAACCTTACCGAGGAAGATTATAATAAACTTGTTTCTCAGAATCAGAAGAGCACGAGCGAATATTATACAACGGCAATAAAATCGGGCTACAATGTGAACACAAACGAAATAGACAATATGTACAAAAAAGGCAATTTGTCCGAGGCTCAATACAACGAAATAAAGGCTCTTTGGAATGAATCGAGTATTCCGACAGATAATTCCGCTTTTGCTGACGGAAACGGGTATACGCTTTCTTTCAATGACGCGAAAACGGTTATGAACACGGCAAAATCAAATCAATGGATAAATGACGCGAATAAAAAAGCAATCGAATCAACCTATATGCGCCTTTACGCAAAGGATATAGCGAACGAAATAATGGTAAAATCGTCGGCAAAGGGAAAAGGCGGAAACGTCGTTGATATTTATGCGTCCGACTTTAATACAAAAAAATTCGGCAGTTATAGAGGTATGGGCAAGTCGGGAAATACGCAAGAAAAATATGCTCAGTCTATCGTTTCGGACGCTAAGTCGGGCAAAATCAAAGCAGGCGATTACGTTATAATGAATTTCGGAAACACTTGGGATGTCGAATGTATATATGTGTATATAGGCGACGGTATATTTGTTAAGGCTAAGGACGGAAACGATAGTACCTATTTAAGCGGTGGGAAATTTGCAAGCGGTGTAAATTTCTATGTGCCGAACGGTTATGAAATCAACTTTAGTAGCAATATTGCTTTCCACGTTGATAAAAAATAGTTTTTAGGAGCAAAAAAAATGGCAAAGCAATCTCTTTCGCAGATTTTTGGAAATGGAACGCAAGGTTTATCGAAAAACAAGCAAACGCTTTCTCAGACATTCAACTTTTCGCCTACCGAACCGCGAAAAGAAGAAACGATTGATTACAATAACGGTGGTTTTCTCGGTGGCGTAGGTTATGTCGGCGGGCGTATCGGCTTAGGTGCTCTGGGTATTTTAGAGGGTATCTGGGACTATACCGCTGGTGGTATTGCTAAAATTTTTGGAGCAGACGAGTGGGCTGAACAACAGTTTGCCGACAATTTTACGGGCGATTTAACCAACGATTTGAATGAGTGGTATAACCCCTCCAAAGGCTGGCAGGTCGCAGGCGACGTTGCAGGCGGTATAGGTAACAGCCTTGTGGGTATGGCGGTTGTTGCTGGTGCGTCGCTTATTTCAGGGGGAACATTAACAGCCCCAGTTGCGGGCTTAATTTCGGGTGCGACAATCGGGTTAGGCGCAGCAGGACAATCTACCGCAGAGGCGTACCAGAAAACGGGCGAACTTGGCGGCAAAGAGTTTTTGTATGGTGCATTGAGTGGCATTACAGAGGGCGCATTAGAGGGCGTAACTGGTGCGGCAGGTAAAGTCGGCGCGAAATTGTTTGCAAAACAAACGGCTAAAACCGTCGCGAAAAAGTCCATTGTGAAAGGGCTTTTAAGCGATTTTGCGGGTGAGGCTTTCGAGGAGGGAATGAGTGAAATTCTCGATCCATATTTCCAACGCTGGACGCAAGTCGATCCCGACGCAAAAAATGCTACTGCACAAGAGGTGGGCTATGCCGCATTGATAGGTGGTTTATCTGGCGTTATTATGGGCGGTTTTGGTGAGGCTGTTACAACCGTAAGGCAAATAAAACTCGGCAACAGTATTGCGCAAAATACTACTGCCGTAAACGAAACGCTTGATTACGCGAAAAGTTTTGCCGATTATGAACAGCAACACGCTACGGGGCGTGAAGTTTATACCGAAATTTCCGATTTGGTAACACGCTATCAGGCAGCGGATAAAGGCGACGGAACTATTTCTGTTGCGCAAAAGAAAATGCTCGGTCAAATGAGCGTAGATATTGCCGCGCTTGTTCACGACGAGGGCATACAACGCAGCAAACAGAATATTGTTGCTAATGCTGACGAACTCGTCAACGCTATCAATGCGAGGGGTTATAAGGACGCAGACGGCAATGTAATTCATTTCGCAAATGCTCAGGAATTTGTCAACAACGACGCGATTGTAACAAGGTTTGCAACAATGGATTACCTCGGACATTTACTTATGAGCAAAGATTCCGTTTATGACGCTATTTCAAATAAGCGGGCGGGCGAAATAATGCAAGCCGATTTTCGTAATTTCCAGAAAGAGGCAACGCCGCAGCAGAAAAAAAGTATAAACGACCTTTTCGGGATAGACGTTGACTCTATTACTTATGACGATTTCGTGGATAAAATTCAAACAACGAATAGCGAAGTGCTTACGAGTAAAAAAGCCGAACTGTCGGCTATGTCGGCAGCGAAAAAAGAAATCGCGCGTGTTATCAACACAAACGAGGCGGTAGCAGACGCAAACACGATTACCGACAAGACGGCATTTAAGGACGGTATAAGTGTATTTAAGGTAAGCGAAAAGACTTATGCAGGCATATCGAAAACCGCCGACGGAAAATATATGCTTTATTTAGACGGCAATATTTCTCACGTTCTTACAAAAACCGAACTCGTCAACGCTATAAAAGCCCTTATAACGCCACAGTCTGCCGCAACAAACGCTAAAACGAACGTCGGACAACCGCAACAGGCGACACAAGCCGCCGCCCCCACCGTTAAGAATGCTGAGGGGCAATCTTCCGTTGCGCAAAATACCGAGGTTGCGAAAGAAAATGCGGCTCAGCGCAAAAAAAAGACTGCAAAACAGGTGGAAGAAACAAAGCCTAAAAAGATAAAGGCTGTTGAAAAGACGACAGAAACAACCGAAAAAACCACCAAAAAAGCAGCAGAAACAAAGAAAACAGAGAAACATACAGTTGAACAGTCCGAAAAAGGCGGCGAAACGGTTAAAAAGGCTGAAACTACTACCAGCAAGCAGCAAGAAATTAACAAATTGAAAGAAAGCCCTGTTGCGACGGAGCGCGTTATGGGCGAACTGTGCGATTTAGGCGTTGTTGATTACGATAAGGTTATCAACACGCCAGACGGACAAAATATAGACGTTGTTGCAGAGTATGCAATGGGCGATTTATCCGATTATGAACGGCAGGGTTTATATTCGGCAAAATCTCTGGCAAAAGCAATTTCCGAGCACGCCGACGAAATACGTGCAGGTAAAAAGCCTTACGTCGAAATTATGGATAGGGCAATCGAACTCGACGGCAAGGAAATGCCGAAATGGTATAAAGAGCAATATCATTCACAAAGCGCGGAAAGCACTGAACGGGCGGCGGCTAAGCCTACTAAAAAGAGCGAAACGTCAGGGGAAAAGACTACTGCGAAGAAAAGACCTAAACTCGATAAAGCGCGTGAAAGGCTCGTTTCCTTAACACTATCAAAAGACGTTCGGGAAAATTTACACGGCGCGTATGTTATGAACGGCGTTCAATATGTGAGCGACGGTTATTTTTGTGCAGCCTACACAGATACCGTAGGAGGACTTACCGAGGCAAAAGGCGGCATTGATTTCAGCAAAATTTTGGATAAATACAGAAATAGTACAGATATGCGCGAGGTTATTATAGACGCAGACGCTATCCGTGCGGTTGTTCCTGCAAAAAAGTCCGAATTATCAATAAGCAAAATAGGCGACACTTATTATAACACAAAACTTGTGAGCCGAGTTATCGACACAATCGACAGCCCGCAGACGTTTCTTACAGAACATAAGCAAACAAAAGACGGTTTTAATATAGACGTGCTGTATATCAAAGGCAAAAACGGCGACGCTTGCATTATGCCTATGAACGGCGTAAGAATTAAAAACGATAATGTAAAAATTGATTATACCGCGTCTTTTGCTGACGGAACGCAAACTGCCGCTCAGACCGCGCAAGTTGCAAAGCCAGTCAAGCAGCCGAAAGCGAAGAAACAATCCGAAACCGCAAGCAAGACGGAAACAACGGATAAAATCACTGATTCGGAACTTAAAAAAGGTTTTGCCGACGGTAAAGGATATAAAGAGTTCACGGTTAAAGAATTTCATTCTTTATCGAAAGACGTACAGGCTTATTTTAAGAGCAAAGAGGCGTATTCTAAGAGTAAAAAAGGAAATGGTAAGTCGATTGTGCTTATCCAGAGCGGCGAATTTTACACCGCGCTTTTCGATGACGCAAAGACGGTTGCGGACGCGCTTTCTCTTACGCTTATCGGTAAAGATTCAAAAGCGTACAGCGAACGTATCAAAATGGCAGGTTTTTCCGTTGCTCAATTTGACGAAATGCAGTCAAAACTTGCCGCTGCTGGTTATGACGTTATAAAAACGAGCATAGACAATCAGGGTGCAGGCACATTGTATCAGGCAAAAACAACCGATAGCACGGCGAAAGAAGTTGCCGCAACGGACGCAACGGCAAAGACTGAAAAAACAGAGAAAACTACAAAAAAACAGGCTGATTTCGGCGAGAAAATAGGCGGTGCGCGTAAGGACGAATGGGCGGCGCGAGGGCTTACCTCTGCCGATATGGAGGGTATGAACGCCCGCGAAATTCAGAAGTACGCAAAGAAAGAACGCGTGTGGAAACGCCCGAACTGGGAGCAGGCTGTTGCCGACGGTGGCGATAGGGGTTTATTGTATGCTCAAAACGAAATTTATAAGTCTTTGAACGCAACACCGTCCTCTGCTTTCAGTTATCGGAATAAGTCCGAGGCAGATATTCTTGCTGCCGCAAAACTTTATGCCGACGAAATTACTGAGATTCGGAAAATGGCAGAAAACGCCAAAACCGCCGAAGATTTCAAGGATATGGGTACAAAGTGGATAACCGAAAAAGGCTATGCCGAACTTAAAAACGGTCGCTTGACGTGGACGGATAAATATTATCGCAGCCCTGCTCTTTACGGCTCGAATTATTTAGTTGCCGTAGATAAAATGGCGCAACGTTTTAATATTCTCGGAGAGCGTGCTTTAATGGAGGGGTTCGGTGTTCCGTCCGACAGTAAATTGCCACGTGGATATGAAATTCGCAAAACCGCCGATTCTTTTTATGGAAGTAAAGCGGAAACAGGAAATTATTATATCGTCAAAAGCGGCTATCGCGTTGCCGTAGGTTTTAACACGATTGAAGAGGCTATCGCTTACGGTAAAGAGCATTTCGGATCGGCTACGACGGCAGCAAAAGCGGGTAAACAGAGATATGTACCCGAGCAACTTTCGGAAGTGCACCGTGAGGGGCTTGATTACCGTCAGGGCAGGGATATTGCAGGCGACGATTATATACGCGATTTCGGAATAAAAGGCGGCGAATTTGGCAACTGGCTTTCCGAACTCGACAGAAAAACCTCGCTTAATTACGGCTACGACGCATTTTGCGATTTAGCAGACGCACTCGGTATGGAAAAGACGGATATTTCGCTTAACGGAACGCTTAATATCGGTTTCGGCTCTCGCGGTCAGGGCTTGACGGGGGCAGCGGCGCATTATGAGCCGCTGAGAAAAGTTATAAATCTCACGAAAATGAATGGTGCGGGCTCTCTTGCTCACGAGTGGTGGCACGCGTTCGAGGACTATATTTCTGGCGATACGAATCAGTCCGAAATGTCGAGCAATTTCAGTAAATTACCGAAAAATACAAGAGCCGCCGCAACCGAACTTGTAAACACTATGCTTTACCGCGACGGCACGGTGGAAGAAAACGCTCTTGCGAGCCAAAAACAAGCGGATAGATACCAGCAGCGGCTGAAATATTATCTTGACAATAATTTTGCGGCATTAAACGGCAAAATGAGCAAGGAAACAATGCAAAATTATGTCAATCAAAAGTATTACAAGCGTATGGCAACCGAGGCAGATTTCAAACGATTTGCCGAACTTACAGAGCAGGCGCGAAAAGGCGACGCTCAGGCTCTTGCTAAATTCTACGACAACAAACGTTCTGTTGTGGACGATTTAAGCGATTTGAAGAAAGAAATAACAGGCAAGGGCTTAGCGAAAGAAGATAGGCTCGCGCTTGCGCACGCCGTTCAGGACGCAGGTTTAACGCCAGACGTTAAAGTAAAAGAAAAAACGGAATACTACAAAGACGCGCTGAAAATAAGTGCAACGCATAGTAAAGACGGTGGGTATTGGGAATCCAACTGTGAAATGCTTGCAAGGGCGTTTGCGTCGTATATAACCGACAAGACGGCAAAGTCCAACGATTACCTTTCTGGACATTCCGAGGGGGCTGTTTTAGCCGACGGAACAGTAGCGTATATTATGCCGCGCGGCGAAGAAAGGACGCGTATAAATGCGGCTTTCGATAAATTGTTTGCAGCGGCAAAAGAGGACGGGCTTATTCACGAGAATACGTCCGAAAAACCGAAAAATAAATCTCGTTATGCGCTTTCGGAACGAGCAGAACTCAATAGCCAACCCGCAGGAAATAAGAGCCAGACATTAAAACCGCTTGAAATGAAACGCGCTGAAATTTACGCAAGAAACAACGTAAAAGGCTACGAAAACCTTTCTTACGGCGAGAAGTTAGAGGTTGAGTGGACTATCGCCTCTGGGTGGCGTTACGGCGTGGATAACGTAAAAATAAAGCAAATGGCACAAATTGCTGCCGATATTGGCACTGGCATAGGGTTTGCGAATATTTCCGCTAAGAGCAGCGACGGTAAAGCAAAAGCCGTTGACGGCGTATGTTATTCGCGCAGCGGGCATAATACAATTTATTTAAGCCCCGACAGCGTAAATTCCGTAGAAAAAATCACTCTTGAAGAACTTGCGCACGCTTTCGAGGGAACAGAGGGATATTCGGATATAGCAAAAATGGCAACCGAGTATTACGACGCACGCCCCGCAGAAAAGGCGAAAATCGAGAATGCGTATAAGGAACTCTACAAGAACGAAGAGGCTTTGTTTGCAGAGGAAATTTTACCGTCCGAACTTACGGCGCATTATGTGAGAGAAATGCTCGGAAATCGCAATATGCTTGCAAAACTTACGGCAGAAAAACCGACGTTTATACAGCGTTGTCTAAACTGGCTTAAAGGTTTTAAGAAAAAAGCCGCCGCCGTCGATACGGCGGTTGCGGCAGACGTACAAATTCTCGAAAACAGATTTAAGGCGTTGTATAATCAAAATAAGGGTAAAATTGCAAATGGCATTGCAAATACAAGCCGAATGAGTATAGCGTCTATTGACGGCAAAGATACAGTTATTGTCGATACCGACCAGCATATTTTTGACGGCGTACAACGCGAAGAACTTGGTAACGTTGCAAGAAAATATATTCAAGAACGTTTCAGAGGCAAAACTATTGACGGAACGACGTATAGCAGAATATCCGAAAAAGAATATACTCACTCAAAAGACACACAAAGACTGTTTAATCAGAGCGGTTCGGAATATTCGGCAAAAATGCGAGCGTCAACGGAACTTATAAACCTTGTAAAGACAGGCGAACTTATCGGGCACGAAAGCGCAAAGCATACAAAACCTGTAAATGCTGGCGGTTTCAACAGGTATAATGTGTCTTTTATTCTTGACGGAAAAACGTTCAAGGGCGAATTGCTTATCGCGCAGGGCAGCAACAATGTTGCCACTTTTTACGATATTGTAAAAATAAAAGAGAGCAATTCGACCAGTAACAACACACAGGTTGCAGGGCGGTCGAACGCTCTCTCTGATAATAGTATATCCAAAAACAACGAAAAAGTCAACAAGAAATATGCTTTATCGTCGAAAATGGATTCAGAGGGGCGAGTTTTATCTGCCGAACAGCAAAAATATTTTGCAGACAGTAAAGTTACCGACAACGACGGAAATTTGCTTGTAGTATATCACGGCACGAATAATGATTTTTACACGTTTGATAGTGGCAGAGTGGGTAAAGGCATAGACCAGTTTGGTTCGGGTTACTACTTTACTACAAATAAAGACCACGCAGGGGTTTACGGAAACAGGACGATAGAGGGTTACTTGAATCTTAAAAACCCGTTTATTATTGAGGTGGGCGATAACGGCGGTACAATAGATCAATTTTATAGACAACCCGTAACGCAATCTCAGGCAGAGAAAATGCTTAAAATGCACCCAGATATTTATAGCACGGAAGATAGCCCTTTGGGTAATTATAGCGAGAGATATTGGACGGAAGGTGCTACCGAATCGGTTATAAAAGAAGTTGCCGCACAAATGGACGAAATCGGAATGTTTACCGATAACACAATGTTTGGCTATTATCCGAACGAGTTGAACGCTGCCATAAAGAAAGTGTTAGGTTATGACGGTATTCAGGTCAATTACGGCAAATACGAAAAATATTACATTGCGTGGGAACAAAACCAGATAAAAGACGTAACAAACACAAGCCCTACTACCGCAGCAGATATTCGTTACGCGCTTTCCGAAGAGCAACAGGCTAAACTCGACAGCACGAAAGGCTCAGATAAGGTTATGACGGAATTACCGAACAGCAGAGTTTCGGTTAAAGACGTTATAACCAAAGAGGCTACAAAAGAGCAGTTTGCAGAACAAGTTAAGAGCGACACGAAACAGTATAAAGAGGGGTTCCAAATCGCTATGACGAACGCGCAGGCTGGTGTTGAAAGGGTTATGCGTGAGGCTGGCGTTCAGGACGCTACTGCGGTAACAAACTACGTTAGAGCGGGCAAGAACGCTGGTATGAACGCACTCGATATAGAGGGCGCACAGTTTAGTCTTGACGGCGAAACACGTTTAGGCGAATCGTGGGGCAAAATCTGGCAACCGATATATGCGCTCGATAAAAAAGACGGGCAGGCTTACGCAAAATTTCAGGAATATTTGTTGCATTATCACAATATCGACCGTATGGCGGTGGGGAAACCCGTGTTTGGCGAGAACGTAACGGCAGCAGATAGCCGCGCGGCGATAGCGCAGATTGAATCGGTTTATCCGCAGTTTAAGAAAATTGCAGAAAAAGTATGGAAATTCAATGACAACAACTTGCAACTTTCGGTTGATAGCGGTATGTATTCGCAGGAATACGCAGACCACCTGAGGGAACTCTATCCGCACTACGTTCCGACGCTTAGAGAAGAACACGCAGGCGGTATTGCAACCATACAGGGTAAAAACAACATTCGCGTAAACAATGCGAAAAAACAAGCAATCGGTGCAGATACTCGTATTTTGCCGATAGACGATACCGTAGCCCAGCAGACTTTACAAAAATATGCGTCGGCAAGAACAAATAAATTGCTTGTAGACGTACTTAACGGGAAAGCGCACGACGAGTTCAGAGTTGTTTCGTCAGAGGACGCAAGCATTGACGTTGATACCGATACGCTTGTAAAAACCTTTGAGGATAAAACAAAGAATACACACCAGATAACATTTTATCACGACGGTAAACGTGTTACGGTGGAAACGTCGCGAAACTTCTACAAAGGTATTGAGGCTTTTCAACCGTCTGGCGATAGCGCGTTTAACAATGCTATTCTTAACGGTGCAGCGAAATTAAACTCTGCCTTTAAGAAACTTGTTACGTCCTTTAACCCGTTCTTCTCATTCTTCCGTAACCCGATACGAGATATTCAGGACGCAGGACTTTATACTCGCTATCCGCTCAGAAAGTTCGCTGCGGCATATATGGAGGCAAGAAAGCAAATTGCAAGTAACGGCGTTTACTGGCAAGAGGCAAAGGCGGCGGGTATTACTTCTGCAAGCGTATATGACTACGAAAAAGGCTTAAATTACAAAAATATGAACGCTATCCAGAAAGCAGGGCAAAAAGTAGAGGCAGCCTCGAACGCTATCGAAATGGCACCCAGACTTGCAGAATATATTTGCTCGCGTGAGGCTGGTTTATCCGTTCAGGAATCGCTTTTGAGAGCGCAAGACGTTACTACGAACTTCGGTAGAGGAGGTATATTCGCAAAGAAACTTAATGCAACGATTATGCCGTTCTTAAACCCCGCAATCCAGGGCTTTTCAAAAATGGTAAGAGCGTACACGGGTAAAGACGCAGCCCAGTCGTGGGTAAACCTTATAGTGCGTAGTATTATGCTCGGCATAGCGGCAACCGCTCTTAATGATTTGCTGCACGACGATGACGAAGATTACAACAACCTTTCCGATTACGTTAAAGAAAACAACTATGTGTTGTCTTTTGGCGACGGCAATTTCCTTAAAATTCCGAAAGGCAGAGTGGTAAGCGTATTTGGCGGCGCATACCTGCGCTCGAAATGGTATGCACAGGGCGACGAGGACGCGTGGGAGGGGTATTTAAGCAGTATAGCCTCTGCGGTTACACCTGTTGACAACTTTACACGCACTATTTTTAGTCCGATTACGGATATAAAAACAAATACGACGTGGTATGGCGGTACTATCGAGGGGCAGAAGTTTGCAAATACGAAACCCTCCGAACGTTATGACGAAAGCACGAGCAATATAGCAATCTGGCTCGGAAAAGTATTTAATAAATCGCCTAAGAAGATTGATTATCTGCTCGACCAGTATGGCGGTATTGTAACGGATATTGCTTTGCCTGCAACTACTATGCAAGCAGAAATCGGCATTGTATCGAAAAACTTGCTTGCAAATTCTACGACAAATAGCAGGTGGAGCACAGAATTTTATTCGCAGATAGAAAAATACACCTATAAAAAAACTGACGGCGACGCAAAGGCGAAAGCGACGGTTAAATATCTAAACAGTATTAAAAACACGATTTCGGATATGTACACGCAAAAACGCCAGATCCAGACTAATACGACATTATCAAAAGACGAAAGATTAAGCCAAACACAGATTATTCAGGCTGCTATAAATGCTTTAATGAAAGACAGTTTGACAAATGCAAAATATTTATACGAAGAACTCGGCAAATACGACCTTTCCGACGATAAGTTCGATATGAGTTATCTCGACGCGATAAGTACCGTTGTAGGCGCGGAATATGCGTTAAAATCGTACAATAAAACCGTTTATGAAAAAGCGGCAAACCTTAATAAAGTCGGTGTGAGTTACGATACATACTACGATTATTACTTTACGACAAAAAACATTGAGTCGGACGTTGCTGCGAACGGGCAAACGGTAAGCGGTTCGCGAAAACAAAAATTGATACAATATACAATGTCAACCAATTTACCCATTGTTCAGAAACTTATGCTTATTATGAGTTCGGGCTATTCAATATCCGACGGCGATATTTCGGGTGTGTCGGCAAAGCAGGTAAGACGTGTTGTAGCGCAGTATATTGCAAAATCTGGGCTTTCCTCCGAAGAAAAAACCGCACTTGCAAAAATGTGCGGACTTACGGTAGGAAATGGCAGGGTATATCTTGCATAAAAGAAAACGGGCACTTTTCGGAGTGCCCGTTAGTATTTTATAAGTTATTTCCTTTCCCATTTCGCATAAAGCGTCATATCCCCTTTAACCGTATCTGTCGCTGGATTCCATTGATATGTATAACTCTTGTCGGTGTACCAGCCGCAGAATGTAACATATTCAGGTGCGGAAACGTCAATAGAACCTACGATACCGCCCTGTTCAACTTCTATTGTAAAAGTTTTGTTGTATTTTTTATCTGGGTTAAACTGTGCATAAGTACCTTGACTGTTAGTTATTTCAACTGGTGTCGAAACAATCGTAACGGTGCAAGTTTTCTTACACCCCGTTAAAAGGCAGCAAATCAGTAAGATTGTGCATATTATCGCAAAAAAGCGTTTTTTCATAGTTTTTGTTCCTCCTAAATTTATATTTTTAATATTGCCACAACAACTATCAATACGACTAATAAAGCAAGATAGCCCAATAGCATTAAAACATTATCCCAGTAGCCGCTTTTACCATATCGTTTACGTCCGATTAAAGGCAGTATCAATATAAGGGCGATAAAAAGCAATAGTATTTTCATAGTTGCCCCTGAAAAAATAAAAAGTGCGCCGACCAAAGTCAGCGCACAAAAAACGCAAACTTTGTCGTCGCCAAACAACTTACAAAGATATATGTATGTAACTCTATCCCGTAAAATTTGCGTTTTTATCAAATTTAATTTGGAATAGAGTTGTTGCGTAAAATAACGCGGCTCACGCCCTTTCTATACCGAAAGGGCGCAAATTTATTCTTTTGTAAGTTATTTGGCAAGGATATTATAGCATAAAGAATTATTTTTTGCAATGAAAAACGGGGTGTCTAACATTGTTAAACTTGCCGTTTTCGCATTAAAATGCTTGAAAAGGCGGGTATATTGTCTATATGTAATATTTTTCGGGTACAATTTTGAGTAAATAGTATGATATAATTACAATGCAAAACGGCGTAAAGGAGCGTAATATGGCTTTTCAACTTGAAGAAATACCGAAAGATACGGAAGTAAAAAAGGCAATTTGCCCGCATTGTAAAAAGACGATACACGCAGTCGGTTTTACGAAAGGCAGTAAATGTCAGGGAATAACCGTTGTTTGTAAATTCTGCGGGCGTATTTATTCCATAAAAGCCGATTAGCAAAAAATTGCATACACACATTTAGTGCCAAAGTCCGAAGAGATTTGAGCCCCCACTCTTGCCAGTAAGAGTTTCGGGGCTCATTTTCTTTTTATAAAAATTCTTAAAAGGAGGTTGTTAGTTATGCAGAAACGCGGAAATAAGGGAAGCCCCTACGCCACTAACAAGGGTGGCATTATCAGAGCACCTAAGCCCGTAACCGACCAGCCCAAGGCTACGGTCGTCAAAGGCTCCGACCTTAGAAACGGAAAGAAATCGAAATAAGCCAAAGGAGGAACACATAAATGGCTGGCGAAATCGACGAAAAGAATTTATCGCTTTTAGACGACGAAGAAACCGACGGTAGTGAGGAAATCGAGAACGACGAGGATTTTGACCTTGACGGCGATTCAGACGAGGAACTCGGTGCGGCTGCCGACGAAGAAACAGACGGCGACGAAATCGACGATATAGACGAGGTGGATCTTGACGAGGACGACGAACTGGACGAATCCGAAGATTCAGACGAGCAAGACGAAGAAAACGACGGCTCGAACGAAAGCGGCGAGGACAATAACAGCACCGCCGCCGATAGTCAAGACGAAAAAGACGCTATCATAGAAAACCTTAAAAAGCAAAACAACAAATTCCGCGCTCAGACGAAAGAAACGCTGGAAAAACTCGGTATTAAGGTTGACGGGGATAACGTTGAGGAGGCATTAGAGCAAGCAGCAGCGGAATCGGACGGCGTAAGCCTTGAAGAATACCGCAAAACGAAGAGCGACGCAGCGGAAGTTGCGCAGGCGCGAGAAACGCTCAGACGACAGAAGTTTGAAACGCTTGCAGCAAACGACCTTGCGGAACTTAAAAAATCGTTCCCAGACCTGCTTGAAACTAAGCAGATTAAAGACGCTTTTACAAATATCGACGAATTTGCAAAATTCGGACGGCTCAGAGATAGCGGAATAGACGTAAAAACCGCCTATCTGGCAGTTAAAGGCGACGACGTAAGAGCGAAACAGTCCGCTGCTGCAACGCAGAAAGCGGCAAATGACGGCAAAAAGCACATAACGTCCGTTGCGCCGAAAAAGGCGGCGGGCGACAGTGTTACAATGCCGAAATCAACTCTTAAAGAGTGGCGGGAAATATTCCCGAACAAGACGGATAAAGAGATTTTCCAACTTTACAAAAAAACTTTATAAGGAGCAAACACAATGTTTAATCTCAGAAAAATTATCAACGGTAGAATGAATGTTCCCGAAATGGAACTTTTGCCCGTAACTGCGAGCGAAAGTTTTGTTATGGGTGAGGCACTCGTTCTTTCCAGCGGGAAACTGACGAAAGCCAGCGGTACTACGAAACCCACTCACATTGCAGCGAAAGATTATTCCGCGCCCGCGTCTGGGGCTGAAAAATTGCCGTGTTACAGAATTGCAAAAAATATGGTTTTTGCCGTTCCCGTAACTTATTCCAGTGCGGCAGTTGCGGTTGTTCTCGGCAGTAAAGTAACCGTTGACAGCGACGGTTTAGGCGTTACGGACGTAACCACCAGCGGCGTTGCGACCGTTGTCGATACTCTCGACGCGAAAACTGCTGCTGGTGACGAAATCGAAGTAATCTTCGAGTAATTAACAGGAGGCATAAAAATGAGTATTATATTCTCTAAACTTGCGGGAACGAACGATCCGTATATCGGAAAGTTCGAACACCCGATTAAAGCACTTATCGAAAACGAGAGCAACATTCTCGAAAAAAAGAAAACTCTGCTTGACGTTCTCTACAACGTCGAAAAATCGAAACGTTACGCCGAAACCGTAATGGGGCAAGGCGATTTCGGTTTGTTCCAGAGTACGAAAGAGGGCGCAGGCGCGGAAAATGACGTACCTGAGGGCGGATTCAAAAAGACGATTGAGCACATTCCGTTTATGAAAGAATTTACTATCACAAAGGAATTGCTCGACGACGCAAAATTCGGACTTCCCGCAGAGTTCAAAAACAGACCGAAAGGGTTTATTCGTGCATATTACAGAACGCGCGTTAAACTCGGTGCGTGGGCTTTGGCGAACGGCACAAGTTCAAGCGGTACGTTTAATAAGGCTACCGTTGATTTGACCGTGGGCGACGGTTTGCCGCTTTTCCACAACGCACATAAATATGCGGCAACGAAATTCAAAGGCAAAACGCAGTCGAATTTCTATTACGACGATAAACTTTGCGGCGATACCGTGAAACTCGAAAAGGCTCTCGGCGTTCTCGCGAACAAAATGCGTAACTTTAAGGACGAAAACGACGAAACCCTCGGCTATACGCCCGATATTATCGTGTTGCCGTCCAACCGCCCCGAACTCGAAATCGACGTTAAAAAGGTTATCGGTTCGGAAAGAACGACGGGAACGGACTACAACGATATTAACACGCAGTACGGCAACTGGACTATCGTAATTCTTGACGGCTGGGAAACCAACGACGACAGATTTATGCTTATGTCCTCCGAGGCAAACGAGAATTTGCTCGGAAATATGTTCTACAACCGTGTTGCGCTCGATATTAAGAGCGAGGTTGATATTCATACCCGTAACCTTATTTACAACGGTTACTGCCGTATGGGTATAGGTTTCTCGAACTGGAAACACATTTTGCTTGCCGTCAAATCTTCGTCCGCAGTTACCAACGCCACCGATTTGGCACTTGCTTAACCTAAATTCGCAGTCGCCCGCGCGTTTCCCGCTTTGCAACGCTGCGATTTAGACTTTCAGCGGGGCTTGTAGTTATGAGATATAAGCCCCGTCTGAAAATATTTTTAAGGAGGTTTTGTAATGACCATAAAAGAACTCTACGATTCCGTAGCGCAGTTAGGCTTTGAAACCTCGCTCGAAGATAACGACAGATTTTACTTAGCCGTAAACAGGGCTATTATTCAGATAAATCGGTTAAGACCGAAAACAAAAGTATACGAATTAAGCCATTTCCCGATAGATAACTTACTCGGAAATGACAAGGGCGAGCCCGTCAGTAATGACGACGAGGCTCTTATTTTCGTTGCCGACGGTGCAAAGGCTTATTATTTTGAGTGCAACGGCAACGGAACTTTAATTATCGAAAAAAATATTGCTGGCGACGAATGGGCTGTAATAGGCTCGGAAACTCTTATGAGTGCCGACGGCAGTTTTACCAAATACAGAGGTTTTATCAAAGACGGCAGCGATTTTTATACTGGAACTGTACGCTTGCGTTTTGCTGGCGAATATATTTTATGGGTAAAAAACGTTGCAATGTATGATAAATTGCGCTCTGGAAAAGTAACGGATATTCCCGATTTTTCGGAATACGTTGCTTATGATTTTGCCAGCCTCGCAAACGATTTCGCCTCGTTTGTGCGTCCTCCGATAGCAGACGCGGGGCAAAATAAGGGCTTTGTGCTTGATTCAGATTATTTTGTATCTGGCGACGCAACGCTCCTTATTCCCGCGTCTGTTAAAGGCTCATATAGCGTTAGGTATAATAGAAAAATCTCGTCAATCAATCAGGACGAAAATGCGGAAACAACGAATATCGACCTCGACGACGATTTGTGCGCGATTTTACCTAACCTTGTGGCGGCTTATATCTGGGTTGACGACGAGCCAACAAAAGCAGAGTATTATCTCTCGCTTTACCGTGAACAGGCAGCCGAAATTTATGCCACCGCAAAGAAATTAGAGCCTGTCGTTTACAGAAACAGAAACGGGTGGTAGGGTATGGCATATTCATTCAAAACAAGGGAAAATCTCAGCAAAGGAACGACTGAGTATAACAGATATTACGGCAATTTCAGAGGCGTTGACTTTTCTAACGACCATACGCAAGTCAACCCGTCGCGCCTTGCTTATGCTGTAAATATGTACAAAGATTATCGCAGCAAACAGGGTGTCGCACTGGAAACTATTGCGGGTTTTCGTAAACGCTGTAATTTTGGGAAAACTCCAAGTATTGCTGCAAATGGAGTGGCAACAGGTGTTTTTGCCGATAACGTCGGGAAAGAGGTTTACGGCATTATCTATTTTCAGTATAAATCAGGCGATACCGTAAAGACAAGCGTACTCGTTCACAGCGGAAAACGCCTTTATTTATGGCGTAATTATCCGCTATCAATAAATGTGCCGACAGCAGGCAAAATAACGCTCTCAGAGCCCGTTTCGGCGGTCGAAACGAACGGTACAACGATTAAAACATTCAGAGTTGTACTGCCTTTTTCCTGCGACGCAGTCATCGGTTTACATAGGCAGACGGGCGAAGATATTACGCTCAATATTTCAAAGTATACTGCGTCGAGTAAAACGCTGGAAATCGTAAGTTCCGAACTAATCGCAGAGGAAATGCTCGATATTTCGTATTATGAGGGCGTATCAAAGGATAGTGATTTGCTTTTTTCGGCTATGAACGAACATAAGAGTCAGCACTTTGTTTTTAATAACAGACTGTACATTCTTGACGGCAAAAATTATCTTGTGTACGACGGCAGCAGTATTTCTCAGGTAAAAAACTCTGCGTATATACCGACGACGTATATCGGTATAATTCCTGCTGGCGAAAATGCGAATATAGGCACAGAATACGAACAACGCAATATCCTCACGCCGAAGTTTAAGCATACGTTTATTGCCGACGGAACGACGAAAGAATTTTTAATGAACGAGAACAATCTCGATTCCGTCGTTTCTGTGAAGGTTTATGGTACGGCAAAAACGGTAAGCACCGATTATACGGTAGACCTTACCAACGGCAAAATAACGTTTACTACCGCTCCCGCTAAACCCGAAGATTCGGGCTACGAACAAGGCTATGCTGGTATTGAAATAACAGCGTCAAAAGTATATACGTCAATAGACGGTGTAACCGAAAATATGTCGGATATTTCGGAGTTGATTTCAAAGTGTACGCTTTGTACAACTTATGACGGTAGAGTTTTCTGTACTGGAAACCCAGATTATCCGAATTACGTTTTTTATTGCGGCAGAAACAGCACAGGGTACGCAGATCCGTCTTATTTCGGCATTCTCAACTATATGCAAGACGGCGTAGGTTTGTCGCCCATAACTGGCATTATGTGTGTTTCAGATACGCTTATGGTACTCAAAGCAGATACTCAGCAGGACAGTTCGATTTATTTTCATACGGCTACAAACAGCAATCAAAATTTGCTGCCGCGCATTTATCCGTCTGTTCAGGGCTTGTCTGGGCTGGGTTGTGTCGGGGCGTGCTGTAACTTCCTTGACGATCCGATATTTATTTCTCGGCTTGGCGTTGAGGGCGTTTCGCAGTTAAAAATATCGTCCGAAAGAGTGAACGAGCATAGGTCTTACCTTATTGACTCAAAACTCGTTAATTCTGAACTGAAAAATTGTGTGCTCGAAGAGTGGGGTGGGTATTTATGCCTTTTGGTTGACGGGAATATATTTCTTGCAGATAGCAGACAAAAATATGCCGACGAAACAGGGGCATTGCAGTATGAGTGGTATTATTTAGAGGGTATTGGTGTATACGACGGTCAATACAGAGAATATCATTATTCGAGCATTTTGCCGAATGAGTTTAGAGATATAAAAATCACTCACGAGGACAGGGAATATAATATCGAACTTGCGGAGGCAGTGTATTATTCCGACACCGACGAAACGAAAGACTTGCGAGGCGCGGTTGCAAATTCGGCAGACGATAAAGGCAACGAAAGCCGTCAGGTATATTCGCAGTTTGTAACGGCGAATTTCAATGGTATGGAAATACAGGTAAATATTTTTTACACCATTCACGAAGTTGTTGACATTTTCACGAATACGGTAAAAGAAAGGCATTTGTATTTATGCGAAGAATACGGCAACTACACGGGCGGTATTTTCCAAAAAGCAACTACGTTAAGTTCGATAGACGATAATTTGTTCTTTGGTTGCGTAAACGGTGTCGTGTGTTCTTTTAATTTCGACCAAAGGAACGACGACGGCGAACTGCCGCCAAAAACGTACAATTTCGACGAAAGGACGATTTTCAGCGGGTGCGCCACGCTTATGGATAACTGCCAGATTCCGCACCTTACAAAAACCACGATAAAGCGTTCTACGGTTATAAAAACAAAATCTTTCAGAAATTCGGCTGCAAAGATTAAAGTTAGGACAAATAAAACGCCGTATAAGCAGATAGCGCGTATCAACAGCGCGTTGTTTTCGTTTGAAGATATGGACTTTTCCGACTTCTCTTTCAATACTACCGAACAAAGCCTTTTTGCGGTAAAAGAAAAAGAGAAACAGTGGGTTGAAAAACAGTATTTTATTTATTCCGACGAGTATCTGAAACCGTTTGCGCTCTATTATGTTTCGTTCAGATACAGAGTGGCTGGACGATATAAAGAATAAGCGAGGTAACAATATGAGCGAAACAAAAACTTTACAAAAAATAACCTCTACGCAGATTACCAAAAACGGCGTTCAGGCGTTGGCAACGCGTCCTAATAACTCGGCGCAGTACGGACAAGGCGGTTTATCCCCGTTGGAATTAAAACTGTGGTTCGATAAACTTGCCACGTTTCTGGCTGGTAAAATCAATGAAATTCAAGACGCAATCTGTGGGGAGGACGCAGAGAGTTATATTCGCGTAGTTCTTGACGATTACGGCGTTAAAACTCTGAAAGACCTTACCGAGGCATTCACAAGCGGCGATTTTGCGACCAAAATTCTTAAAGTATATGGCGACGAATATTCGTCCAGCAAACTAACAACGCTGCAAGAGGCTATTAGCAGTCTTTTGCAAAGAGATTTAATACACACGGGGAACATTTCCAGCCTTAAAAGCAAGAAACTCGATAAAGTAACGGCTACGAATACATATAAGCGTGCTTATATAATTATGCCCGACGGTTCGCAGGCTACCGTTCTTATTTCAGAAAGCCCTCTTGCGGGCGCAATTCCGCTCTATAACGCGAAAAATCAACTTTTCTGTGCAATTCCCACGGCAGCAAACGGAGCGGCAAATAAAGGCTACACGGACGCTCAGGACTTATTGCTTGGTTCTCAGATTGACCTTACAATAGATAAATCTACCTACAAAATGAAAGCGGTGCTAAAAAACTTTGAGGGTACTGTTTTAAGTGAAAGTAAGGAAATCGACTTACCGCTCGAACAAATAATTATTAAAGGAAGTTACAACTCAGCGACGAAAAAACTTACTTTAACGCTCCGAAATAATCAAGAGAGTGTGGATAACAACTCTATCGAAATTGATATATCAGACCTTATCGACGGGCTTGTTTCCGAAACTCGAACGATAAACGGCAAGCCGCTTAGCGGCGATATTGTGCTTTCCGCAGCCGACGTAGGGGCTTACAAGAAAAGCGAAACGTATTCAATGAGCGAAATCGACCAAAAAGAAATTTACGCTCACGCGGCTTTCTGGGCGGAAGAATCGGAACACGCCCGAAACTACACAAAGGGCGGCGGTATCGACAGAAAATTCAAACTATACGACAATATGCTTGCCGCCGCTGGGTTTAGTATCGGCGTATCTCTCAACACGTCAAATTATCAACTTACTATATCCCTTAAAAACAGCGAGGGCAAAGTTTTAAGTTCGGATATGGTTGATTTGCCTATCGAAAGCCTTATATCTAATGGCTCGTATAAGAACGGAATTTTAACTCTTACGTTGCAAAGCGGCAGCGTTATCAATATCGACGTTTCTTCTCTTATAAGCGGGCTCGTTGCGGATAGCAGAAAAATCAACGGCAAGCCGCTTACTGCGGATATTGTACTTACCGCCGCTGACGTGGGGGCTGCCGCAAGCGGCGACGTTTACAAAAAAACGGAAACCTACTCGAATACAGAAATCAATAAGAAAGTTTCTGACGCTTGTCAGGAATTGAGAGTAACGATAGAAAACGAACACCAGAGCGTCGGCTCGTCTTATTATTCGGTAGAGGCTGAAAAAGCCGCTGGCTATACAAAGGGCGGCGAAATTGACAAAGCAATTAAATCAATCAACGAAAGGCTTACAAACCTTGAAAATAACAATCAATAATAACAGGAGGACAAATAATGTTATTAGAAAAAACAAAAATCTATGGCGTTGACGGCGTGGGGAAATCTACGCCTACACTTACCAGAACGGACGCTGCGGCGGGGCTTTCCTATGCTCGCGGCGTGAGTGAAATCACGAGCGACTTCGACAAGTGTTTTCCGTGGTGTGAAATGAAAGAGGTTGTGGACGAATACGGAAACGTGTTTATCCGTATACCGAAATTTTATACCAAAATTACGAAAAATGACGACGGATCTTACAAACACCAAATTTCTGGTTGCCGTTACGACGGGTTCGGAACTCTTTTTGTTGACGGAAAAGGCAACGAACTCGATTATATCCTTGTTGGAAAATACGAAGGCTCTTTGGTTACGTCGGGCGATAAGAACTATGACGCGCAAAATCAGAAAGTTAAGTCGAAATCTGGGCAGACCGTTCTCGTAAGTATTACAAGAGGAACGTATAGAATGCGTTGCCGCAACGTGGGTAAAGGCTATCAGCAGTACGACTTTTTAATTGACGCAATCATTAAAGAGTTGTTTATGATTGAGTTTGCAACAACGAACTCGCAGAGCGTAATGCAGGGCTGGACGAACGGCGAAAATACCGCTGCGCTCATTACTGGGCATACCGACCTTGTAAAAACTGCGTCGGGCTCGTGGAATACTAACCACGTTGAGGACTGCGCGACTTGCAACACGGACGGCAAGCACGCCTGCAAGTATAGAGGTATTGAAAACCCGTTCGGCAATGTCTGGAAGTGGTGCGACGGTATCAATTTTGATACTGAAAAAATTTATGTTTGCGAAGATCCAGAATATTATGCCGACGATAAACACGACGCGCCTTATACCTATATGGGCGACAGACTTATGTCTGAGGGCTATTTGAAAGAGGTTACGCCGTTTGCTAAAAATCCTCTCTTAGGTTACGCAAGCGCGATAGGCGCGAGCGCTACGACGCATTATAGCGACTATTATTACGTCAGCAACACGGGCACCGTGTTGGTCTGCGGCGGGGCCTGGATTTACGGCGCGTCTGCTGGGCTCTGGAATTGGAACGGGAACAACACCGCGTCGAACGCGAACTCGAACATCGGCGGGCGAATTTGTTGCAAAAGGAATAAAAACAGGGTTTATAATTCACAGACCACTCGGTCAGAAATAGCCGTAAAGAGTGTGGTTTAGTAAGTCGAAAGAATTTGAAACACCATAAGGCAGCAACAAAGACTCTTTGAAAAGTAAAGGACACAATGAAACGAACAGGATATTTATTTGAAAAAATAGTGTCGAAAGATAACATTATTTTAGCCATACATAATGCGACGAGAAATAAAAAGTCGAAACGCGGAATTATTAAAGACGCTGCGGAAAACCCTGAACGTTATGCGGATAAAATACGAGAAAAACTAATCAGCGGAAATTACTATTTTGCCCCGCCGATATTAAAAACTCGGCGGGAGCACAAGAAAATCAGGCATATAAAAGTGCCGAAATTCTATCCAGACCAGATTATACATTGGGCACTTATGCAAGTAATCGAACCGATAATAAATCGCGGAATGGATAGATACTGCTGCGGTTCTGTCAAAAATCGCGGAACACTTGCAGCAAAGAGAGCAATCGAGCATTTCATTAAGAAAGATAAACGTATAAAATACGTTATGAAAGCGGATATACACCATTTCTTTGAATCGGTAGACATTGAGGCATTAAAACAAAAATTTCGCCGTGTAATCAAAGATAAAAAGGTTTTGAAACTTATCGACGAAATACTCGATAACGGAGGTTCTGGCTTGCCGATAGGTTACTATACCTCGCAGGCGTTCTCAAATTTTTACTTGCAGCGTTTCGACCACGAAACGAAAGAAGATTTGCGTATTAAGCATTATGCGCGATATGCGGACGACATTGTATTTCTGGACGCGAACAAAAGAAAATTGCACAAAGCAAAAATCGCGTTCGATAAAAGTTTGGGTAAAGAAAATTTGAAACTTAAACACGATTGGCAAATCTGGAAATTCGGCAGCCGACCTATTGATTTTGTCGGTTACAGATTTTACGGAAAATACACCGTTTTAAGAAAGAAAATGTTTTACTCGCTAACACGCGCCGTCCGAAAAATAAAACGTTTCGGTGTGAGATTAAGGCAAGTAATGAGGTTTTTATCGTATATGGGCTGGGCGAAACGTATCAATTTCAAGAAATATTACGTCGAGAATATAAAGCCCATTATTACAAAAGGCAATGCGTGTAAATTTATGGCGCATAACGCAGCCGTATTGTCAGCGGCTTAAATCTATTACGGAGGTAAATTAAAATGGCAGCAAAACGTTTCAGTAAGCAAAAGTGGCTTGAAAAGGCGAACGCGCAGATTGCGCAGGGGTTTCTCTCGGAAAGAGAGCGCGACGACGCGCTTGAAATCTGGGTAAACGACCTTGACGGCAAAACTTACGAAGAAATTACCGCGAACGGAAACGAATTCAGCGACGATTATTTCGTAATCAGTTAAGGAGCGCATTATGAAAATGGAATATAAACTCATTGAACTTGTTAAAAAGGGCTTTATTTTAACAAGAGAGCCCGAAGTCGTTACAGACGAACTTATTATCACATTTACAGGCGCACCAGACGGGGCAACGGCAATTTTCGAGAATGCTGGTCGCAATAGCCTTTATCGTATGCTTGAAAAGGAAACTTGCAGGATTCCTGCGGACTTTCTGGATAGTATTGTAAAATGCACCGTCGTTGTTCTAAACGGCAAGCCAGACGCGCCGAAATACGCGTGCGAAAGTATCTATGTAAAACGTATCGACGGCAAAGTAATTTGTTGTCCGAACGGCGTAGATACACCGCTGCAAATAATTGCTGTTCTCTCGGAGATTCAGGACATAAAAAACGACATTGTGCACCTGAACAACGAACAGTCCAAAATTGTGAAAAAACTCGATAGGCTTATCGAGGGTTACGACTTTGAATAACGGAGGTAATCTATGAAAATCAAATCTAAAAATCGTATTTATATCATTCTTTTACTTGCGGTTGCGCTTTCCTTTTGCGTGTGCTTTTTTTGCTCGGTTTCCACGAATAAGGCTTATGCCGCCGAAACGCCGTCAGCAACGGAAAGTACCGCCTTAGAGCAAGCAGAAGAACAGCCGACGACTGACAACACGTTTTTCGGACAAATTTTTGCGTGGTGCAAGGAAAACATAGTGCCGCTGCTTAGTGCAACTAATTTAGGCACGATATTTGCCGTTATTGTCAGTTTAAGAAAGGAAATTAAAGACAATAAGCGGCATAAATCGGATATACAGGCAGAAACAGCGGCAAATACCGAAAGTAACGCGGAAGTGATAAAAGCGGCAAATACCTTAATTGAAAAATACAACGACTTTGAAATATATGTAAAAGAACTTACAAAAACGGAACTTGAACGCAGCCCTCAGTTTCAGGAAATGATTACATACAGCAAAGCGGTGCTGGATATTCTTTCAGCCGTTTATGCGAATAACAAGAATATTCCGCAAGCAATTAAAGACCTTGTACAATTAAAATATGTCGGGGCATTGAAAGACGTAAACAGCGTTGAAGATACGGAGGCGGGCGGCAACGCGGAGGTGTGATATGAAAAATAGCACGAAAGGCAAAATAATTCGCTATTCAAGCGTTGTTGCACTTGACGCTGGCGCACCGCTGGCGGCAACCTGTGCTTATTTCCCTATGTGGGTAAATAAAGGCTCAGAGGCAACTGTATCAGGCGTGTTTGTCGTTCTTGCGCTGCTTTCGCTTATTCCGATTCTGCTTGTTTTTAAGCAGAAAATAAAAACGCCAGCCGTTTGGGTAATGTGGGTAATACTCTTTGTTGCGCTCTGGGGGTTGTATCAGATAATAGAGCAAATGCTTGTTATAGCCGCCGTAGGTGCGGTAAGCAACGCCGCAGGCGCGGGGCTATATAAAGTGGGTGAGAGCATTGAAAAAAGCGACAATGCCCCTGCTACGGGCTTTATATCGCCGCCAGATAAAAAGGGAGGTAATGGCTAATGCAGACGATTGAAAGAAAACAGCCGACGCAGCAAGAGCCGCTGGATAAACGAGTTCTGAAAGCGCGGAGTGCGAAAAAGACTGTGTTTCAGAAACTGCTCAGGAGCACGGGTATTTTTATAAGCGTATTTATTATGTTCGTGGTAATTGTGGCATTTACCACCGACCTGAAATTTTCCAGTCTCGCCGACTGGACGGCTCTCGGCTTAACGTTTTTCGTTTTACTGTTCTGCTCGTACAGTATGTATTTGAACTGTTCCGACAGCGGAACAAAAGCGGGGAAAGATACGGAAACTTTCCTTAACGCACAAGACGATTACGACGGCGTAAAAAATAAAATTGCCGTAAATAAAATGCAAGGGCGGCTGCCCGAATTTTGCCAGCATTACGTTGAGGAAGAACTCGAACTCACGAGAGCAACCATTCTTGCCGACGTTGGTATTGATTATGTCGAATACAAGGAAAAATATTTAGGCAAAGACAAGGAAATACTCGATAAACTTGTAACCGAAAACGAATTGTCAAAAATACAGGCAGATACAATTATAAATGCGAATAAGGTTAAGCCGATAACGCTTACGCCAGATATGATTTTCAAGCGCGGTAGGGGAAACAACAAACGCAGTCCTCTCGGAATGAACCCGCAGACAAAGAAAAAGTGGAATTTCGGTATTAAGTTTGTAACAACGCTTATAACTTCGGTGCTTATGTCTGTAATCGCTTGCGAGGTCATTATAACGCCGAACTGGGCGACGTTTGCGGCGTGCTTGCTCAAACTGTTTGCTGTGTCAATGCAAGGCGTTTTCGGATATAAAATGGGCTTTGAAAATATTGTCGTCGATACCGTCGAATATATGCGCGACCAGATAGACCTTATGCAGCATTTCCTCGAATACGTCAAACTTACGCCGATTGATTTTAAGAACGTTACGGCTGAAAATGACGGGCAGTCGGAACCTGAAAACAGCGAGGAAACGCCACCAAACGGATCGTCCGAAACCGCAAAAATCACATAATAAAAGCCTGTCTCTTATACACATCTCCGAGCCCACGAGACACTGAGCGATC
>ENA-OZAG01000344-OZAG01000344.1-human-gut-metagenome-genome-assembly--contig:-NODE-344-length-26052-cov-5.743240_pt1 | contig 26052 bp, 22 predicted proteins | sample MGYA00243300_ERZ653497 | MGnify/ENA primary metagenome ERZ653497 (study PRJEB26926, sample SAMN06164955) | human gut metagenome | biome: ENVO:00009003; feature: ENVO:2100002; material: ENVO:00002003...
CAAAAGACATTGATATAGCGCAATTTTTGATGTATAAAAGTGAAAAATGTGTAAAATCTCTGGACGAATTTCGTAAAGTGTGTATAATGTAGAAAGTAATATGCAGTTATAAGGTTTATAGCAATTCTCGTAAATAATGCATTTAAGAGGATCGCTACAGGTAATTGTTCGATGTTAATTATTCTGTGAGAGTACTGAGCAGATATCGATTTTTAGTTGACAGAAATTATACATTATTTTATGAAATTGCTGTAATGTGCAGTATAGCACTGAAAGGAAGAGGAAATTAAAATGAAAAGAGCGGCGGCAGCAGCGATAAGTTTAATGACAGGACTGGCAATGCTGACAGGATGCAGCAGAGCGGAGGTGGAAGAGACAATCCAGCCGTTGGTGGCAGACGCTATCGAAGAATCCGATTCAGAGGCAGAAGCAGTGAAGGAAGAGGATGAGAGTCCGCTGATTCCGGAGATTGATACAGATATAAAAATCCATGCCGGTTCAAGGATCGCAGTGGTAAGCAAATGTGTCAAAGGTGAATATTGGAAGATGGTTAAGAAAGGCATGGAGGATGCGGTAAAACAGTGCCTGAGAAAATCCGGAATTTCATTCCTGCTACTGCTCAGGACCAGGGAAAAAGCTCGTTACCTTCTTTTTCGGAAGAAACCGTTGGAGGCGTATCTGATGCGTAAAGAGATACGAGAGCTGCTGCAGGAGTCCGGTTATCAGGACTTTACGCTCGGAAATATTCTCAGTACGTTTCAGAAACGTTACCAGGGTTATATGTGCGGAGAACCTGGCTTTCCTCATGAAATGGGAGTGCTGCTTGGCTATCCGGTAGAAGATGTAAGAGGATTTATGGAACAGAATGGACAGAATGCACTCTATCAGGGTTACTGGAAAGTGTATGCACATGTTCCGGAAAAGAAACGTCTTTTCGCACGCTATGATATGGAAAAAGAGACCATCATCCAGCTTCTCTCCAATGGAGTGGAAATGCGGGACATCATTGGTATTTATAATGACAGCATGCCGCAGAAAGCGGCTGTTTAGGAGGTAGAAAAAATGAGTAAGATTCAGGTAGTTTATTGGACACAGTCAGGAAACACACAGGCAATGGCTGAGGCTGTTGGAAGAGGAATTGAAGCAGCTGGCAAAGAAGCAGAGGTTGTTGATGTAAGTACAGCTGATATGGATGCATTAAAAGCTTCTTCCGTATTTGCAATGGGATGTCCTGCAATGGGTGCAGAAGTCTTAGAAGAAGGCGAGATGGAGCCATTTGTTGAAGAAGTAGAAGGCTTTGCAGCAGGAAAGAAAATCGCATTATTCGGTTCTTACGGATGGGGCGATGGACAGTGGATGCGTGACTGGGTAGACCGTATGACAAGCGCAGGAGCAACCGTTATAAATGGCGAAGGTGTGATTTGTCAGGAAGCACCGGATGACGATGCAGTCGCTGCATGCGAAAGCTTAGGCAAACAGTTAGCAGGAATGTAAATTCCAAAAACAAAATCATTTCCGTAGGGTACAAACAAATTGTATTATATATCATAACCAGAAGAAGTCTTGCAGAAAACTGCAAGGCTTTTTCACTTTACAGGAAATTACTTTCCTGTAAAGTGAAAAACGCTCCGCGAGGATGCGCACTGCGGCGTATAAGGTAGATGTCGCAAGCGACCGCCGCAGGCGCGAGAATGTGCCAGGGCACATTCTTTGTTACGTTTTGAAAACAGCTGCATATACTGATAAGAAGGACTGGAAACAGGTGAAAGAATGAAAGTATTGAATCCGGGAGAACGCTCCGTGCTGGTACAGTATGTGCAGCTGGCATTAAACCGTGCGGGATATGACATAAGGAAAGATGGAATTTTGGGAGAGAATACCTGCAGGGCATTGCGGCAGTTTTTAAGGAAAAAGAGCGGGGAAGAATTTAACTGTAAAATAGATGATGTAGTGTGGGGGAAGCTTTTCCCCTATTTAAAAGGATATACGATGCATGAAATAAAATCCGGTGAGACATTATGGGGTATTGCGGCAAATTATGACACCAGTGTATCAGCGATTATGACAGCCAATCCAACAGTAAATCCGCTGGCACTGCGGACCGGAAGTATTCTTGCAATTCCGTTCTCTTTTTCGCTTGTAGCAGAAGATGTGGCTTACACTTCTTATCTCAATGACTGGATATTGGAAGGGCTTACGGTACGCTATCCTTTCTTGGTTCAGGGAAATATTGGAAAAAGTGCGATGGGAAAGGAAATTCCCTATCTTCGGATTGGAACAGGAGAGCGGGAAGTCTTTTACAGTGGAGCATATCATGCCAACGAATGGATTACCACACCGGTCCTGCTTAAATTTGCGGAAGAATATGCCCATGCATTTGCAGCGGGACGCATGCTTTATACTGTGCAGGCAGCGTGGCTTTTTTATGGATTTTCCCTGTATCTTGTTCCCCTGGTAAACCCGGATGGCGTGGATTTAGTGAATGGAGTATTAGAAGAGGGTGCATCCTTAGAAGAGGCAGAGCGCATTGCAGCTGATTATCCGAAGATTCCATTTCCGAATGGATGGAAAGCCAATATAGAAGGAATTGATTTGAATCTGCAATTTCCGGCGGGCTGGGAAAATGCCAGAAACATTAAATTTGCCATGGGATTTACAACACCGGCACCAAGAGATTATGTGGGAGAGGCTCCCCTTGTGGCACCGGAAAGCCGCAGTGTCTATGAATTTACAAGAGCCCATAATTTTTCGTTAATTCTGGCATATCATGCCCAGGGCGAAGTGATTTACTGGCGGTATCTTGAATATGAACCGGTAGATTCCAGAAGAATTGCAGAATATTTTGGCGAGGTCAGCGGATACCGGGTGGAAGAGACGCCCTCTACATCTGGTTATGCCGGTTTTAAAGACTGGTTTATTCAGGAATTCAATCGTCCCGGCTATACCATTGAGGTGGGAATGGGTGTAAGCCCGCTTCCAATGAGTCAGTTTGCCGGAATCTATGAAGATAACCGTCTGATTTTAGAAGGCGGAATGACGGAACTTGTGCGATAACCGGGGATGTGTTATATTGTAGCAGAGAAAAGATGAGGAAACTGGAGCGTAAGATGAACACAGCATACAGCTATGAGATACAGCCGCTGGATGAACATTCCATAAGCATAGAGCGTGTATATGGGACGACACCGGTTGTTGTAATTCCAGAGCAGATAGATGGATTCACAGTAAAGAGAATAGGCGCATATTGTTTTTCGGAAAGCAAACATGTTCCGGCAGATGCCGTTACCATCGGCGAAGTGGACAGTTTTATGAAGGCATTATGTGGAAATGATATCGAAGAAATTTCTTTGCCGGATTCCGTGGAACAAATCGGGAATCTGGCATTTTATAATTGCCGCAAATTACGAACACTTACCTTGGGGCGTTTCTTAAAAGAATTAGGAAGCGATGCCTTTATGAACTGCCGGAGCTTAAAGCGGCTGGTGCTTCGTTCTTCCATGGAAGAAGCCAGTGGCGCACAGCTTATCTTAAATCAGGTTCGGGCTGATTTGGAAGTGGAATTTAAGGAAGCCTTATTTTTCTATCCGGAATATTACGATTCCTATGAAGAAATCGGACCGGCACATATATTTGCACTGAATATTGCGGGGGAAGGTTTCCGGGCAAGACAGTGTTTTCATGAGCGGATGGTAGATGCCGCCGCATACGATATGATATTTGAGCGGATCTGCATTGAGGAGAAGATGTGGACCGCAGCCAGAATGGCACTTTGCAGACTGGCATATCCGGTGGAATTAAAGGAAGAAGCCCGTGAACGTTATCTTTCTTATTTAAAAGAACATGCCAGTGAGGTATGCGATGTTTTGATTCAGAAAAAAGATTTAGCATTATTAGAGTTGATATGCCGGCTTCAGGTGATGGAGCGGAGTGGAATCACTGCATTAATCGAGCAGGCGGCAGAAGCCGGCTGGGCAGAAGGCAGTGTCAGCTTAAGCAGCTGGCAGCAGAAATATTATAAGGAAGAAGCAGTTTCTTCCTGTTATGATATTGAGTGGTAAAAACAGCAGAAAATTAAGAAAATATGCAGTGGAAGAAAGGAGCAGAAGATGGCGCATATTAAGACCCAGACCGAATGGGAAAATGATATGTCTGTAAAAATCTTGCAGCATGCAAGAAGTGAAATCTATCTGGATTTGCGATATCTTGATGTGGCACTTTCTGCATTGAAGCCTCAGGCAATGGAAGGCTTAGAGACAATGGCTACGGACGGAGAGAGTCTCTTTTTCTCAGCAGGACAGGTAATACGCGTATTCCGGAATAATCCGGCATTTATGAATCGGGCGTACCTGCACACGATATTGCACTGTATTTTTTCACACTTATTTTTAAAAGGAAACAGAGATACGAAGCTTTGGAATCTTGCCTGCGATATTGTAGTGGAGCAGACCATTGACGGCATGGACAAGCCCTGTACCAGGCGCGCATTAAGCTTTCTGCGGCAGCAGACCTATGAAGCATTGAAGGGTGAGGGGCGGATTTCTGCAGCAGTGGTATACCGCTGGCTGCGGGGAAAATCCATGGAAGAGCTTCTTGCCTTAAATCATGAATTTTATACGGATGACCACCGTTTCTGGAAAGAGGAAACCGGCAATGGCGCGGCATCTGCAGCCAGAAATAAATGGAATAAGATAGCAAGGCAGACCAGTATGGCAAAGAAGCGGCATGGAGATGAGCCGGAAAAGGGAGAAGAACTTCTGATGACACAGATCAGTGCTGCGAAAAGCCGCCGGAGTTATAAGGAATTTTTACAGAAATTTTCCATACTACAGGAAGAATTAAAATGCAATCCCGATGAGTATGATTTGAATTATTATACCTATGGGCTGCGGCTTTATAAGAATATGCCCCTGATAGAACCGGTGGAGAGCCGGGAAGTGAAGAAAATCCGGGAATTTGTAGTGGTGGTGGACACCAGCTATTCCACCAGCGGCAGTTTAATCAAAGGCTTTTTAAATGAGACATTTGGCATTTTATCCCAGCAGAACAGCTTCTTTCGAAGATGCAGAATCCGGATTATCCAGTGCGATGATAAAGTGGAAATGGATGAGGTAATCAGTAGTCAGGAAGAAATGGAGCGGCTGCTAAAAAGCTTTCAGGTAGTGGGCGGCGGAAATACAGATTTTCGACCGGCGTTTACTTATGTAAACCAACTAATCAAAGAAGGAAGCATCCGGCATCTGGATGGACTCTTGTATTTTACCGATGGCAAGGGCATTTATCCGGTAAAGAAGCCGGAATATAAGACCGCATTTTTATTCTTGGGAGCCTATGATGAGACGGCAGTACCGCCATGGGCAATGCGGCTGCAGCTGGAGCCGGAAGAGCTGGAACAGAATGCATGAGAGAAATAATATAGATTGGAAGAAAACAGATGAATATCAAACAGGCAAAGGAAGAAATCAAACATACCGTAACAGCATATTTGAAAAAGGATGATGAGGGCAGATATAAGATTCCTCTGATTCGTCAGAGACCGGTCTTATTAATGGGACCGCCGGGAATCGGCAAGACCCAGATTATGGAGCAGATTGCAGAGGAGTGCAAAATCGGATTGGTAGCATATACGATTACCCATCATACCAGACAGAGTGCAGTGGGACTTCCTTTTATCAAAGAAATGGAATTTGCAGGCAAAGAGTATTCCATAACGGAATATACCATGAGTGAGATTATTGCCAGCGTATACCGGAAAATCGAGGAAGGCTGTCCGGAAGGAATCCTTTTCATAGATGAGATTAACTGTGTGTCAGAGACACTGGCACCGACCATGCTGCAGTTTTTGCAGTGCAAGACCTTTGGTAATCAGGCAGTGCCGGAGGGCTGGATTATTGTTGCAGCAGGCAATCCGCCGGAATACAATAAATCGGTGCGGGAATTTGATATGGTAACCTTGGACCGTGTCCGCTGTATGCAGGTAGAGGCAGACCTTGGTGTTTGGAAAGCTTATGCCAGATCAAGACATATCCATGGTGCAATTTTAAGCTATCTTGAGCTTCGTCCAAAGAATTTCTACCGGGTGGAAGCAGATGTAGACGGCTTGCAGTTTGTTACAGCAAGAGGCTGGGAGGACTTAAGCATTCTGATGCAGACCTATGAAGAAATGGGGCTTCCGGTAGATGAAACCGTTGTGGGAGAATTTTTACATCATAAGGATGTGGCAGAGGATGCGGCAGCATATTTTGATTTATACCAGAAATACAAGGATGACTATGGAATTCCGTTAATATTGGAAGGAAAGATTCGGCCGGAAGTATTTGCCCGGATTTATGATGCAGCTTTTGATGAAAGACTCAGCGTGGTCAATCTTTTGTTGGACGGATTACAGAATCTGTTCCGAAGCTATGGAAAAGAAAAGGCTAAGACAGACCGCGACTTTGCAGCCTTGAAAGAATACCGTAATTCCGAAGGGGCAAAGAAAGAAGTCTTTGAGGAAAAAAAGGCAGCCTTTGATATCCAGAGAAAGACATTAGAAACAATCGAAGAAAAGACCGCAGCAGCCTTAGAGCATGCGTTTGATTTTATGGAGCAGGCATTTGAGGGCGGTCAGGAAATGGTGGTATTTGTAACAGATCTTGCTACCGTGGCAGAATCCGCAAGATTCTTAGCCGAGCACAACTGCGACCGCTATTTACAGTATAATCAGGAGCTGCTGATTGGAAGCAAGCGGGCAGAGCTTTTAGCCGAGCTGAACCGGGACTAGTTGTACAGCGTAAAAAAAATGTCAGAAAGGATACCTTTAAACATGAAGAAGCTGGTAATCGGAATTCTTGCACATGTAGATGCAGGAAAGACAACATTATCGGAAAGTATGTTGTATACAAGCGGAAGCATACGCCATCTGGGAAGAGTGGATAATAAGGATGCATATCTTGACAATAATGCCATGGAGCGGGAGCGTGGAATTACGATTTTCTCAAAGCAGGCAGAATTTTTCTGGAAAGATATGGCAATCACTTTATTGGATACACCGGGGCATGTGGACTTTTCTGCGGAGATGGAGCGGACCCTTAAAGTGCTTGATTATGCAGTGCTGGTCATCAGCGGAGCCGATGGTGTGCAGGGACATACCAGAACGCTGTGGCGTCTGTTAAAACTTTATCAGGTTCCGGTATTCTTATTTATCAATAAAATGGATCAGCCGGGAGCGGATAAAGAGGCTCTTTTATGGGAAATCAAGGAGCATTTGGACAGCAACTGCATTGACTTTACACAGGAGCAGAACGAAGGCTTCTATGAAGAGGCGGCTATGTGCGAAGAAGCAGCCATGGAGAAATTCCTATCGGAAGGAAGTCTTGCATCCAATGACCTTGCACAAATGATTGCAAAGAGGGAACTTTTCCCCTGCTATTTTGGCTCTGCATTAAAGGTGCAGGGTGTGGAAGAACTGTTAGACGGACTTTACGAATATGGCAGGACACCGCAGTATCCGGATAAATTTGGTGCCAAAATCTTTAAAATCGCAAGAGAAGAACAGGGAAACCGGCTGACCTATCTTAAAGTAACCGGAGGAACCCTTCATGTAAAGGACATGCTTCATGGCAAAGCCGGAGAAGAAGAGTGGGCGGAAAAGGTCAATCAGCTCCGTATTTATTCCGGAGAAAAATATGAGGCAGTATCCGAGGCAGCAGCAGGCACAATCTGTGCTGTTACCGGATTGACAAAGACCTATCCGGGAGAAGGACTTGGCATTGAAGAAGAGTCCATACTTCCGGTCTTAGAGCCGGTACGCAGTGTGAAGCTGATTTTACCAAAGGAAGTTCCGGTGGCAGTCATGCTGCCAAAATTAAAGCAGTTAGAGGAAGAAAATCCGGAATTGCATATTGTATACCGGGAAGAAACCGGAGAGATTCTCATTAAGCTGATGGGCGAAGTACAGCTTGAAATCTTACAGAAACTAATTAAAGAACGCTACGGTGTAGTAGTGGAATTTGGCGAAGAAAAGATTATTTATAAAGAAACCATCCGCAATGCCGTAGAAGGAGTCGGACATTTTGAACCACTGCGCCATTATGCGGAAGTGCATCTTCTGTTAGAGCCGGGGGAGCGTGGAAGCGGACTGTGTTTTCAGACAGACTGCAGTGAAGATATTTTAGATAAGAACTGGCAGCGGCTGATACTGACCCATCTTGCGGAGCGGGAACATAAGGGAGTATTAACCGGTTCTGCCATTACGGATATGAAGATTACCGTAGTGTCCGGCCGGGCACATCCAAAGCATACCGAAGGCGGCGATTTCAGGCAGGCAACTTACCGTGCTATAAGGCAGGGACTGATGGAAGCAGATTCTGTACTGCTTGAGCCTTATTATGCATTTCGTCTGGAAATACCGGAAGAATGTCTGGGGCGTGCAATGCATGATATGGAGCAGCGTAACAGCAGAATGGACGCTCCGCAGATAGAAAATGGAATGGCACTGCTCACCGGAAGCGGCCCGGTATCGAAGCTTTCGGATTATCAGAAGGAATTAAATACCTATGCCAAAGGGCGTGGCAAATTCTTCTGCACATTGCAGGGCTACGAGGTGTGCCAGAATCAGGATGAGGTGGTAGAAGCTATCGGTTATCAGCCGGAGGCAGATTTATATAATACATCAGATTCTGTATTTTGTGCCCATGGAGCGGGCTATCTGGTGCCGTGGTATGAAGTAAAAGAGCACATGCATATGCCATCTGTTTTAGAAGAAGACGGTGCTGGGAAAGAAGAACGGATAAAAGTCCACCGTCCCGGCGTAGTAGAGGACTGGGTAGATACCGATGAAATCGATGCTATTTTAGAAAAGACCTTCTATGCCAACCGGCAGGAAGGAAAACGCAAAAACGGTGTCGTGCGAAAACGCAAAGCAGAAAACAATGTACCAACCGTCCGTACTTACCACAAGCCGGAAAAACTGGAACGCTATCTACTGGTGGATGGCTACAATGTAATTTATGCCTGGAAGGATTTACATGAACTGGCAGAAGTGAATCTGGATGGAGCCAGAGGCAAATTGCAGGACATTCTCTGCAACTATCAGGGCATCTTCGGTGGCGAAGTCATTGTGGTGTTTGATGCGTACCGCCTGACCGGACATAAGACAGAACAGTTGGATTATCACAATATCCATATTGTCTTTACGAAGGAAGCAGAAACGGCAGACCAGTACATTGAACGCTTTGCCCACGAACATCACAATCATTATGATGTAACGGTTGCAACCTCTGATGGCTTAGAGCAGATGATTATCCGCGGCCAGGACTGCAAGCTGATATCTGCCCGGGAGTTTGAACAGGAAGTAAAACGGGCGAACAGCACCATGTGGGATAATTACCGGAATGGACAGAATATTTTCTGATAAATATTGCCATGGCATGGAAAAAAAGCTATGATAGAAAAAGAGTTTCACTCGGGTGATTACGATAGAGAAAAACAGGATGCAACCATTGTATCTGCCATTTGACAGATGTTTCTTTTGTAACAGGAAATGCCATCGTTCTAAGACACTGCATTTTGCTTTTGTGATTTAGCCAGTCTTTCCAATGTTTGACAAGATATCTGTGCTGTACGCCGGAATGCGGATGCATGAAGCAGACTGTTAGGGGCACTTAGAATTTCGTCGGCAAACCGGCAACACTGGCACAGGGATGTGCCAGTGAGGCGCATCTTAAGCATGGATGTGAATATGCGCCGGTTGCCGGACGAATTCGTAACTTTATCGAAATTCTTAGTGCCCCTTGCAGGCTTGCTGTGGCATCCGCCTCCGGCGGACAGTGCAGATATCCCGTCAAAGCAGGCGGAAAGACAGTCTACTAAAAGAAAAATGCGTATCTAAGAACGATAAGACATTTCCTGTTCATCAAAAGAAAACATCGTTAAATGGCAGTAACAATTGTTTGGCCGTTGTTTTGCATTATCGTAATCACCCGAAAAGAATCATTTCGAACAGAAGGAGAGAAGACATGGAAGGAAAAGGAAGAATAACAGGACATACAGGATTATTGGCATTGATCGGTTCCCCGGTAGGACACTCAGGCTCCCCGGCAATGTATAACTATAGCTTTGAAAAATTAGGATTAGATTATGCATACGTAGCATTCGACATAAAAGTAGAAGAAGTAAAGGCAGCCTTGGATGCCATGCGCCTTTTCCACATGCGTGGCTGCAATGTAACGATGCCATGTAAGACAGAAGCTGCAAAATATATGGATGAGCTTTCACCGGCAGCCCGGATTATCGGAGCAGTCAATACCATAGTAAATGAAGATGGAAAATTCATCGGACATATGACAGACGGTGAAGGATTTGTAGGCAATTTAAGAGACCATGGAATTGAGATAAAAGGAAAGAAAATCACAGTAGCAGGAGGCGGCGGAGCAGCCACTGCCATTCAGGTACAGTGTGCGCTGGACGGGGCAAGAGAAATCAGCATTTTCAATATTAAAGATGACTTCTTCGAAAGAACACTGGAAACAGCAGAGAAGATTAGAAAAGAAGTGCCAGGCATTGTGGTAAATGTGTATGACATTGCAGATACTGCAAAGATGACAGAAGAGATTCAAAGCTCTGACATTTTTGCCAATGCAACAATCGTTGGAATGAAACCGATGGAAAAAGAAAGCGTTGTGAAAGATACATCCGCATTCCGTCCGGGACTGGTGATTGCAGATGCCGTTTATAATCCGGAAGAGACAAGATTACTCCGGGAAGCAAAAGAAGCAGGCTGCACCTGCCTCAATGGAAAAGGAATGTTACTGTGGCAGGGTGTTGCTGCATTCCGCCTGTACACCGGAGAAGAGATGCCGGTACGGGAAGTAAAAGAGAAGTTTTTCCAGTAGGATAAGGAGTAAGAAATGGAGCAGACGGTAGTCAGAATCAGGACATTGGAAATCGGAAGCGGAATGCCAAAGATTTGTGTTCCGGTTGTAGGAAAGACGGAAAAAGAAATATTAGAGGGCGCAGAGCGGGCGAAGGCTGCAAAACCGGATCTGGTGGAATTTCGTGTGGACTGGTATGAAGAAGCTGCAGACAGTAAAAAAGTAGTCGCACTGTTAGAAAAGCTTCGCAAATGTTTGGGAGAACTGCCGGTTTTATTTACCTTCCGAAGCAGCAGGGAAGGCGGAGAAGCTGCCTTAAGCGACGGAGCATATCAAAGCTTAAATGAAGCTGCAATTGCATCCGGCTTTGTGGACTGCGTGGATGTGGAATTATTTTCCGGGGATGCTGTTGTAAAGGCAGTAGTAGCGGCAGCACATAGCAATCATGTAAAAGTCATTGCATCCAATCATGATTTTGAAAAAACACCGGCAGCAGAAGAACTCCTTGCCAGACTTCAGAAAATGGAAGCATTTGGCGCAGATATTCCAAAGATTGCCGTTATGCCACAAAGCAGCAAGGATGTTTTAACACTGCTTACGGTAACGGAAAGCTGGAAGGAAACAGGGAAGACACCTGTTATTACCATGTCTATGGCAGGGGAGGGCTTAATCAGCCGTCTTTGCGGAGAAATCTTTGGCTCGGCAGTTACCTTTGGCGCAGCCGGAAAGAGCAGCGCACCGGGACAGATAGATGCAGAAGAACTGCGGCGGATATTGGAAATCATACATCAGAATAGCAATAGACAGTAAAAATAATAGAGAAGAATTTCAATCGATATTTGGAATCATACATATGGAAAGGAATTAGAAAATGGCAGAGAATATTTTTCTGATTGGATTTATGGGAGCCGGAAAGAGCACCATAGCAAAAGTATTAAAAGAGAAATTAAATGTTCCTCTTTGCGAAATGGATGAAATGATTGCAGAGCAGCAGAAAATGGCTATCTCTGACATTTTTGCACAGTATGGTGAAACACATTTCAGAGATTTGGAGACACAGCTTGTAAAAGATATTTCAGAAAAAGACGGTGTCATCGTATCCTGCGGTGGAGGTGCAGTGCTGCGGGAAAAAAATGTATCTTTTATGAAAGAAAATGGCAGAATCGTTCTGTTATCTGCTACACCGGAAACCATTTATGAGAGAGTCCGCTACAGCAAGGACCGTCCGATTTTAAATGGCCATATGAATGTGGAGTACATCCGTGAACTGATGGAGAAACGCCGCAGCCGTTATGAAAGTGTTGCAGACCTTGCGGTGGCAACAGACGGCAGGAGTGCAGAGACAATCGCAGATGAGATTATTGCAAAGTTAAGAGAAGCATAATGGAAATGAGAGAGTATATAGAAGCAATCGCAGAAAGCTGCAGGAAGCTGATTATCAGTAAGCCTGCCACAAAGCAGGAAGAGTATCGTAAAATTATCGTACAGAAAAAGGAAGCCTTTTTCCAGATGGAAAAATATACGGACAAGCAGGTATTTCATGAGAATCTATCTGTAGAAGAATTAGAGACAGCATTGGAAGAACTGATGCAGAATCATTTTCGCCAGCTCAATGGATTTGATATAGAAGCAGAGCATATTCTTCTGGTATCCAAAAAAGGAGTGCCATCTTATAAAAAGAAAAAGCTGCAGAATGCAGTAAATGAGACTGCAACCCATAACCGGAAGAAAAATTATCTCTTAGAAGAAGGTAAGGTCATTCCGCCGTTGGTGGATATGGGAATTTTTACTGCAGAGGGCAAAATCGTCCGCACCATGTATGATAAGTTTAAGCAGATTAACCGTTTTGTTGAAATCATCGATGATTATGTGAAGGACTGCAAAAAGGAGAAGCTTCATATCATTGATTTCGGCTGCGGTAAGTCCTATCTTACTTTTATTATGTACTACTACTTTACGGAAGTGCGCAAGATTCCGGTAGAGATTGTAGGACTGGATTTAAAGAAAGATGTCATAGAAAAATGTAATCAGGCAGCAAAAAAATACGGATATGACACCCTGCATTTTGAACTGGGAGATATCAATGGCTACAAAGCACCGTTTCCGGTGGATATTGTAAGTATCTTTGCATGCCTGCGATACCGCAACGGATTTTGCCTTATACAATGCCATCAGCTGGGATGCGGAAATGATTTTTTCCGTGCCATGCTGCCAGCATGAATTAAATGAGCAGATGGAGAGCGAAAAGCTACATCTGATGACCCGTTATGGCATTATCAAAGAGCGTTTTGCAGCACTGACAACGGATGCAATCCGTGCCAACCTCTTAGAGTGCTGCGGATATAAGAGCCAGGTCTTAGAATTTGTGGATTTGTCCCATACGCCAAAGAATCTTCTGATCCGGGCGAGAAAGGCAAAGATTTCAAAGGAGCATAAGCAGAAGCTTTTAAAAGAAGTGGATGCCATGTGCGAAGAATTCCAGCTAAAACCGTTACTCTACGGATTACTGCAAGTGGATGAAGGGAGAAATACGGATGCATTCAGAACAGGAAAATAATAGTTTCCCGGCAGAGTTTTTAGAGAGAATGAAGGAAATGTTAGGGGAAGAGTATCCTGCATTTTTTGAAAGCTTAGGGCAGGAGCGGCAGCAGTCGTTCCGGATTAATACAGGGAAAACCGGTGTATCAGAATTTTTACAACAGACAGATTGGAAGCTAAAACCGGTTCCATGGTGTGAGACCGGTTTTTACTATGGAAAAGAGATTCGTCCGGGAAAACATCCTTATCACAATGCCGGTGTGTATTATATTCAGGAGCCGTCGGCAATGGTACCGGCAGAATGTCTTAAGGCACAGCCAGGGGATATCATCTTAGACCTCTGTGCAGCTCCCGGTGGAAAGAGTACCCAGATTGCGGCAGCTATGAAAGGGGAAGGAATCTTAATCTGTAATGAGATTCATCCGGCGAGAGCGAAGATTTTATCTGAAAATATTGAGCGGATGGGAATTAAAAATGCACTGGTATTAAATGAGACACCGGAGCAGCTGGCAGAGCATTTTCCGGTCTGCTTTGATAAAATCATGGTGGATGCACCATGTTCCGGGGAAGGCATGTTTCGGAAGAATGAAGAGGCCGGAAATGAGTGGAGTCTTGACAATGTGAAACTGTGTGCCGATCGGCAGGACGGCATCTTAGACTGTGCGTATGAGATGTTAAGACCCGGCGGCAGGATGGTATATTCCACCTGCACCTTTGCACCGGAAGAGGATGAAGGGAGCGTGCACCGTTTCTTAGAACGTCATCCGGACTGCCAGATTGCAGAAGGAATTGACAGTGAAGGCTTCATTCATGACAAAGAAGGCTGCATCCGACTGTTTCCGCATAAAATCGAAGGCGAAGGACATTTTGCAGCAGTGATAACGAAAGCAGGCGAAGGTTATGGCGGCTTTGGACTGACGGAAAAGGGCATAAAGGAAAAAGACTGCCCGGAATATCTTTCTTTTGTAAAAGAGAATTTAAAAGAAAAACCTCAGGGAGCAGTGCTTAAATTTGGAGAGCAGCTCTATCTGATGCCGGAAGGATTTCCTGCTTTAAAGGGGCTGAAGGTATTGCGGCCGGGACTGCATCTTGGCACCTTAAAAAAGAACCGTTTTGAACCATCCCATGCACTGGCACTTGCCATGCAGCCACAAGAGGCATTTCATGTTGCCATGCTTTCTTCTGGCAGTCAGGAAATCAGACAGTATCTGATGGGACAGACTTTTTCATGGGGAGGAGAAAAGGGCTGGTATTTAATCTGCGTAGATGGCTATAGCATCGGCTGGGGCAAGCTGGCAGGTGGAATCATGAAGAATCATTATCCGAAAGGGCTTCGTATGGTGGATATTATCTGAAAAGAGAGAATCTGAAAAAAGCTGCTTAAAATAAAACAAAATTAAGGAAATATTAATAAACACCGGGAATATCTGCTTGTGATTTAAAGGAAAATCGAATATGATTATTAAGTCGGAAAAAATAGAAAGTTAGAAAATTATGTGTGAAGAGACAAAGTTGGGAAAATTTTATCAAAAATACATAGCAAAATGGATACCATCATACGGACCACTGCCATTGGCATGGTGTGCCATTTTTAATACCATTATTTATTGGGGCACCCAGAGGCTGATGGCAAATACAAAGCATTATGACCTGACCAGCAATCTGGACAGGAGCATTCCTTTTGTAAAAGAGTGGATTATTCTGTATGTTTTATTTTTTGCATTCAGTATAATCAATTATATTCTGGTATCGAGAGAAGATAAGGAAACATTTTTCCGTTTTGCAACAGCGGATATGTTGTCAAGAGTAATCTGCTGTATCTTCTTTATATTGCTTCCAACCACGAATATCAGACCGGAAGTGACAGGGCATGATTTCTGCAGCTGGCTGGTGCGTTTTATCTATGCATCAGATGCACCGACGAATCTCTTTCCATCCATCCATTGTCTGGTAAGCTGGTTCTGCTTCATCGGGATAAGAAAGAGCCGTAAGATACCGGGCTGGTACAAAGGATTTTCTTTTGTGATGGCAGCATTAATTTGTGCATCCACCCAGTTTACCAAACAGCATTATATGATTGACCTGGTAGCAGGCATTTTTCTGGCAGAATTCTGCTGGTTTGTATCAAAGCATACCGGAATGTACCGTCCGGTAATGAAAGTTTTTGATAAAATCGGAAGAAAGATATTCGGGGTGAAGCATTATGATGAGTAAGAAAAAAAGAATACTGAATGCAGTTTTTCTTATTACCGTATTTGCAATTACCATATATGCAATCTTTCATGGACAGGATTTAGGTGAATTGTTCGGCTATATCCGGAATACGGATTACCGGTACTGGCTTGTTGCGGTGGTCTGCGTGGTATTCTTTATCTGCAGTGAATCTGTTATCATATATTATATGATGCGAAGCATCCGGCAGAAGATAAAGCTTATGCATTGTTTCCTGTATTCCTTTGTTGGATTCTTTTTCAGCTGTATTACACCATCGGCAACTGGAGGACAGCCGGCACAGATTTATTATATGAAAAAGGATAAGCTGTCCATACCGATATCGACACTGGTTTTAATGATTGTAACCATTACCTATAAGCTGGTACTTGTGGTACTCGGCACATTGGTTGTAATCATTCGTCCGGCACAGATTATGCATTATCTTGAACCTGTGCTGGGATGGTGTTATCTGGGACTTTTATTAAATGTCTTTTGTGTGGCATTTATGATGTTTCTGGTTTTCCATCCGACACTGGCAGCTAATATGATGGATGCCATCATAAGAGGGCTTGGTAAAATTCATCTGATGAAACGTACTGAGTATTACCGGGAAAAAATGGCGAATGCCATGAAGCAGTATCAGGATGTGGCAGGATATTTCCGTACCCATAAATTGGTCGTAACCAATGCATTTTTGATTACCGTAGTACAAAGACTGTTACTCTTTTTTGTAACATATCTGACCTGCCGTTCCTTCGGAATCGATGGAACAGGGATGGTAACCATTGTTGTATTACAGGGAATGATTTCCGTTGCGGTGGATATGCTTCCGTTACCGGGAGGAATGGGAATCAGTGAATCACTGTTTTTATCTATTTTTGCACCAATCTGCGGCACACTGACATTGCCGGCGATGGTGGTAAGCAGGGGACTCAGTTATTACACAGAATTGATTTTAAGCGCAGTTATGACAGCCGTAGCACATTTTACGATAGGAAGACCGCGTAAACAGAAGAGAGAAGAAAGGTAGAAGGAAAATGATAGGTTTTTATGATTATACAGTAGTACTTACATATATTAGTCTGATGTGTTCTGTTTTTGGAATTACTCAGGCAATCGGAGGACATTACAGAACAGCGATTATCTGTCTGGCATTATCCGGATTATTTGATATGTTTGATGGAAAGATTGCAAGAACCAAAAAGAACCGTACTGATGATGAAAAATTATTTGGCGTTCAGATTGATTCCCTTTGCGATGTAGTCTGCTTTGGTGTGTTCCCGGCAGTAATCTGTTATGTGCTTGGCGTAAGAGGTATTCTTGGAACTATTGTTCTGGCATATTATTGTGTCTGCTCCGTGATTCGACTCGGGTTCTTCAATGTGTTGGAAACCAACCGCCAGAGAGTAGAAGAGGGTGCCAATAAATATTATCACGGACTGCCGATTACAACGATGGCAATCGTACTGCCACTGGCATTTATGCTGAACTTTGTAATTGCGGAGCGTGAATTCAGTGTGTTACTACTCTTTGTTTTGGCAGTAGTTGGCACATTATTCATTGTAGATTTTAAATTGAGAAAGCCATCTAATGCATTTCTTGCAGTTTTGGTTATCCTTGTGGCATGTGCAGTAATTGCAATCTTCTTATTCTCAAAATATCATATTTCACTGTGCTTTCCGGGACTGGAGAATTCCATTTTAGACCGTCTGATGCGGTAGGAACGCTGACGGATGAGACAGGTCTTGTGTTTGTTGAGACAGAAATTGGGTAATATTTCCTGCAATAAGGGAAAATGAGGAGGAAACGAAGATGCGTTGTGTAGACCGGAAGGGAAATGAAATTGGTGAGAATGCAGCACAGGGCAGAGTGTTAAAGGCATTGTATGAGACGGCTGCCGGAAGAATCTTACTTGGAATTCTGGTGAAACCTTTTGTTTCCAAAGCAGGTGGATTCCTTTTGAACCAGCCGGTATCAAAGGCTGCAATTGCACCATTTATAAAAAAGAATCATATCGATATGACAGATTATGAGGAACGGGAGTACCGTTCCTATAATGATTTTTTCACCAGAAAGATTAAGCCGGGACACCGGAAATTTGACCGTGTTAAGGAGAATTTCTGTGCACCCTGCGACAGCAGGCTCAGCATATATCCCATTACAGCAGAGGGAAAAGTCTGCGTCAAGGATACGGAATATACCATGGAGAGTCTTTTCCGCAGCAGGAAAATTGCCCGTCATTATGAGGGCGGGATCCTTTGCATTTTCCGTCTGACGGTAGATGATTATCATCATTACAGCTTTGTGGATGATGGCAGAATGGGGTACATCTATAGGATTCCGGGTGTTTTTCATACGGTAAATCCGCTGGCAGGAGAAATATATCCGATTTATAAGGAAAATACCAGAGAATTTTCTGTGCTGAAAAGTCAGCATTTTGGCAATATTTTAATGATGGAAGTGGGCGCACTTATGGTAGGCAGAATCTGTAATGAGAAAGAAAACTGCCCGGTGCACCGTGGAGAAGAAAAAGGGAAATTTGAATTTGGCGGTTCTACGGTAATTTTGTGTCTGGAAAAAGACAGGGTAGAACTGGACGCAGATATTGTGTATAATTCCAATAAAGGAGTCGAGACGAAAGTCCGGCAGGGGGAAAAGATTGGAAGGATGTCAGAATGGAAGCGCATGAAGTATTAGAACAGGTGAAAAGCGGAAAGATGACCGTAGAAGAAGCGGAGCAGTTTTTTAAAAGGGAACCGTTTGAAGAGATGGGCTATGCAAAGATAGACAGCCATCGGAAAATGCGTTCCGGTTTTGCAGAAGTGATATTCTGTCAGGGAAAACAGGATGAGTTTCTTCTTGAAATCTTTCAGAGAATATACAAGGATGAAGGCGAGGTCATGGGAACCAGGGCGTCTTTGGCACAGTATGAGCTGTTGCACAAGGAATTACCGCAGGTTACCTATGACCCTGTTTCTCGTATATTAAAAATTGAAAAAAAGGATAAAAAACGCAGTGGACTGATAGCGGTATGTACGGCTGGAACGGCAGATATTGCAGTGGCAGAAGAGGCTGCGCAGACGGCAGAGTTTTTCGGAGCCAATGTGGAACGTATTTATGATGTGGGAGTCAGTGGAATTCACCGTCTCCTTTCACGGCTTGAGGTAATCCAGAAAGCCAACTGTGTTGTTGCAGTGGCTGGTATGGAAGGAGCACTGGCAAGTGTTTTAGGCGGACTGGTAAGCAGGCCGGTAATCGGTGTACCAACCTCCGTAGGCTATGGAGCGAATATGGGAGGCATTTCTGCATTGCTTACCATGATTAATTCCTGTGCCAATGGTGTTGCAGTAGTAAATATTGATAATGGTTATGGTGCAGGCTATCTTGCAACACAGATAAACAGACTGGGGGTGCATGATGAAGAAGCGTAGTTTATATCTGGACTGCCATACCGGAATCAGTGGTGATATGGTAGTGGCAGCTTTACTGGATGCAGGAGCAGACAGAGAAGTCTTAGAAACTGTTTTAAAGAGCATTCCGGTATCCGGCTTTGAGATTGCAATCAGCAGAGTACAAAAGGCGGCCCTGTCGGCATGTGATTTTAAGGTCGTCCTAGATGCCGCCCATGAGAATCATGATCATGATATGAAGTATCTATATGGGAAGGAAGAATCACACACACATGGAGGGCATTCCCATTCGGAAGAATCACACGCACATGAAGAGCATTCCCATTCGGAAGAATCACACGCACATGGAGAGCATTCCCATTCGGAAGAATCACACACCCATGGGGAACATCATCATCACGAACACCGCGGTCTGACGGAAATTTATTCCATAATCGATGGCACGAATATGCTTGATAGTGCCAGGACACTTGCTAAGAAAATATTTAGGATTTTAGCAGAAGCGGAAGCAAAAGCCCATGGTGTGCCGGTGGAAGAAGTACATTTTCATGAAGTGGGAGCCTTGGATTCCATCGTAGATATTATTGCAGCGGCAGCTTGTGTTGATAATCTTGGAGTAGATGAGGTCATTATTCCTGCCTTGTGGGAAGGGGAAGGAACGGTGCGCTGCCAGCATGGAATCCTGCCGGTTCCGGTTCCGGCAGTGACTAACATTGTGATGGAATATGGAATTCCGCTTGGAAAAATCGGTGAACCGGGAGAATATGTGACTCCGACAGGGGCTGCAATTGCAGCGGCTATCTGTACGTCAAGAGAGCTGCCGGAATGTTACCGGATTGTGGGAAACGGACTGGGTGCTGGAAAGCGGGACTATAAGCGGCCGGGAATGCTCCGGGCATTGTTGCTGGAAACAGAAGAGGCGGTCTATGAAAGTGATTCTATTTTAAAACTGGAATGTAATATTGATGACTGTACCGGGGAAGCACTGGGCTATACCATGGAGCTTTTACTGGAAAATGGCGCAAGAGATGTCCATTACATACCGGTCTATATGAAGAAAAACCGCCCGGCATATCAGTTGACAGTAATCTGCAAGAAAGAAGACCGGGAAAAATTAGAAGCAATTATATTTCGTGAGACAACAACCATTGGAATCCGCTATGTCGAAATGGTGCGGACGATTCTGCCAAGAAGGACAGAAAAGCGGCAGACCTCCTATGGTGAGGTGGCGGTTAAAATATGTGAGGGTGAAGGAGAAGTGCGTATTACTCCGGAGTATGAATCCATCCGGGAGATATGCAGAGAGAGAGGACTTTCTTTTCAGAAGGTATATGAGGATGTATTGCAGGAGTTGAAATAAGGATACGAAAAGGATGAGGTTAAAAGGATGCATACAAAAACAGATTTATTAGAGGGTAATATTTTAAAATCTTTGATTTTATTTGCAATTCCACTTATTATTTCCAATTTATTTCAGCAGCTCTATAATGCGGCAGATACCATGATAGTAGGCCATTTTCTGGGCGATGAATCACTGGCAGCAATCGGTGCATGTGCAGCGGTTTATGAACTGCTGGTAGGATTTGCACTGGGTTTTGGAAATGGACTTAGCATGGTAGTGGCAAGAAGCTTTGGTGTAGGAGATAAAGACTTGTTAAAGCGTGCAGTTGCAGGCTCTTTGGTAATTGGAGCAGCGGTGACGGTTGGTGTAATGCTGATTGCACAGATTGGACTTCGTCCGCTTCTGGTCTTATTACATACACCATCAGAAATCATTGAGGAATCCTATTCTTATATTTATATTGTAACAATCTGTGTTGGAGTAATGTTTGCATATAATCTGTTGTCCGGATTGCTTCGTGCAATTGGAAACAGTTTTATGCCGCTGGCATTTCTGATTATTTCGTCCGTTATCAATATTGTACTGGATGTTCTTTTTATTACACAGTTTCAGATGGGAATCCGCGGTGCAGCAGTGGCAACGGTGGTAGCACAGGGAATTTCTGCAGTATTATGTGCCATTTATATTATGAAAAAATGTAAGATTTTAATACCGGCACGGGAGCATTTTAAAGTAGATGGACCACTTTACCTGGAACTGACAGGCCAGGGGCTTTCCATGGGCTTTATGTTAGCTATTGTATCTGCAGGAACAGTAATCCTGCAATATGCTATCAATCAGCTGGGTTATCTGATTATTGCGGGACATACAGCAGCACGAAAATTAAACAGTTTTTGTTCGTTGCCATTAATGCCACTGGCAATGGCAACAGCAACCTTTGTATCCCAGAACCGGGGAGCAGACCAGCGTGACCGTATCCTTAAGGTAGTACGGTATGCCATGATACTGTCTGTTGGCTGGGCAGTATTTATTACCGTTATGGTTGCATTTGCCGCACCTTCCCTGATTGCATTGCTCTCCGGCTCATCCGAAGGAGTAGTTCTTGAAAATGGTGTCAGATATATCCGCTGGAATACACCGTTTTATTCGGTTCTTGGAATTCTGCTGGTACTTCGAAATGTGTTACAGGGACTTGGTAAAAAGGTAGTGCCACTGGTTTCAAGCATGATAGAGCTGGTAGGAAAAATTGCATTTGTTCTATTGTTTATCCCAATCTTGAAATATTTTGGTGTAATTATCTGTGAGCCGGTTATCTGGTGCCTGATGTGTATACAGCTTGTCATATCTTATTACAGAGACCCGTATATCCGTGGAAAGGAAGAAAAGAAATGAAGCTTGGAATCGTAGGAACAGGAACTATCGTAGAAGAAGTACTTCCGGTATTGCAGCAGGTAAAAGGGCTTTCCTGCTATGGAATTTGTGGAACAAAGCGCAGTGAAGCAAAAGCAGAAAAATTAAAAGAACAGTATCAGATGCAGCTTGCTGTAAGTGATTATGAAAAGCTTCTGGATTCGGAAATTGATACTGTCTATATTGCTGTGCCAAATCTTTTACATTTTGAAATGGCAAAAGAAGCAGTTCTTCGTGGAAAACATGTTATTGTAGAAAAACCCATGACAGCCAATGAAAGACAGGCAGAGGAGCTTTGTGCCCTTGCAAAGAAGCAGGGAGTATTTTTATTTGAAGCTATTACCACACGGTATCAGTCGAACTATCAGTTTATCAAAGAGCAGTTACCGACGATTGGCAAAATTAAAATGGCAGTCTGCAATTTCAGCCAATATTCCAGAAAATATGACCGTTTCCAGAATGGAGAAAACATTCCTGTTTTTGATGCAAAGCAGGCAGGTGGAGCTTTGATGGATTTAAACTTATATAATATCCAGTATTTAGAAGGCTTGTTTGGAGAACCGCAGTCTGTGCATTATACCGCAAACATGGAAAAAGGAATTGACACCAGCGGTGTTGCAATTTTATCTTATCCCGGCTTTCAGGCAGTTGCAATAGGCGCAAAGGACTGTCAGGGACAGCCGGAATACCGCATTGAAGGAAGCGAAGGCTACATTGCCCAGAACAGCCCGTGTAATGTCTGCGGCGCAGTGACCATCCATTACCGGGATGGAAGAGAGGTATCCTATGATGGAAATGGAGATGCACACCGGATGTATGCAGAGTTTGTTTCCTTTGTAAATGAGATAGCATCAAAGGACACTGCAACCTGCTACGAAATGCTCGACCACAGCCTTGCGGTCAGCCGGATACTGACCCGGGCAAGAGCGGATGCCGGAATTGTATTTCCATGTGATGAAAATTAGTCAAGTATGATTTAGTCAATCGTACTTGACTAAATTGTATTTGACGAAGGTAATCCTTCCATCTCCACACTATCTCCATATCTATGTAATAAGATGTAACAAGTTCGTAACAACTTGCGAATGATTACATAGGTAAGGAGACAGATATGAAATACAAAACAGTAAAAAAATTATGGTTTGCAGCCGCAATCCTGACAACTACAACTTCATTATGGACCAATGTCAATGCCATGGAGACACCAGCTGCATCCGGTGCAGGCGTAATCCGGGCACTGAATGAGCAGCGCATTTTATCAGAACAGTATGCGATTCGGCAGATACAGACAGGAGCTGGTGAACTGGCAGAAGGTGAAGCAGCAGGCGAAGCGGGTATAGATGGTGTGGCAGAACTTTCACTTGGAAATGCAGAAGAGGAAATGCCGGCAGCAGACCAGCCGGAACTTGCGGTTGCAATCGCACCGAATTATGTGAATATTCGAAAAGAACCGTCTACAGAAGGAGAAGTGCTTGGAAAACTTTACCGTAATACGGTAGGTGTGATAGAGGCAGCAGAAGAGGGCTGGTATTATATTACTTCCGGTTCAGTCAGCGGATATGTCAGTGCAGAATATGTCTGTGTGGGAGAAGAAGCAAGAGCACTTGCGGAAGAAATTGGCACACAGCTTGCCCGGGTAACTACAACAACTTTAAAAGTGCGTACGGAAGCATCCACAGAGGCCGCCGTATTAGGTTTGGTGCCGGGAGGCGATATACTAACGGTGACAGAGACACTGGATGGCTGGTTAAAGGTTGATGCAGAGGAAGGGGAGGGCTATGTAGCAGCAGATTATGTAGAAACCTATACGGAATATCCCCATGCAGAATCTGTTCAGGAAGAAGCAGAACGGTTAGCAAGGGAAGAAGCCGCAAGAAGAGCGGCACAGGAAGCAGAAGCCAGAAGAAAAGCGGCAGAGCAGCAGGCAGCAGCACAAAAGAAGGCAGCAGCGAAGCAGAGCACCAATCATACAACAGCAGGGAATACAACATCTAAAGCTTCAACATCTGGAAATGCTGCATCCGGAAACAGCGGAACAGCGGCGTCTGCATCTGATGCCGGTTTAGGCAGGCAGATTGCAGATTATGGATTGCAGTTTGTAGGAAATCCATATGTATATGGTGGAACCAGTCTTACAAATGGGGCGGATTGTTCCGGCTTTGTGCAGAGTGTATATAGGAATTTTGGAATTAATCTGCCAAGAACCTCCGGTGAGCAGGGAGCCTGCGGAAGCGCAGTGGCATCTTTGGCAGAGGCACAGCCGGGAGATTTAATCTGGTATTCCGGTCATATCGGAATCTATATCGGAAACGGACAGATTGTGCATGCAAGCTCAGCAAAGACCGGAATTAAAGTATCAAATGCAGGCTACCGGACGATTCTTTCTATCCGAAGAATTGTATAAAGAGAATAAAAATTTTTATCCGTGGAGATACTGACTACAATAGAAAAGAGTATAAATTAGTAGAAAAGATTGTAGCAGGAAGGATAGAAGATATATGGGAACAAAGGGAACCATTATCATTCAGGAGTCAGAAGGAAGGATGCCCCAGGAACTCTGCCAGCAGCTTTTAGAAGAGGGCTACCGCATTGTATACGAAGAAGACAGGCGGGCAGGAAGTCAGATTGAAATTGGAACGGCCTGTATCTTAGAAGTAGACAATCATTGTATCAGAAGAGGCAGGAAAAAGATTCATCTGACACCTAATGAATATAAAATTTTATATACCATGGTGAAATCTCCCCACCGGGTATATAGCAGAAACCAGTTGATTACTTATGCGTTAGAGGATGCCTTTGATGGCTATGACAGAACCATAGATTCCTATATTAAGAGTATCCGGAAGAAAATTGAAAAGAATCCCAGACGGCCGCGTTATATCATAACGGTGCACGGAGTCGGATATAAATATGTTCCATCAGACAGTGAGGGCACTCATGGAGAATAAGAGCCTGGAACAGAGGATGGAAACAGAACCGGTGCATCGTGTGATTTTGTCACTGGCGGTACCTACGGTACTTAGTATGCTGGTAATTTCTGCTTACAGTATCGTGGATACCTTCTTTGTAACAAGACTTGGCAGCAGGGCAACCGGAGCGGTGGGAATTACATTTGCACTGGTGGCATGGATACAGGCAGTGGGCTATACTGTTGGCATGGGAGCGGGAAGCCTTGTTTCAAGGCTTCTTGGAAAGAAAGAAAAAGAGCAGGCAGAGCAGATTGCAAATTCGGCAATTATGTCAGGGCTGCTGCTTGGACTTATAAGTCTGGGCGCAGGTCTGATTTTTTTGACACCTTTGCTGAAGCTTTCCGGTGCAACAACAGAGCTGCTTCCAGATGCAAGGGAATATGCCCTCTTTGTATTGCTGTCGGCACCCTTTACCATAGAGACACTGGTACTTGGTACGCTTCTTCGGGCGCAAGGCAGGGCGAAAGCATCCATGGCAGGAATGGTAACCGGTGGAATTCTTGATATTATACTGACACCGGTGTTTCTGTTTGTCTTAAATCTTGGAGTAAAAGGAGCCGCATTAGCGGCATTTATCGGACAGGCAGTGGCAGCGATGGTACTGGGAGGCTGTTTCTGGCATGGCAGACTGAAACTGAATGGAAAGAAACAAAGTAAAAATTTTTTCAAAATAAAGGACTATGGAAGCATTATAAAAAATGGTCTTCCGTCGCTTTGCAGGCAGGGATTTGCCAGCGTGGCAGCCGTATTGTTAAACCGGCAGGCGGTAGGATATGGAGATGCGGCAGTAGCAGCAATGTCTGTAGACGGACGGTTATTTATGGTATTTTTCAGCCTTTTTATCGGATATGGTCAGGGTTTTCAGCCGGTGGCAGGGTATCAGTTTGGAGCTGAAAATAAAAAAAAGTTAAAGCAGGCATTTATTTTTACTTTATGGAGCAGTACCATAGCGGCGGCAGGAATCGGTCTGGCAGGATTCCTTTTTGCACCGATGACCATGAGCTTCTTTTTAAAAGAGGATATGGCAGCACAAATTGGCATTTTTACTTTTCGAAGCCAGTGTCTGATACTTCCGCTGATTCCGATAGGTATTTTAAGTAATATGCTGTTTCAGGGAATCGGGCAGCAGGGGAAGGCGGCATTTCTGTCGGCGTGCCGTCAGGGAATTGTATTTCTTCCGTTGATTTTCCTTCTGTCGGAATGGATCGGGCTGGCGGGAGTGGAGATTGCGCAGGCATTGTCAGATGGGTTGACTGCAATCATCAGTATTCCTGTCTCTTATACACATCTCCGAGCCCACGAGACACTGAGCGATCTCG
>ENA-OZAG01000355-OZAG01000355.1-human-gut-metagenome-genome-assembly--contig:-NODE-355-length-25850-cov-6.580849_pt1 | contig 25850 bp, 16 predicted proteins | sample MGYA00243300_ERZ653497 | MGnify/ENA primary metagenome ERZ653497 (study PRJEB26926, sample SAMN06164955) | human gut metagenome | biome: ENVO:00009003; feature: ENVO:2100002; material: ENVO:00002003...
TCGGCAGCGTCAGATGTGTATAAGAGACAGATTCATCAATGTATGTATTTTATTTATATTGGTAAAGGCTTTCTCATACTCGTATGATTTTGCGTATCAGGTGTTTGCCACAAGGGCTGCGGATCCGGGCAGCAACCGTAAGGCAACTATACAGATAACTCAGGATGAGCCGCTTCTTGATGTGGCGGATTCCCTTAAGATGGCGGAGGTTATCAAGGACAAATACGCTTTTATACTGAAGGTCAGAATAGGCGGATATGCAGATGATATCCAGCCTGGTACATATCAGATAGCACCGAGCGATACAAATCAGGAGATAATAGAGATCATAACGGGAAATGGCAAGAGTTCCTCGGGGGATAGCAGCGGAGACAGCAGTGATGATTCCTCCGGTGAGGACAGCGCCGAGTAATAGACAGAGAGGATAATTATGGTATGTGATGAAAGACTTGCGTCATTTATCAATTCCTTCAATACAGACTACGATGAGGTTGTGACCTCGATCAGAAGAGAGGCAGAAGAGAACAGGGTACCTATCATAAGACGAGAGGCTGGAGAGTTCATCAAGATGTTGATTCTTATGAACAGGCCGAAGAAGATTCTTGAGATAGGTTCAGCCGTTGGCTTTTCTGCCATTTTTATGAGTAGATTTCTGGATGATGACGCACATATAACAACTATAGAGAATTATCAGCCGAGAATAGAAGAGGCGAAGAAGAATATAGTCAGAGCCGGGGCTTCAGACAAGATTACTCTGCTTGAGGGCGATGCACTGGAGATATTACCAGAGATGACAGAAAGCTATGACATGGTGTTCATGGATGCAGCTAAGGGTCAGTATGGCAATTTTTTCACGGAGGCTATACGGCTGCTTGCGCCAAAGGGGGTATTGCTCTGTGACAACGTGCTTCAGGACGGAGATGTCCTTGAGAGCAGATTTGCAGTTACCAGAAGAAACAGAACGATACATTCAAGGATGAGAGAATACCTGTACGAGCTCACCCACAATGAACATTTGGAGACGGCCATACTCAATATAGGGGATGGAATGAGCCTCAGTATCAGGAAATAAACGAAAAATGGTTGGAGGAAACGATATGAGAGATAAGAAACCAGAGCTTCTTGTCCCGGCGGGCGGACTGGACACGCTCAAGGTGGCCGTGGACTATGGAGCTGACGCAGTGTATATAGGCGGACAGGCATTTGGCCTCAGAGCGAAAGCAGACAACTTTTCCATAGAAGAGATGAAACAGGGCGTGGAATATGCCCATGCACATAATGCCAAGGTGTATGTGACAGCTAATATATTTGCACACAACTATGATCTGGATGGAATAAGAGCTTATTTTGGCGAGCTGAAAGATACAGGTGTGGACGCTGTTCTTGTATCCGATCCGGGTGTGTTTACCATAGCTCGGGAGACTATGCCGGATATGGAATTACACATAAGCACACAGGCCAACAACACGAACTACATGACATACAAGTTCTGGTATGACCACGGCATAAAGCGGGTTGTGTCTGCCAGAGAACTGTCCCTTGCGGAGATATCACAGATAAGAGCAAACATACCGGACGATATGGAGATAGAGTCATTTATCCATGGCGCTATGTGCATATCATATTCAGGAAGATGCCTTCTCAGCAACTACTTCACAGGCAGGGATGCGAATCATGGTGCGTGCACCCATCCGTGCAGATGGAAGTATTCCATCGTCGAGGAGACCAGACCGGGAGAGTATATGACTGTCAACGAGGACGACAGAGGAACATATATATTTAACTCCAAGGATCTGTGCATGATAGAGTACATCCCGGAGATGATGGAAGCCGGAATAGACAGTTTCAAGATAGAGGGGCGTATGAAGACTGCTCTGTATGTGGCGACCGTTGCCAGAACCTACAGAAAAGCCATAGATGATTATATGGAGTCAGAAGAGAAGTACAGAGCAAACATGGAATACTACAAGAGAGAGATAGCCAAATGCACATACAGGCAGTTCACAACGGGATTTTATTTCGGGAAGACAGACTCAGAATCACAGATATATGATAGCAACACATATGTAAAAAACTATACGTATATTGGAACTGTGAGAGAGGTTACCCCGGATGGCTGTGTATGCTTTGAGCAGAAGAATAAGTTTCTGGTGGGAGAGAAGCTTGAAGCCATGGGCTTTGATGGAACAAATATAGAGTGCGAGGTTCAGGCGATATACGACGAGGAAGGAAACAGTATGGACTCTGCGCCACATCCAAAGCAGAAATTGAGGGTGAAGCTTGATAAGGAGCTTGAGACCGGTATTATACTGAGAAGAAAAGAGTGATCATAAGGATGTCTGGATGTCAATCCAGGCATCCTCTTAATTTCCCGAGAGCCTTTTTCTCTATGCGCGATACATAAGATCTGGAGATTCCGAGCGTACAGGCGACCTCCTTTTGGGTGAGAGGTGACTGCCCGCCGAGACCGTAGCGCATATATATGATCTCTCTTTCTCTGGAGGAGAGGAGCGATGATATGCAGGAGGGGAGCAGGCACAGGTGGTCATCCTGTATCATTTTGTCCAGAACGTTGACGTTCTCCGAACCTATGATGTCAAGGATGACGATCTCGTTACCCTCTTTATCAGTGCCGATGGGATCGTAGATCGAGACCTCACGCGCCTTCTTCTTCTCGTGGCGGAGAGTCATGAGAAGCTCGTTTTCGATACATTTGGCGGCGTATCCTGACAGTTTGCAGCCTTTGTCGGGTCTGTAGCTGTCTATGGCTTTGATGAGACCTATCGTGCCTATGGACAGAAGATCCTCGGGATCCCTCACGGCGGAATTGTACTTTCTGGATATGTGGGCGACCAGACGGAGATTGTACTCTATCAGAATGCTGCGGGCAGCCTTGTCACCGGACAGGCACAGCGCAATATATTTTTTTTCTTCTTCGGGAGTTAGTGGGTTTTTAAACGCTTCCATATATTAACTGCTCCCGTAAATTGATTGTACCGGCTGCACATTTGTTGGACGGGCTATTTTACAATTAGTACAGTCAGCTTGCTTATATAATATGTTTATTGTGCAGAAATAGTGCTTATCCACCCTGTAAAATTGCCGAAATCTGATAAATATGCAAAAAAATATATCAAAATATGTACAAAATGTTTAAAATGTGAAAATACTGTGATATAATACGCTTTAGGTATTTGGATAATTCTGCCTGTGCGCAGGATTGCGAGAGACGTGAGGAGGGTATTTAGAGAATGCGATTAAGCGTGGGACGTAAGAAGATCAGAATTGGAGATGTCCTTGTAGCAGCGGGGGCTATCACGGAGGAGCAGCTTCAGGAAGGACTTGCAAAGCAGAAGGAGACCGGCAGAAAGCTCGGTAACGCCCTGGTTGATCTGGGATTTATAAGTAACGACATGCTGATTACGGTACTTACAACCCAGTTGGGAATTGACTACATAGAGCTCAAGGGAGCTAAGATCGAGGAGAAGGTTATACACATGGTGCCTGAGAACATGGTCACCAAGTATCAGGCCATACCTATAGAGATAGATCCTGATAACCCGAACATCCTCAAGGTAGCCATGGCGGATCCTATGGATATCATGGCCATGGACGATATAGGACTTGTCACCAACCTTCAGGTTGAGCCGATGCTCGCCTCGGAGGAAGGTATAAAGAACGCTATAGATAAGTATTACGGAAGTGCTCAGGCTATGGAGGCGGCAGAGGCGTACAGGCAGGAGCAGGCGAGCGCCTTGGGCGGCGGTGACGAGGAAGAGGGCAATGAGGAGATTGACAACTCACCTATCGTTCTCCTTGTTAAGCAGATTATTGAAGGCGGAGTAAGACAGAGAGCGTCAGATATACATATAGAGGCTCTGGAGAACAGTGTCAGAGTCAGATACAGAATAGATGGTGCACTTAAGCAGGTTATGTCATATGACCTCAGCATACTGGCAGGTATCACAGCCCGTATCAAGATCATAGGCGGTATGGATATAGCAGAGAAGAGAAAACCACAGGATGGTCGTATCACCATCATGGTTGACAGAAGAGAGTTTGATGTCCGTGTTTCTATCCTTCCAACAGTTTTCGGAGAGAAGACGGTTATGAGACTTACATCCAAGGACGGTCTTACAAAACCGAAGAGTGCCCTTGGTTTCGATGCAGAGCAGGAGAAGGTTTTCGATAACATCCTCAGCAACCCACATGGTATCATCCTTGTAACGGGACCTACAGGATCGGGAAAATCAACCACACTGTACACATCACTCAGTGAGCTGAATACAGAGGATGTTAACATCATCACCGTTGAGGACCCTGTCGAGGCGAACATCAATGGTATAAATCAGGTACAGGTTAACAACAAAGCGGACATGACCTTCGCGGCAGCCCTCAGATCTATCCTTCGTCAGGATCCGGATATCATCATGATAGGAGAGATCCGAGACGGTGAGACAGCAGGAATCGCCGTACAGGCCGCTATCACAGGACATTTGGTTGTATCGACACTGCATACTAACTCAGCGGCTTCGACCATCACCCGTCTTATCGATATGGGTATTGAGTCATATATCGCCGGTGATGCTGTTGTTGGAGTTATTGCACAGAGACTTGTGCGAAGACTTTGTACCACATGTAAGCAGCCGAGACTTGTGGAGGATGAGGAGAGAGTTCAGCTCGGTGTTCCGGCTGACGAGGAGGATGTCATCATCTACGAGCCACAGGGATGCCCACTGTGTAACGACACAGGATACTCAGGACGTATCGGTGTGTATGAGATGATGCCTGTATCGAGAGCGCTTCAGGCGGTTATCGCATCCGGAGCCACAGCAGATGTCATCGAGAAGCAGGCTCTGAAGGAAGGAATGCTCACACTGAAGATGGGAGCTGCCAAGCACGTTCTTGACGGTATCACATCCATAGCTGAGATGAACAAGATCGTTCACAGCACAGTGACCGTGGCCGAGGGAGTGGACATGGGAGAGCTGTAAGATATAAACGATATATAATGAGATTATATATAAATTGTAATTATTAATGCAAAAGGGAAAGGAAGGGACAAGTTATGTTAGACATGAAGGAATTACTTGCCTTCTCTGTAGAAGCAAAGGCGTCAGATGTTCATATAGCTGTAGGTATACCACCTAAGCTCAGAATCAACGGTAAGCTCACCGAGGTTGAGGTTCCGGCACTGTCACCTGCTGATGCGGCAGAGGCAATTGGATCTACTATGAAGGATAGGCATAAGGCCATACTTCAGGACAGAGGAGAGGTCGATTTCTCATTCGATTCACCTGAGACCGGACGTTTCCGTGTCAATGTATTCATGGACAAGGGAAACATGGCAGCAGCGTACAGACGAGTTGAGACTCAGATTCCAAGACCTGACCAGCTTGGTATTCCAAGGGAGGTTGTTGAGCTCTACAAGAGAAAGAGAGGACTGGTTCTCGTAACAGGACCTACAGGTTCCGGTAAGTCGACCACACTTGCTTCTATTATAAACAAGGCGAATGAGAATCTTACGGATCACATCATCACACTTGAGGATCCTATAGAGTACATTCACCATCACAACAAGGCGATAGTAAATCAGCGAGAGGTTGGTATGGATACACTCAGCTATGCGAATGCACTCCGTGCAGCACTCCGTGAGGATCCTGATATCATCCTCGTAGGAGAGATGCGAGATCTTGAGACTATCTCCACAGCCATAACCGCTGCCGAGACAGGACATTTGGTATTCTCCACACTGCATACAATCGGTGCGGCAAGTACCATCGATCGTATCATAGATATCTTCCCTACAAACCAGCAGCAGCAGGTAAGAGTTCAGCTCGCGATGGTTCTTGAGGGAGTTATCTCACAGTCACTTCTTCCTATAGCGAGCGGCAACGGACGAGTTGCAGCCTTCGAGGTAATGCTTGCATCACCTGCTATACGAAGTCTGATACGAGAAGCCAAGACTCATCAGATCCAGTCAACTATCCAGACAAGCAGAGCCTTAGGTATGATCACTATGGACGATGCATTGTATGATCTGTATGCTTCAGGAACCGTCACAAGAGAGGTTGCCATGACATACGCACAGGATCAGCAGTACCTGAGAAAGAAGATCAACGGACAGTAAGATATATGGAATAATCGATTACCATATGGAAAAATGTGGTATAATGACCAAGTCGCATTGTGCACATCGTCTAAAAAATAACGTGCAAATAATTAAATGTTGATTAAATCTGTGTGGTATAGTAAGATATTTTACATATAATTTATGTTGCATTATTGCGCTTTTAAAGTGCAGATACATGAAAACGTAAGAATATTAAGATTGGGTCGGAGGAGAGACAATGGCAGTATTTAATTACAAGGTTGTTGACAGAGATGGTAAGAATAAAAAAGGTACCATCGAGGCCCCTAACAGAGACGGTGCTGAGAAGAAGCTGAAGTCAGAAGGCTACTCGATCATGAGCCTGACAGAGCAGAGCAGCCCGCTTGGGGGTATAGGATTTAAGAAGAAGGTCAAGTCAAGAGACCTGGGTGTATTCTGTAAGCAGTTCTCAGCGGTCATCAAGGCTGGTGTTACCATCATATCCGCACTGGAGCTGATGGGAGATCAGATCGAGAACAAGACACTGAGAAAGGCAATAGCAGATGCGCGTACATATGTAGAGAAAGGTGGAACTCTGGCGGATGCGCTCAGAGTTAACCCGGATGTATTCCCGCCTATCATGATCAACATGGTGGCGGCTGGTGAGATGTCTGGTAATCTTGAGATTTGCTTGGACAGACTGGTAGAGCATTTCGAGAAGGACAATGCATTGTCATCCAAGATCAAGGGTGCCATGACATATCCTATCGTAGTTCTCTGTGTTATGGTTATAGTTATCATAGTAGTGTTGGTAGCGGTTATACCAAACTTCTCAAGTATGTTTGAAGAGATGGGAACTCAGCTTCCACTCGCAACTCGTATGATGATGGCTGCGGCAGATTTTGTCATGTATAAGTGGTGGCTGCTCATAATCATAGTTGCGGCGATAGTATTCGGTGTTAAGTTCTTCAAGAAGACGCCGTTTGGTGAACAGCTCTTTGCGAACATAGGACTTAAGGCACCTATATTTGGCAACCTGAATGTGAAGACGGCGTGTGCAAGATTTGCCAGGACCATGAGCACACTGATGGCGTCAGGTATATCCATGATAGATGCGGTTGAGCAGGTTGCGAAGATGATGGACAACAAGATTATCAGAGACGGCCTGATGGATGCTAAGGTTCAGGTGTCCAAGGGTGTACCGCTTTCAAAACCGCTCAAGGATATGACGATGCTTCCTTCTATGCTCTCGGCCATGACAAAGATTGGAGAGGAGACAGGAGATATAGAGGAGATGCTCAGCAAGGTTGCTGACTACTATGACGAAGAAGTTGAGGCGGCAACGAATGCGCTTACAGCAGCTATGGAACCTATGATTATGGTTCTTCTTGCAGGTGTTGTTGGTATGATAGTTGCAGCGGTATATGGACCGATTATGAGTATGTACAATGCTATGGATAATGTATAAGATGCTACGATAAGGTAAGTATGAGGTTTGTCATACAAAGAGTGTTAGGGGATTGCCTGAATAAGCATAATTAAATGGCATATATCTAACAAGTACACATGGATGGTGTCATGAATGACCTGCATGATCCGTCGCAATAAAGATTAATTCCGGTAGAACGAGGATGCCGGTTTAATATAGTGCATAGCACAAAACAACAAACAACAAACAACAATTAAAAAAGGAGAGTAATATTATGAAGAAAAACAACAAAGGTTTCTCACTTGTAGAGTTAATTATCGTTATTGCTATTATGGCAATCCTTGCTGGAGCGCTTGCACCAGCTCTTATCAAGTACATTGCAAAGTCAAGAAGATCAACTGATGTATCAAATGCACAGACAATTGCTACAGCAGTTACAAATGCCCTTTCAGTTGAGGCTGCATATGATGATTGTAATGCCACTACATATAATGTTGCAGATGATGGAACACAGCTTGGAAGTGGAGATGCTTTCACATCTGAGGTTACAAGTCAGCTTGGTGCAAGTAAGTTTAAGCCTAAGTATGATAAAGGCAATACATTTGACATAACGATCAATTCTGATAAGTCTACATTCACAATTAAAGTTAATAACTCAGAGCTTTATCCAGACGTATGCGCAGCATATAAGTAAACTCTTAGTGTTACTTATGTGAACTTATGGATTGTTAATGATAACAATAAATGATGTTGCATAAGTGCAGCATGGACGATGATTATGCAGACTGTATTCCTCGTACAGACAGTGTGTGTAATCATCTCCAGATGCTGCTGTGATCTACTTTTATACCTATAGTAACTGGGATTTCCCCAGTTGCTATATTTAATACAAGGAGTTGAATACGAAGGGATATGTGGTTTCTTTTGTACTCACTCTTTCTTTGCAGTCGGCGGTTTTGTTACATGCGGCAGGACTGGATGGCATTACTTATGGCGGCAACTGGCTTACCTAGTGAAGCTGGTACTTATTTTTCTCGGTAAACTTTCTACTATATAAAAGGGTCATTATATGAGAGAGTGAGCTAAAAAAAGGTGACAGAGTGTTGACCTTTATCCAGATATAATTTGTCTGGAAAAATATTTAGATGGGGTGAACAGCGGTAAGCTGGTACTCAATGCAATATGGGAGTAATCTCATACAAAACTACTGATTAGCGAGGGAGGCTATTAAAATGGCGAGTAATAACAAAGTTTTAACAATCGACATTACAAATGAAAGTATTACAATCGTTGAAGTTACACCTTCAAACAAAAAACAGTCGACGATCCATAATGCGATAATCTTCGAGACACCGGAAGATGCCTATGAGGATGGTGTGATCAGAGACAAGGAGAGAATAGCTGAGGCAATTAAGTCACAGTTATCAGCAAATGGAATAACAAACAAGAATGCAATATTCGTTCTTACCTCTACAAAGATTGTTAACAGAGAGGTTCTTGTACCTTTCGTTAAGGAAAACAAAATCAAAGGAATTATTAATGCGAACTCATCAGAGTATTTCCCTGTTAATATAGAGGATTACGTAGTGTCTCACACTGTACTTGAGACCGTTACTGATGAAGAGAATAACAAGCAGCTCAGAGTCCTTGCAGTTGCTGCGCCAGAGAATATGGTTAGATCATACTATGATCTCGCAGCGATGGCAGGACTGAAAGTAGTGGCACTTGATTATATTGGTAATGCGATGCTTCAGTTGATCAAGACTCAGACAACAGAAGCTATGACAACTATGGTAATTCAGTTAGGTAGTGAATCAACGGTACTTAACATCGTGAAAGGAGACACGCTTCTCCTTCAGAGAACAGTTCCATACGGAACAAATGTTGTTGTGAATGAAGTTATGGATGCGAAGGGCGTGGATGCAACAACAGCCATGACATTACTTCAGAATGAAAGACTTCTCACGGTAGATTTCGACGACAACGCAATAACAGGAGCGTTCAGATATCTCATCAACAACATCGGTCGAGTTATGGACTTCTTTACTTCGAAGAATCCTGATAAGCCTATCGATGATGTATTCCTCACAGGTGATGGAGCCCTTATAAAGGGAATCGATGGACTGTTCAAGGTTCAGCTCAATGTATCGACCAGAGTTATGGATACATTGTACAACATTAAATTTGACCCTAAAATTGATCTTAAGATTTATAATCCTGTATATCTCATGGTTCCAATTGGTGCGGCGTTTGATCCTATGGGATTTGAAATCAATGATGCTGGCAGCAAGGGAAGTTCGCAAAATGTTGACACGACACCTCTTGTTATTGCATTTATCATCATAGCAGTAATCGTTGCAGGTGGTGTTACAGCATACTCATTTATAGCCAAGAATAAGGCTCAGTCAAAACTTGATCAGGTGAATAGAGATATTGATTCAATCAAGGATATAGAGCAGATCGTACAGGACTATGAGGATGCAGAGTCTGTATACATGGATGCTCAGAATATGTACAGCTACACAGAGAACCTCAATGAGAATGTTGGAACACTTATTGCGGAGCTTGAGGACAAGATGCCAAAGGGAATCAGTCTTACAGCGTTTGATTCATCTTCAACAGAGGTTAGTTTCACAGGTAACACGAAGTCGTACGAGGATATAGCTGCATTTGCAATAAACCTCAAGGATATAGAGTGCATAGACAATTCATTCGTTCAGTCTGTCACTGAGAATGTGGATCAGCAGAGCGGGGATACAACATACGACTTTACAGTTACATGTATCTACAAGGATGTAAATGCAGATGACACCGAGACTTCAACAGATGAAGTATCAGTTAATTAAGGAGGGACTATCATGGATTCAATCACAAAGGGCCAGAGAAATCTATTATTATTTATATTGGGAATTGCTATTTTAGTGCTTCCTATAAGATTCCTTGCCATGAGCAATTTTGATGACAAGAAGAGTTTTGAAAGTCAGTACAACGAGAGACAGACATATTATAACAGCCTGCTTGAGAAGGATGCGAACAGACAGCAGTACATAGCTGACACTGAGAAGTACAAGGCAGACTATGAGGCCGTTCTTGCAGAATTTCCATCAGAGCTGTATCAGGATAACACAATCATGTATTTACAGGGTGTAAAGGATAAGTATAAGTTCAACTTCCCTACTGTAACAATGGGTGAGGAGACACTCTTCTATACACTTGGCGCAGGTGCTGTGGGCGACGTTACCGTTGCTGACAATTCAGGTGCATCAACAGATTCAGCATCAACAGATGTGACTATAGATGATTCAGCATCAACAGCGTCAGGCTATAACTGCTATTCAGCATCATTCCCTGTCACATACGAGGGAGATTACAAGGATATCAAGGATGTCATCGACTACATCAAGAATGGTGATTATAGAATGACTCTTGATAATGTGACAATAGCCTTCAACGATCAGACAGGAAAGTATGAGGGAGATATGACTATAACCTCATATGCAGTAAACGGTGATGACAGAACTACAGATCACGCAGATGTGAATGTACAGACAGGTACAAACAACATCTTTGGAAACCCAACAGTAAAGTCTACTACGACTACGACCACAACAACAGCCCAGTAGATGCATACACTTAAATGGAGTGAACAAATAAATGGTTAAATTAAACAATAAAGGATTTAGTTTAGTAGAGATTATAATCGCTGCTGCCATATTTGCCATTCTGATATATCCGATAACTAATGCATTGATCACAGCCACGAAGACTGGTACAAAATCTACCAAGAAACAGTATGCAGTTGAGAAGGCTGAGGAGATTATGGAAAACTTCAAGGTCGCTGATATTAATGGAAATGTAAATATCCCTGATGATAATGGAACAAAGACTTACTCATTTTCAAAGGGAACTTCAACCAGTAAGTCCATAACATTGCCAAACTCAAAAAAAGCAGTATATTCAGATACTACATATACATGCAATGATGTGTCCATAGGTAAGTCATTTGAGACATATACATGTCAGGTAGATGTGAACGATGCAGCGTATCAGGTTTTAAAGAATGGATATGTACTCACAGGTCTTGATGGTGGTGCGACATTTAAGAGTGACGGAAGTGGAGCTATACAGACCAATGCAACAGAGTCAGGAACAATCAGGAATCTTGACAGCAAACAGTCAGCCATAATCATAGGTGCAACCTATAATGTGGCTGCGACAGGCAGCAATCTTGACAACCTTGCATACCAGTATTTCTTGGATGCAAAGCTTGATGTTCTGAGAAAATATGATGTTCAGTATAACCATTATCTTTCAGGTGGTGGAACTTTCGATGAGGATCATTTCCAGAAGAATACCAAGATCAAGATATCAAAGCTGGGATCCACATATACAGTTGAGTGTTATGTGGAATACACAGATTATACAACGGTCTCAGTTATCAGATCAGAGTATGAGAGCTCAGGCAACAATGTATATAAGCCAACGACATTATATGGAGATGGAATAGTATACAAGCAGGAGTTTACCAATGGTTTACCTCCAATATATCTCCTGTATGTTCCTGCAATATATAATGGTTCATACTGTACAACTGATACTATAACTGTTGACAATTCAGGAATATCAGAGGATGCTAAGGTATATGTATTTGAGACAACAGCAGAACTCGGCGATACATACAAGAAGATCATACGTGAGCAGTTCAAAGTTAGCAATGTTGATGATCTTACATATACAAATGCAAGTATGAATACCAAGATGTCAGATGTCAAAGTAAGACTTAAACTTGCTGCTGGAGCAAAGGCAACAAATCTTAATGTTTATGCTAACTTTGATTTCGACAATGAGAATTCTGATTATGCAGTGGAGCGTTTATCAGAAGATCAAAGTGACAGTGTATATATGTATGATATAACAGTTACTTTAACAGATAGTGAAGGAAACAAGACAACAGTTACTGGAACAAGGGGGAAGTAACAGATGATTGAGAGATTAAAGCGTAAGCTTAGGCATACTGATGATCACGGCTCAAGTTTCGTCCTTGTAATAGTTGCAACCACATTCATGTGCATTCTGGCTTCGGCAATACTCATGGGAGCAATGATGACATATAAGCTCAAGTATTACAAGCTGAATTCTCTTAACAACTTCTACGAGGTTGAGACTGCACTTGATGAGATGTATGCGGGAGTAGGCGCAGCCACCAACGAGCATCTGTATTCAGCTTATACAACTACGGCTGAATTGGTTGTTGTGTATGATACAAAGAATCAGGCATATACAACTCTTGATAATAAGTCTGCTAACGAGCTTTTCAAGAAGTTTTTTATGACAGGATTTGTTGCAGATACTAATTATAAGAATTTGAAGAGTGTAACAGATACACTCCAGTCGTTTATATCAAATGAGTATGATGCAACGGAAAACCCTGATGGTGTCAGACTTGATACTACGAACATGAAGCTGGTGTATACTGATGCTAATGGCAAGACAACAACACAGTATTATAACAACAATGGTGCCGTGAAGACTGCAAAGGAGTCAGGATATGATAATGATACAGTTGATACGATCACATTTAAGAACATATGTGTAAAGAGAAGTGTGGATTTGAAAGGCACGACAGCAGGAACATATGAGCAGTCGATCACAACTGATATAGTCCTTACAGAGCCTGAGTATAATGTATCCTTTGATACAAGCAGTGTGGCGAGCAATACATTATATGAGTATGCAATACTTGCAGATATGGGTGTTGAAGTTGGAGAGGATAATGATAATAAGACAACGGATGCACAGATAAAGGGTAACATCTACGCAGCAAGCGATTATTACAATAAGGATTACAACGATGTAGCCGAGACAAAGGTTACGAACAAATATGAGAGTAAGCCTAGTACAATGTGGGGAACAAAGGACAGCAGTGCTTATTCCGGAATATTTGTAAATGGAAAAAATACATCACTTACACTCAACTCTGATGTTGTTGTGTGTTCAGGTTCTCTTGCAGCATACAATGGAGCAGAGATAAACCTTTCAGGTCGTACACAGACTCTTTCAGAGCTTTGGGCAGACAATATTGTCATAGGTGGAAAGGATGGCGGTTCTCTTAAGGCTTCTGCTGATGCATACATATTTGATGATACAGAGCTTAACGCAGAGAAGGCGAGTCTTAAGTTTACTCAGGGTAGCTATTTTGGATATAGCTACAATGCTCAGGATACAAGAAGCCTGAATTATCTTAGACAGAAGGGATACCTGGCAACCGGATATAAGCTGAGATCACACTTCAGTGACAGTGCGATCATAGTAAATGGTAAGAATTCAACACTTGATCTTCAGGAACTTAATTCACTGTATATAGCAGGTAAGTCATACATTGAGTTCTCTAAGATTGCAGCGTCCAGTGTTCCTGAGGATGACGAGAATATAACAGTTGATGAGAATGCAGATTATGCATTCACCACACTGGAGGATTATTCCACAGGACAGTCTCTTGATGTGAAGACTAATCAGCTTATGTTCCTCACCCAGTGGTCTGTAGTGAACAACACTGAGAAGGTTGACCCTGACACAGGAATCACTACAGTTACACTTCAGTTCCCAAAGACATTTGAGGCGGATGCGAACATACTTGATCTGTATGATGATTTCCTCAATGATCTTGCTACAGAGGGAGATAAGGGTGTAACAGCAATTAAGCAGACTGTTTCAGGACATGATTATTACTATCTGTATATTGAGGATGGAAAAGATTCATCCAATGTAAGCAATGCAGAGAAGTTTGCAGAGAAATATTATAAGCTTCTTCAGGATTACGGCGATGAGATAAGCAGTAAACTCTATAATGTACAGAAATATGAGCAGTTCCAGGTTAAGCTGGTTCTTCCGGCAGAGGGCAAGATAAATGCAAGCGGTGCTGTCACAGATCAGAATAACGATGATTCGCTGTTCCTGAGAGCATCCACAACTACCACAATGGATGTGGCTACAGCGCTTGATAATGTTTCAACAGGCAAGGTGTTTACTAACATCCTTGGTAACAAGGGTTCAGACAACAATAAAAAGGTATTTAATGACCTCAAGGCGGATGCTGCAGAGCTTTCAGGAAGTTCAGTTGCAAATGATGAAGAGACTACAAGTAATTTCCTCTCATATATGTATATAAATATGAAGGATCATCTGTCAGTTCTCAACAAGAAGGATGAGGCAACTAAGCCTGATGTAAATGCGTGGGAGATTGCAGGCTATAGCAAGTCAGCAAGTGGATATACAAGTACATATAATAAGGATAAAGATGAATATTCATATGATTACAGTATCACTCCTTTAAATCACTATGTTGATTTTGCTTATGTATTTAGCAGGAACCTTTCAATTGAGAATACAATTGGAAATGCAACAGATAATGAGGCTAAAACCATAGTTATCAATTCTGGTGATGTTAAGCTCCAGCCAAACAATGGTGATGGATTATTCCAGGGAATTATAATTGCCGGTGGTAATGTAAGATTTGATGAGAATGTTAAGAGCTTCAGAGGTATGATAATCACTGGATCAAAGCTTATAATTGACCATAATATGTCAATATCAGCAGACGCTGCATTTGTTGCAAATCTTCTTGAACAGTGTTCAGAGAGCACAGACGAAAAGCTCAATACGCTTACAACAAAGGTGCTGAAGAACTATACATCATCCAAGAGCGAAGGTAACACAGAGGTAACAGGGGCATCGATATCAGACATCTCATATGAAGATATTCTTGTATTCCAGAACTGGAAGAAGAACGTGGAATAGGAGGTGTGGTTGATGAAAAGCAAATTAAAATCAGATAGTGGATATACATTAGTTGAGATGATTATAGTAATTGCGATTATTGCAATTATGTCAGGTGCAGGTGCGTTAACCATATCATCAATCAGGGCCTCTCAGGCAACAGCTTCCATGCAGAAGTTTGATAGTGAGTTATCGACTCTTGAGATGCGTACAAAGACACAAAAAGCTGGAGAGGCAATCAGAATAGTACAGAATGGTGCTAATTATGACATTTTCTATGGTACATGTACCGATGGAAATCCTTCAACATTTACAGCTAATTCCACAACAGCAGATAAAGTTCTGGAGAGAGTTACAATATATTATGCTGAAAACTATGATGCAGATTCAGAGACAACCCCTCTTACAGATCAGGTTATTGTTATAAGAAAATCTGATGGACAGGTGCTGGCAGGATATGGAGAGTATCGTTTTTGCAAATACAATAGTGGCAGTAACACCGTGGGAAGGGTTTCTTTAAATCAGTATACAGGTGGACACACATATGGAAAGAATTAGGGGGTGTGAAGAATGATATTAAAAAATAGAAATAAAGGCTTCACATTCATAGAGCTTATACTGTACATGGCTATACTTGGAATATTTATGGTAGCTGTTATGTCAATTATAAGTACGACTGTAGCATCACATAAAAAGCAGTCGTCAAGGCAGAAGATTCAGACACAGGCAACGGAGACATATGATGCTATAGCAGATATAGTGATGGGTGCTAGTGATATAAAAATTGATGGGTCAGCGTATGTGCAGACAGGAACATCATATACTAAGGTTACAGGAAGCTTTATTGTTCCCGATGATACATATATTAAAACAAATGGAACAGGAAGTACTCTCCGTACAGCGGGAGGAGTTGCTGAAGTTGTTCAGAATATTGTATCAGGTAGTGGAGTGTTACAGAAGAAAAGTAAATGTTATGATATTGCTGATATAAAGACTTTTGGTGGTGTTGATGCATCAAAGGATGAGCAGACATTTATAGATGCAGATTACCTTTGGGTACAGTATTCATCTGAGCTTGATAAAACAGCATTTTGTACAATAAAATACAGCAAGACAGATAAGAAGCTGTATATATCAAGACAGGAGATGAGTGATGAAGACATTGCTAAAGCAAAGCAGGATCTCAAGAGCAGTGATCCAACAAAAGTAAATGCAGCGCAGGCAACACTTTCATCATGTACTCAGTATGTGGATTCAAGTTCTCAGAAGGGAACGGTTCTTGCGAATAATGTGGCAAGCTTTCAGCTTCAGGTAAATCCAGATGATAACAGTTTGGCTGTGATAATTGGATTTGAGGATGAAAAAACAAATGAAAAATATAAAGTAACAAGTGTAGTTGGACTCAGAAATTCATTCGTGCTCAAGAAGCATGAGTGGGATTAATAGAGGAGGAAAATACAGTGTTTAAGAATAAAAAAATAGTCTTATCATCTATAGCTATTATATTCGCACTTGTAGTCAGCTCTATATTTGTGAATTATACACTGGCTAACTCCGATTCACAGGCTTCCCTGAGTGATGCGAACGGCAGCGGAAGTACATCTACAAGTCTGACGGGATTGTCCAATATCGATTTGGCAGTTAAGAACTCCAACGATGCTGGCAAGAAACAGACAGGAGAGGACAAATTCAGAATCGTCCAGATAGTACCTGATTCATATAGTGGCAATGCAGATATGGATGAGAAGCTGAAGGAAACTGTCACTGATAGCAAGTTTTCAGGTGATGCGAAGAAGCTGACAGGATACGATTCAACAACATATCTTTGGAGATATGTATATGCAGGTGAGTATTTCAGACTTGCAGTGTTCAATGGATATAAGACGATAAGCGATAACATGGCTGCCGGTGCGGTGACTCTTACAACTTGTACAGTCAGCGAGCTGAACAGCATGGATACAACAGCCCAGGGAATCCTCAATCAGGCGGATTTCATATATATTTGGGCAAATGGTGCCAGTGATTATGCCAGCACATCAAATGATATAAGCGAGGATCTGTATAACTGGCTGGATGCGTATGCTACAGCAAACTCACATCCTATAGCATTGTGTACAGGAACTCTGTGTACATCAGAGCCAGAGCTTATAACAGGAAATAATGATGATTACAGAATGGGTGCACTTGCATACAAGCTGATCACCAAGGGTGCTGTGGCAAGATATGATAATGTCCTTGTTACAGAGCCGGATTTCTTTAAGACACTTTATCAGGAGGCAGATGATAACAAGACGACTCCTGATATAAACAAGACAACAAAGACGATCTCTGACTTTATTCTTCAGGCAGAGAGAAAAGCCAGCGAGGGTGGTAGCGATTACCTTAACTATGGAACATACTATAAGTGGTATGAGGGTGTATCAATACTTGATTTCCTTGATGGTAACATACCGGATAATATCAAGGATTCCACATATGATAAGGCTGGTTCAAGATCAGGTCTTACAGGAGACAGAAAGTCGTGGAACTTTGATAATGCCAAGATACTTGTGATTTCAGAGGACGGAGCCGGCAGTGCAATGTTCAGTGAAATCACAGAGAAGAATAGCAGTGCTACACGTGGAGACATGGCTTCTGCTGATTACACATTCAATGCGAAGACAAATACATGGGAATCTGTACAGAAGGCTCCAAACAGCGATCTGACAGGACATATGTATGCGAAAGGTACTTCAAGCAGTGGTACAGGTCTTTCAAGATATGTGCCAAGTGGTGCTGATGTTTATCTCATTGACAGTGCCGATCTTGTAGAGGCGATGACCAATGGCGGTAAGGCATTTAAGAATGTCAACTTTGCAACATCATACTATAAGGATGTCAAGACAAAGTCAGTTTCCGGTACAGTGAGATGTACTGATGATGCAGGTGATGCAGTGGATCCAGCAGCAGATATGTATGCATATCTTGTAGTAGAAAATGGAACACAGCTTAATCTGGCAGGAACATCAGTAGATATTCTTATGAAGGCTCCTCTTGAGATGAAAGAGGTTCCGGAACTTGACGAGAATGGTCAGGAGATAAAGGATGCTGATGGCAACACAGTTATGGAGACTGTATACACATACAGCTTTGACAGACTCAGCCCTGAATATAGCTACAAGGTTGTAGTTGGAGAAGATGTCAGTGATGACCAGTTCTCTTATGATGATCTTGTGGTTGGAGTAGCTGATAATTCCGGTCTTGTTGACGGAAGTGATACTGATTATCAGTATGATTTCAATATTAAGACAGTTGACGAGGACAATGTATCAGGATACACATACAGAATAGACGCAGCAGGAACAGAAGATGAGAATGTTGTAGTTACATATCAGGATTTCCAGGAGAATGTTGGTAATGCAGATCTCAATTATGAGTATAAGAGTGATCTTGTATATACTAATCTGGATTTCTCAGATGCGGCAAAGGTTGTTTCGTATGTTACTGGTCTGCATGACAAATATCTCGAAACCCAGGCAGTATTCATGAATGGTACTTATGATAAGCTTGATCTCTCAGAGTATGACTTTGTATTTATTGACAAGGGTACATATAACAAGGAGATAGGCACAGCGGTATTCAAGGATCTGTGCAGTGCAGTCGAGAGTGGACAGTATTTTATAGTTTCTTCTAAGGCCGGTGACGGAAAGGGCTCAGGAGATGGCAGTGGCGATGATTCAGATCCAACCATTCCGGTAGTTGATTCACCATCGGCAAAGGCAGTGGCTGATGTTATCAATGCCAGTGTGTATCGCGATGGTTCTGATAACAAGTTCAAGGTACTTGAGATTCAGCCGGATTATCCGATTGATCTTGAGGTGGCAGCACTTCAGGATACCGTAAGTACAGCTTATACAACAAGAAGTGATGGAACAACTAAAATAACAGGAAACTATTATACAGTTCCATCTGATGTAGTAAGTGGTAAGTCTAAACAGGAGCTTGCGGCCAGAACAGAGTATTATGATTTTGATCTTACCAAGGCGAAGATAGCGTATGCTATCGATGGAATATCCATTGGAGATATTCAGCTCACTCAGGTTTCGACCGAGCAGCTCATTGGTATGAAGGAAGATATAGCAGCGACATACGATCTGGTATATATCGGTGGCGATATAAGTGCTATGGATAGAAATCCAGCGGAGATGTACAAAGGACAGAATGATATCGGTAATGCTACGCCGGGTTACACATATCAGATATTCCCAACATTCATCATGTATTACCACACAGGTACACTCAGTCAGTTGATGAATGCATCTACATATAGCCCAGATACAGCACCTATATCAGGATCAACAAATATGCTTGCATCACCAAAGGTTGGTGACAAGTATTACACAACAACATATCTTGCAGAGAATGGTAACGACCTGACAAATACAAAGTATCAGGAGCTTCTCACATACATGGCATCAGGCAGACCGATGATCATAAGTGATGAGCTTACCAGCGTATATGAGAATATGCAGGGTACAAATGCAAATGGTGATAAGCTTTCACAGGCTGAGCTCCTTCAGGGATATTGGTATAAAGATGGAAAGCTTGAGAGAAAGAATTATTATCTCGATCCATCATCAAGAATGTATCAGTTGGTAGATACTCTCTATGCAAGACATACAGGAGCAAATGGATCAAATATTCTGTGGGGATTCGATAAGGATGCAACACAGTATATAAGTGATAAGGATGGAATATACGGTAACAGTTTATGGACAAAGCGTGTTCAGTCACTTGCTGGAGGTAAGTTCAAGGAAACTGATTATATGGACTCAGACGTACAGGATCAGTCATGGTATAAGCGTCCGGGAACAGATACTGTATATTATAATTACAAGGTAGTCTATGATGATGCAACTTCAGCATCTCTTAACAGACTGGTGACAGGAAGTGCACATAGAACAAGACTTACTATCACTACAAAACCAGTTACATATCAGCAGGGAATACAGCAGACTTATATCAAGTCCAACAGACTACAGTTTACATTCCAGGTTGATGGTGACAAGTCAGTATATAACTACAAGTTGTTTGTAGATGTTGATAAGAATACAAAGTTCGAGAAGGGCGGCGGTGATTATTGTCTTGAGGACAAGATCACAAATGGTCAGGAGAAATCACTGACAGTAGCGCTTGACTCAGAATTCTTTGGATCAGCAGCATGGTATCTTGAGATAACAGATGAGGATGGCAATATAGTTGCTTCTTCTACAGGTCTCAGCAAGATAGTAAACAATAATGTATCAAAGAGTGAGATAAATGTTCTTCAGGTTCAGACAATGGCAGAGGGACAGACGGCAACCTCATGGGGAGCAACTGATACACTTTACTTTGATATTGAGTCACAGACAGCTCACAAGATTGCAAAGTACAATGTATTTGCAAACATGGCAGAGCTTGATAACGCTTCAACTACTCAGTATGCAGTTCTTGGAAGACATGAAAACAGATTCGGCGTATATGAGTTTGATACAAACACAGATGCGGATGATTATTATTCGAATCTTGCAGATGAGCTTTCAGAGGATTATGACATAAATCTTGATCTTGTGGTTGCTTCAAGTGATAGAGCTTCATTCAAGACAGGAGATGGAGTAGATGCTCAGTATGATTGCCTTGATACTATGGTAGAAGAGGCTGAGAAGCTTGCCAAGGGTGAGAAGGTTGATGGACATAGTCAGGAAGAGTACGAGAGCCTTGCCGCTGTTGCACTTACAGAATATTCAGCAGCGTCAGCAAAGGTTGCAACGCCAAAGAAGATTCTTGATAACTATCTCAAGAATGCAATAGACTATATTGATGGTAAATATACAGGAACTACAAATTACAGTACATTTATCAATAATTTCAGGACAAGCAATGCAGAGACAAAGAAAGTCCTTCAGTATATGCAGGATACAGGCGATTATTATCTGATATTCTGGCCAAAGTACAACACAATGAATCACTGTGAGGGTGACTTCAAAGCAGGAAAGATGTCAGATGATTTCGGAGCTGATTTTGCTAAGTATTATTCAGATTATGTGACAGCAAAGAACGCAGAACTTGAGGCAAAGGATAAGTACAATACTTACCTCAGACGTTCATATGGTAAGAGCTTTATGAAGAACATGTACTCAATACTTGTTCTTGGACCATCGGATTCATTTGGTGGATTTAAGGTTGACTTCAAGAAGGAAACATGTCAGTACATACTTGACTATGTATCAGCAGGAGGAGATTTATTCTTCTTCCATGATTCAATGTCACCATATGCAAATGCAGGTGCAGTTAACCTTACAAAGTCACTTTTATCAGTAGTAGGAATGAACAGATTCCATGTTGATATAACAGACAATGTTGTTAAGTATGACAATCCACTTAAGCTTGGTAAGTATAACGTTAAGAGTGTTTCTTACAGCAAGGCTTCTGTTAATACAAGTACACTGGAAGTTACATACACAGCAGATGGAACAGTTGATGATGTGACATATACATCACCGGATAGCAGCTTGTATTACCTGACACCATATGCAAATAATCCTACTGCAGGCGAAGGATTACTGAACAGTATGAATTCTAACATTATGGATGTATTTGTTGAGAAGAACGCATACTGGCAGCCATATCTTGGAAAAGATAAGAAGGTATATGTAAGTGCACTTGCAATGACAGCACTTTACTACAATGGTAATATGGCTGGTGCAACAACTACACTTCCATATGTATATGCACAGGAGTCATATAAGGCAGCAACAGCCTGGTCACAGGCTTCAAACCAGGATCAGTCAGCTTGTGCTGAGACAGTTAAGGCTACACAGCTTAACTCAGGTCTTGTAACATTGTATCCATACAACATAAGTTCATCACTGAACATATCGGGTACACATCAGCAGGCATTTGCACTTGATCTTGAGAGTGACAACATAACAGTATGGTATACTCTTGCAGGTTCAAATAACTCATCGAACAGTAAGATGCGTTCATCAAAGTATGCAGCGGATCCTGGAGATGCAATGGAGGCTTACTTCATCTACACTACAGCTTATGGCAGTGGTGCGATCACATATTGTGGTGCCGGACATTCATCAGTTACAGGTAGACGTACAAGAAACAATGATGAGAGAAAGCTGTTCATCAACGTTATTGTAAACAGTGCATCAGCAGTACCAGAGATGCCAACTATCAAGTGTTACGATCCAAAGCAGACATGGGCTGCAGAGGATGAGCTTCCAAAGGATGCAGAGGCACTTGCTTCATCAGGAAAGACTGTATATGTAAGTGAGGTTGACTCAAAGACAGATGATCCTGAGTTTGATTATAAGATTGGAATTCCGGAGAAGACAAAAGTAACAAAGGTTAACATTTACTATGATCTGGATTACGATGATTCCGATTACTCAATCAGACCAAGCTATACAGAGAATACTGATAAGATGATTAAGTCATACGATAAGATTGGTACAGCCAAGTTAACATCAATTGCAGGCGATATAAAGGATATTGTGAGAAATGGCAATGGTACAGCCCTTACACCTGATGATTCGTGTTATGCACCATATGGTGGAAATTACACATACATCGTTGTGGAGGTATATTACCAGGGCAAGACAGTTCCTGTATATACAATGATCAAGGTTAAGGCCGCAGATCCATTGTTCGACCTGACAGACAATACTATAGACGTTCCGGCACTTGGAGATTTCATTGCCGAGAAGAAGAATGTATTTGCATAATGCGTATATAGTATAAATAATAGCAATAAATATAGAAACCGGGGTGGTTATATACTCCGGTTTCTTTTTGTGTTATACTGACTCTGTTCAAAATAAGAGACTGAAGGATGGAGATACATATGGAGATAAATGGAAAGACAAGATTATTAGGTTTGCTTGGTGATCCGGTTCAGCACACCATGTCACCGCTTATACACAACACACTCAGCGATATATTGGAAATCAATGAAGTGTATGTGCCGTTCCACACCCATAAGGAGGGGCTGGCGGATGCTGTAAAGGGAGCGTTTGAACTGAATATATTGGGAATGAACGCCACTGTACCTCACAAGAATGAGGTAATGGCTTCACTTGTGGATATAGATGATGGGGCAGCGGCAATAGGTGCGGTCAACACTCTTGTCAGGACTGCAAACGGTTATAAGGGATATAACACAGATATGATGGGGCTGTCCAGAGAACTGGAGTCCTACGGAGTGGAGCTTGATGGTAAGAAGATTATCATACTTGGAGCGGGCGGTGCAGCGAGAGCTGTGGCATATATGTGCATGAATAAGGGTGCGGATAAGGTATTTATTCTAAACAGAACAATTGATAAGGCAGAGACTATAGCAGAGGATATGAATGGACATTTCGGCAGAGAGACTATGACTGCCATGAGACTTGGTGATTATGGACAGTTACTGCAGGAGAATGTAGATGATAAGTTCGTGGTATTCCAGTCCACATCGATAGGTCTGGCACCGAACAATGAGGCGGTAGTTATCGATGATCCACATTTTTACGACAGAGTCAGTGTGGGAATCGATCTCATATATAATCCGTTTGAGACAAGGTTTATGAAGCTTTGCAGACAGGCTGGAGCATTGGCGTACAATGGTTTGCGTATGCTCCTTTATCAGGGAATAATTGCATATGAGCTCTGGAATGATATATCCATATCGGAGGATGTTGCTGATATTGTGTACGACAGATTGCTGCAGTCGGTCAGGGATAATGTTATCCTGATAGGCTTTATGGGGTGTGGAAAGACAACCGTTGGCAGGGTGCTCGCGGATAAGCTTGGATTTGATCTGCTTGATGTAGATTCTTATATAGAGGAGAAGGCAGGCTGCAGTATAAAGCAGATATTTGCCGAGAAGGGGGAAGAGTATTTCAGACAGCTTGAGACAGATACTCTTAAGGAATTGAACAGCCGGCTGTCACATACGGTTATATCCACTGGAGGCGGACTGCCTATGAGACAGGCGAATGTGGATGAACTCAGGCGAATGGGCAGGATCATATATCTGGACGTTAAGCCTGAGGAGGTAGTAAGGCGACTTGCGGGAGATACGACCAGACCTCTTCTGCAGGGAGAAAATGTAGATCAGAGAGTGAGGGAACTTATGGGACAGCGAGGACCGGTGTATGAAGCTGCCGCTGATATCATAGTTCCGGTTACAGGAATTGAAATAGATGAGATAGTACAGGAAATAAGTTCTTATATAGAAGGTGGGAGATGATGGTTATGGACACAGCAATTGCTTATGAAAAGGTCAGAAGGATAATAGATGAGATGAATCTTGATGCGATATTGATCACTGACAGGTACAACATGAGATATATAGCATCGTATCGCGGAGAGGGCGTTATAGTTCTGGCAGGATCAGGTAAGACAGTCATAACGGATTCGAGATATACGGAGCAGGTCCTGCGCGAGTGTGAAGGATATGAATCTGCAGATATTGCTGGAAAAGGATATGTTGCGTGTATTTCATCTATTCTTGATGGACAGAGAAAAAATTCTGGGAATCTGAGAGTTGGATTTGAGAATCTTAGCATCAGCTATAGAGAGTATTCGGAGTTCTCAGCAGGAATATCGGGTGTGGAATGGATAAGTCTTGATGGTAGGCTGGATTCCTTAAGAGAGATAAAGACAGATGAGGAGATCGAGAATATCCATACAGCGGAGTCAATAGGAGACAAGGCATTTTCATATATACTGGAATATCTCAGACCTGGCATTACAGAGAAGGATGTTGCGCTTGAACTGGAGTATCATATGAAGAAAAATGGTGCGGAAGGCTTGAGTTTTGACACCATAGCTGCATCTGGAATGAATTCATCCATGCCGCATGCTATTCCTACGGATAAGACTCTGAATAAGGGGGACTTTCTCACTATGGATTTTGGCTGTATATATGAGGGGTATTGTTCAGATATGACCAGAACCGTAGCAATAGGAAAGGCATCTGATTCAATGAAATATGTGTATGATACGGTACTCAAGGCTCAGACGGAGTCTATGAATATGATAAAACCAGGAGTCAGATGTAACGATGTTGATGCTGTTGCTAGACGTATAATAGCCGATGCCGGATATGGAGATTGCTTTGGACATGGACTTGGACATTCGGTGGGATTGTTTATACACGAGAATCCGAGATTTTCACCTAAGTGTGATGACATATTGAAACCTGGCATGGTCATAACAGTTGAACCGGGAATCTATATTCCTGGACAGTTTGGTGTCAGGATAGAGGATCTGGTTGTTGTGACGGAGGATGGTTACAGGAATCTTACCGGATCAGAGAAGAAGTTGATAGAGATTTAGTAGTGGCGGCTATCACGATATAGAACTCAGGTATCATACAGCCGGTCTTATACCGGGCGCCATCGTGAGTGCCGTGGGAGTATGTGCGTTTGTATTGCTGTGTATATACGACAGTAGAAAGCGCAGAAACGTAGACTTACCTGATAAAGGTTGATGGCTGTCTCTTATACACATCTGACGCTGCCGACGATCGCATAAGTGTAG
>ENA-OZAG01000357-OZAG01000357.1-human-gut-metagenome-genome-assembly--contig:-NODE-357-length-25779-cov-9.714897_pt1 | contig 25779 bp, 34 predicted proteins | sample MGYA00243300_ERZ653497 | MGnify/ENA primary metagenome ERZ653497 (study PRJEB26926, sample SAMN06164955) | human gut metagenome | biome: ENVO:00009003; feature: ENVO:2100002; material: ENVO:00002003...
AACCGCTTGAATTGTGGTATAATTATAACAGTGGAAGAGATGAATTCCACAAAAATAAATAAAAAGAAAAGGAAGTAATCACTATGAAAAACATCAAAGAAGTAACCCTTTACAACAACGGGACCCTTTACGTAGCCGATGGATTCGACTGGATCTGGCTGTCAGACCCATTAGATGGAGAGACTGTTGTTTACAGCAGCAAGAACCCTGGCAATCTGAGTGAAGACGAAATTTCAAAGATTAAATGCGAGGTTGAGCGCTTCGCTGGGTATACCCCGGAAGAGGGCGAAGCCGAAAGATTAGCTGACCTGATGGGCGAACCACTGGAATATGAACGTGTAAAAGTTGAATATGGATACTACAACGGCAGTTCATGGGAAAGAGACTACCACGTTTTCGGGGATGGATACACATTGAAAGACTGGTTGCAAGATGGAGAGATCCCATTCGAGGAAGACGAAACGGAAGATGGTCTGTATCACGTTTTAGACGCATACGGAGAGAGAACGGGCGAAATGTACAGCGTTTACAGTGAAGAACCGACAAATGACCAGCTGACTGATTCCTGATTCAAAATGATTAATTACGATGATTTTAAAAAACTTTATCTGGATAGCTTATGCGATCCAGATAAAGCCCTTTATGTGATGGAACACAAACACCTTGATTGCTTTTCCGGAATTGATCAAGAGGACGCTGTTTATATTTTACGGGCGATATACAATATTTCATTGGACGGTGCTTCCGCTATTTCGCAATATTTAGGCGGAACAAATAAAGCCAGCAAGGTGGCTGGCGTGTCTTACGGCACACTAAAAAAATGGGAAACCGGCGAATGCGAACCACACAAAGAAAAATTTATGCAGGTGGCGTATAAGGCAATTTTAGAAATTGAAAAAGAGCGCAGCAAGCGAAAGTAATCACTGCCGCTTTTTTTCCGTGCGGTTGACATTCAAGATTAAACGTGGTACAATGTTGGTGTGATATAAAAACTGAATCAGTTTTAAATGGGGCGGCGTTGCGATGGTGCCCCAGATTTTTTATCTAAAAAAATAGCGGCGGTAACCTGATAGTTACCGCCATTTGTTTTATTTTGACATTTTTGATATTATTTCCAATTCCGCATCACTTAGCGCCCACCTTGTAGCTTTTTCACGTTCTGCTTTTTCACGTTCTGCAATGTCAATTTGCGCTTTTATTTTATCAGATACCAGAAACCCACCGCCAAAAATAGTTTTTTTGGATGCCTTCTGGCTATCCAATCGGCGAACAAAATACGATTCATCAAATGGAATTTTTATTTCAATCCCATATCTGGAATACAGATTCAGCAATGGCGTGCGAACGACAGAATTAGGGAATGAATATTTTGGCAGCTGTTTTTTTGTTTGTTTTCTGATTTTTTCATCAGCCAGCCTAATTGCCTGGTACAATGTCGGCGCTGTCCTGATACGAATGTTATCAGATTCCAAATTGGTCGCAAATGATGTGTGTACGATAGCGCCATTTTGATATGTAATATCGGAATCCACAACAATAGCGGAACAATTTCGATTTTGAATAGTACTGAACAGCGTTAAATTTGGCGCAAACAGAAAAAATGGAATGTCCCTATTTATGTAGAAATCCAAAATTTTAGAAAAAATGCTAAATGGTGGATTGTCCACCACAATAGATCCACTATCATAATCATAATTTTCATAGTCGCCGCCTGGATAAAACGGGCGGACAAAATTACAGCGATTTACCCTGTATTCATTCTCAACCCAGCCAGCCACAGCGTCATAAATTTCAACAGGTGTATAGCAATCATCCGTTGTCTTTTTTGGTTTGAATTTGTCAACAAATTCTTCGTATGATTCGTTTCGCGCCATAGTTTCACATCCTAATCAATCTTTTTCGTGTAATCTAGGCAAATCCACCCAGCCTTCGATTTTAAAAATCCCCAGTTGTTGCATTTGTCTACGATTGTGTAAACGCCGTGGTCGCTGATCGTTCCCACAACAGGATATTTTGTTCCTGCGCCTTTGCGGATGTTCAGAACGTCCGCTGTAATTTTCACCCGATACGGGGCGAATTTCCCGGCTGCTGGTTTCGCTGCTGCTGGCTGTTTCACCGGCTGCGTTTTCCCGTCCAATTTATTTTTCACATCCCACAGGAATTTCGCCCAGTGTTCGCAATTTTCTGTGTCACTGCCGCCCTTAGACTTTGGAACGAACCACTTCGGGCAGTTTTTGCCCGTAACATCAAAATGCCGAATTACACCACGGTTCATCGGATTTAATCCATATTTTTTACACAGATTGGCGGTTAGTTCCACCAGGCTGTTGTATGTAGCGTTGTTGAATTCCCCTGTAGAATCCGGGTGACAATTTTCAATGCTGACTGTATAAGCATTTGCCTGATTCGTACACCAAGCAACCTCCGCATCCGGAATGCAGCAAATCACTTCCCCCTCCAGCCCAATCACATAATTCGCTGATACCTCTACGTCCGTATTCTGAAAATAATTGCGGTTCGCCATGGCAGAAGATCCTGGATTTGCCACCCAGTGAATGGCAATGGCAGTTGTTTTGGAACGTTTGGTATATGGTCGATTGTGCGTTAAATACGCATTGGTAATGGTCATAGTTTATTCCTCCTATTTATTGTTTTTCTGCTGGAGCAGTTCAATTGCACGGGTCAACACGTCCGGCAGTCGAATGCCCATCAGGCCTGCGTTTTCCAATATGGAAAGTAACTCGTTACACATAAATGCAACGCAAACACCTGCACGCACATAATGAACGTCCAGTACAGCATCCAAACGAGCTGCTACCAATACTAGTAAAAGTACAACGCACTTTTTTGCCAGCCCTTTCCATCCGATTTTGCTGGAAAGTCCGCCGCCTTGCGTTTTGGGAGATTTACCAACCGCAGCCACAATCAGTCCGGTTAAGTAGTCAACCCCCATAAAAATCAGTAGGGACAACATAGCGGCGTCCCATCCACCGAACATCCATGCCAGCCAGCCGCCAACGGCGCCGACTAGCGCACAAATCCACTCTTTCATTTTTGCCTCCTTTAATTTACTAATTTACAAAATATGTTGCATCGAACATATAGGTTTGATCTGTCTGTTCCGTTCCGGTCGGAAAATCAAACCTAAAATAGGTCTGATCTCCTGTCGTTCCATTTGGCGTCATCTGAACCCCTCGGACATTTGTTTCTGGAATGTGATACAAATACGCAGGTGCACAAGATGTTGGAATGGTCAATTTCCCCGCTGTCGTAAGCATGATGGAGGTTGCACCCTTTGGACGATTGACCACAGCATGCATAGATGCAACCGCACCCATTTTGCGGTATGCGATGGTAACATTTGTTGTCACAGTATCGCCATTGACCGTTTCATCAAAATTCGCTGTTTTGGTCATCCAACCGGTATCGTCCACAGGTGCAACCCGGGTACCATTTACCCATATGATGCCGCCGGATTCCGCTGCGGTATCGTGGATGGTGCCGTTTACCGTATTGATAAGCCCCGTTGTGCTGGCACGCAAAATGCCAGGAACTGTACAATACCCCAGACACACCAAAGCCCCTCCGCTGCTGCGCACTACCGTCTCCGTATCGTTCGCAGTAGTGAACACCGAACCATCCAAATAGCACTGGCTGGCGGTTGTGACACGCAAGCATTCTGCGCCCCCGGTCGAAGTGAAATTCGCACGATAGCCGTAAACATGCGATCCAGTGGAAGCTGTTACAATCGGTGTTGTACCGTCTGCAACAACGGTTAACGCAGACAGCGTAAGGGTACAGCTGGTCAGATTGATTCTGCCGTTGAGTGTAGTATTTGCAGCAGATGCACCCACTAAGGCGATTTTCTTGTTTTCGGCGGTAATTGTACCAATGTCATAGGTTCCGGCGGCTAATTGTATTCTGATGTTGCTGTAAAATGGGTACTTATTTAGTGCTGCCGCAACTGTTTTCAATGGTACACTCACCGATGTCCCGGCATTGCTATCATCCCCCGTTTCCGCATTGACATAAAATGTCAGCCGCCCCATTGCGCCAGTCAAAATGTCAAAATAGGCTTTGGTTTCTGCCTGTACACCACTGATTTTACCCGACATATCAGAATAGAGCTGCTTTTGGGTGTCTGTGAACGCTTCATCTATTTCACTTTTTGTGTATCCAGGTACATACAACCCGTTCTGTGATGTTTTTAGCAGATTGTCCGTTGATGGGTCTAAAATAGCACTCCATGCAAGCTCTGTGCCTGTTTCAGTGGCTTTAGCAGTAATCTTTCCACCAATCCCAACTGTAGTTTTAGGCTTTGATTGCGTCCATTGTGTAACCGACTTTGACGAAATACTATCCAGCACGCTTTTGTTTGTGTGCATATGGGCATTCTCCTGCAACTTTAAAACGCTTCGTGACAGCTCATCCGGCACCTTTGTATAGAGCACAGCTCCTTTGTAGATTTGCTGCACATCCTCTAAAAAATATAACGTACCGGAATCCGGCTCCTGTAAGCTCTTGTACTGCGATTCTGTACAGGAAACAAAATGTATTTTTTTCTTTGCAGCCATCGTCTATTACCCCGCATACTCAACCGTACAAGAACGCCCCTCAGCCCATCCAGACCCCTTGGTAATCGCCCTATACTCAGCAACTGTTCCACCATATCGAATGATTGTTGCAAAGGATTGATTTCCTTCCAGTGCAAAGGCATGCTCTCCAATCTCTGTTACGCTTTTCGGAATGTAGATTAAATCTAGGTTGCACCCGTAAAATGCTCTAGCTCCAATCCTAGTAATTCCGCTTGGAATCGTTAAAACACCTTGCTTGCACATATAATGCACCCAGGCTCCGGAGGCGCCCGAAACATCAGAAATTTCGCCAGTACCTGTAACAGTTACTTTGCAATCCTCAACGCCGATGCACGTACACATACTGGTGGGACCACAAAAGCCAGCTTTTGTTACAAAACCGGATGCATAAAACAGCAAATCATCGTGCGTAACAGCTCCTTCTTGCAGCTCTTTAATGCATTTATACGTCTGATTTCGAAAATAATTTTCATGCGCTGCGGCCGGGTTGTCACCGCTCACATAGCCGGTTTCTGCAATTTGCTCCGGCTTGATGCAGTTGCGCTCGCCCCAAAACATGGGTTCTGAATAATTTGCCATAATCTTCTCCTTACTCAAAATCGGATCCGCAGGCAAGCCCGAGAGACCCGGATTCGTCAAATCCTGTTCCGTTTAATGCCGTGCTTTGTTCTTCCCCTACGTCACAATATTGGAAGGTACCGGGAAAATTTTCTGCTACGAGTCCAACTCCACAAGGCAGCATGGATTGAATCAGGTCTCGCAGTTCTGTGGAGGTAACGCCTAGTGTTTTCAGCCTGTCCACGGATACCCCGTGCAGCTGTACCATTGCAGATTGCTCCATATCGGAAAGAAAAATAGATCCAAAGTCAACTTGAAGTGCATCTGCAATGCGCTCTAATATGGTATCCTGGTTCAGATCAGAGAACAGCGTGGACAGCTGGAAGAGGATTTTAGATCGGTAAACCCGATCAGTTGCACCATTTCGCTGTACGTGATACATTGCGCCGATACGGTTTAAACTTTCGCTGCTGCATGCAGAAAGGTTTAAATCATCCAATAGGTTGTTCATGTCGGTTATAGCGCTTTGTACTTGACTAGCACCGATTTGAAACAGCCGATACGTATTCGTAGCAGTTTCAGATTCTTTGCCATTGACAGGCTTTGCATAAGAATCTGGCAAATCATACACTGTATTCATACCGCATCTCCTGTTCGTTTCACCGTTCCATCTTCTCCAATGGCATAGATGCCCTCTTTCCCGACTTGTACGGATACAGCTGTTTGCTGTATGGATGCGGTCTCTTTCGCCCCAATTGTCAGCTTTTCACCGTATCCGGCTGCTTCTCCGGTTGATTTTTGCAGGACGATGGAAGAAACATCTTCTACCGCTTCAATTGCAGCTACAGGCTGATAAAATGCAGTCGGCGATAACGATTCCCCCATTTTCAAATTGCCCGCCTGTTGTAGAATTGCCTGCACAATTGCCGGAACATCTCGTGCGATTAAGAAACCGGTTTTCTTTTGCACGGTAATGCTACAGGATACGGTAACAAATTTACCGTAGGAAAATCCAATGGTATGCGACTGATTGGCAACATCACGAATGGTAAATGTTTCCGTTCCGACTGCCGCAATGCCGACTGGCTTTTTTCGATAGATTGCATTTGCAATTTCACCGCCGGAATTTGTCGCTCCGGATACCACCACTTCAAAAGAATGCGGAGGTACAATGAACCCGGTTCCATCATTCAGATTGCTATTGGTGGCATTTTCGAATAACATGCAGTCTGTTACGCCACTGACACGCAAAACTTCTCCAATGATTGCCGCTGTTGTAGACGTTCCTGCGCCAGAAATGGATGCTTTCCAGCGTGCACGCAGCGCCATATCGGTTTCAATTTCCGCACCGGCAGAGACCAATTCAGGCTGTGTTATTGTAACATTTGCCACTTGTGTCTGATAAAATTGCAGGGTGGTTGGATTGTTTCCGGCTACCCCGGCAGTATCGCATTCTGCCGATAACTGTGCCGATTCATTTCCGGCAATCGTTACACGTTCCAACGTGTGGAACAGCACACCATCTGCATTTAACAACTTGGTCGCCTGCGGAATTGTAACTGATCGGGTACTGCTGTTTTGTGCCAGCACCCGAATTTCTGATCGTGTTGCCGTGTTGCGCTGTATGCCTGCAAACGGGCATAGGCGGTCTAACTGCACGCCGCTTGCCGTATCAATATATCTTGCTTGATAAACAGCTTCCAACGATTCTTGCAGCTCTGCATAGTCCGCAGTGTTTAATCGGATGTATTTTCCTAGAACACTTGTTTCTGATGTGTCCATATCCGCTCCGAATAATTGCTTTGCACGGTTGATCTGCTGCTCCAGCAATTCTGCATATGTCTGTCGCTGAAACCCTTGATCTGTCATGGGCATCGGGCAGCACCTCCTTTTCTTTCTATATGTTTGCGGTAAGCGCTGCTGCTTCGCCGCCATCTGCTGTTACCTGTACAGTAAGCGCTTTATTCTGAATCGAATAAGAAAAGCTTTGCAGGCGGTAATTGCTGTCTGTTTGCTGCATACCGTCTTGAATCGCTTCCGCCATTCTGGATGGTATCGGTTCTTTTTGATAAAACGCTGCATGATCGATTCCTTCCTCTGGATCGAATTTCCATTCGCCCTTGTTGGTAGAAAGAATCTGATGCAGAGTTTGTATTTTTTGTTCTGTACCGGAAACCAAATCCAAATCAGCTCCCAAAAGGACAAGATCTCCAGCAGAATTCAATCGAAAATCTTTCACGTTGTCCCCTCCAATTCTTCCCAGTATGCACCGCTGTCACTTGGCTCTGGATGCAGGGATTCTTCAAACGATTCCCAGTATAGGCTGTTGCTGCCGGGGGACGGATCCGGTAGATCTTCTCCCAATGTCCCGATCAGGATTCCATCCGAAAACGAATGGTGCCGGTCTTCAGCTGGCAGCGCATAGTTGCCTTTTCGTGCTTCTGTAATATCCCGTTCGGCAAACAGCACAATTCCAGTGCTTCCATCTTGCACGGTATTCACAAGATGGTCTGCGATTGGTACGTGATCCAGAGCGGCATGGGAGCGTACTTCCCCGGCTGCGGTCTTTAGGTATGTCAGCGGCTGCACCTTTGCCGTCCGGTCATCGTAAACCAACAGAACCTTACATAGTAGACAGGTATGCAGTGTCATTAGATTTTGCCGGATGATCTGCTGTAAAATTGCTCCATTCGATTGTGCCATTCTGTTTCACATCCTATCGTTCTACTACCAGAAGTTCCGTAATCATGGAATCTCCGTCATACGAATGCTCCCCTTCCTGCACAAAGTATACGCCCGATGCATTTGGGGAATTTAATTCCACACGTGTCCCAGTTTGCACACGATGATTCAGCAGTGCTTTTAGCTTCCAGCCTCGTATCGTGTCTTCAAACTCGCCGTTTTTCTCCTCTTTTTCATATTCATCTGTAGAAAGCAGCCCTGTTTCTGCTGACAAGCTGTATGTTTCTGCGTTGCTATAAGATAACGGCTGAATGTAAACACATCCCTTGCAAACATAGGCAGATACGCCGCAGATTCCTGCATATTTTTCAATTGCATCCATCAGGCTACCCTCTACGTGTACCTCTCGTTCAAACACATAATCTCGTATTGGTGCAAACGATACAATCGGGAAATTAAGTCTTGCACAGAGATCGTAAAGAATTCCCTGCGCTGTATTCCCCTCGCAATATGGAACATCTACTTCCCAGCCGGTCCTTCCTGCGCTGTCTGTCGCAGCAAGTGTAAGAATCCGGTCGGTATCCTCGTTTCGAATTTCCTTTTTAGAGACGGTACCGGAGAAAATGACTCCGATATCATCACCATATCCGGCTTTGATGGTGACCGCTCCGCCTTCTCGAATTTGATTGGTTGTATTGTAGGAGAGGTTGTACAGAATGATTTCCGCCTCGTTGGCTTCCGTGTTATTGTCAAACGGAACTGTAAATTCGCAGTCTAATACATCGCTGTCAATGGTAACGATTTCAAATTCAATATAAACGTGCTGCTGATACAGCCCTTTTATGGTTTGATCGACGATTTCCCCACCGATGGGCTTTCCGCACAGCATAGAGCTTACAGGTTGTTTGGTCACCGCTTGAACAATTTGACTCATTCTGATCGCTCCTCATCATCAATTGTCAGAAATACTGTTTCACCGAAATTCTCCCACGTCACCTCATGTCCTTGCCCGGATTCATCAATTGGTACAATTGTCAAAACCGGGAATGGATCCTGGTGTGGCAGAAACGAAAACAATGGGTTGCCGTAAATCAACGGTTCACCATAGACAATCGGGCTTCCCTGCGCATCGTATAGAGTGCAGGTGAACCGATCGCTTTTTTTATTATACTGCCATTCCAAGCTGAACTTTTTCCCACCCAAAACAATCTGGAATTGATAGGGGATTTTGTCTTTTTCCACAATAATCTTACTGCGCAATGCCATCCCTCCTATGGAATCCGAATTTGAATGCCGGGAATCAGAATTCGGCCGCCGTTGGAAGAAACATGCCCAGATTCTCTTGCCGCCTGCTCAATCGAATCGCTGTTTGCAGCATACAGGTCTGCGTATTTGCTATCGGTACCGTAATACAGCATTGCCAAACTGTATAAGGTATCCCCACTGTGAATTGTGTGATAGACTGTATGTGCATCCTTCTGAATTTGCTGTAGTCCAGATTTTACAGTTTTCCCGGCCGCAGCATCTCGATACGCACTTTTTGCAATCCGGATTTCCCGAATATTCATTGTGAACTGAATTCCACCGCTAAGATCTACAGCGCGGGATGTTTGAAACGATTCAATGACTGCGTTCGACAAAATTTCTTTTCCGATATATTTCACATAGCAGCCTTGTTTTTGCAGCAATTCCAATGCCGTTTTTACTGTTTCCGCATCCGTTCCAACCAATTTCCCTGACAAACTGATTTCCAGCGGCTCTTGTTTAACGTGATCGGTCAGCACGGTCCCGTCTTCTACTGGATGATCGGATATTGAAACAGACCGGCTCATTTTTTCGCCGTCTTCATCCAGAAATAAATAATATTGATTGATGTATGCCACGTTCCACCACCTTAAATCTGATATACAGGCGGATAGGCACGAATGATTTTAGAAAACGCATCATCTACCGCACCTTGCACCCATTGCTTTACCTTTTTCTGATTGGCATCGGTTGTTCCACCGGATAAATACAACGAAAATTGCGGTGCATAGGAAACCATATTGCTATAATTCCGCATGGATGTGCCTTCCATTGTATACCCGCCAGAAAAATCTGCGTAATCTGAAACAGCCCGTACAATTTTTTCGGTCTCCTGCGCTGGAAATACCGTGCTGCCTTGCATGCCAACAATCAACTCTGGTCCTTCTTCACCGGCAAGGAATACGTTTGCGGCATCGGTTGTACCAGACGCATTGGCTTGTACTGCAACAGATCCGCTCACACCACTTTCTCCAAACGATAGACTAGCACTGTTGAAAACGGATTGGACTGCATTTACAACGCTTTGCGCGGCGGATCGTGCAGAACCAACGTTGTTTAAAATTTCGCTGATATATCCTTCCATTGTTGCATTGGCTGAACTTTGCGCTTCTGGCCGTAGATTCAGTGCTGCAACATCTTGCCGCATTGATCCAATTGTATCATCCATCGCTTCGTCCAGCCCGGTCTGCCATTCCGCAGTGAGTTCTGCGGCTTGTTGCTGTGCGCTGTCTACCTCTCCGATGGTGTTTGCCAATTGAACGACAGCTTCATCGTTCCCGGATTGCAGATTATACACAATACTAGATGCAAGCCCTGCTGCCTCTTCTGTGCCAGATTGGGCATATGTCATCAATGCATCATAATTTTCTTGCGTAATGCCAAGGCTCTCTGCTGATGTGCTTTTTAACACTTCAAGATTCGAATTGTAAGCGTTCCAGAATTCCAGTTGAGAGTTCATTGCTGCTTGCGCCGCTGAAACAGTGGATTCTGCATCTGCTTGTGCGGTGTCAAATAGCCCAAATTGCCCGGAGAAACTCTCATAAGCAGCCTCATACGCCTCATCATAAGCAGCGCTCAGTTCATACAGATCATCGCCATACTTCGCCAGGATTGCTTGTGCTTCTGCCATACCCTCTGCTTGTGCATCCATTGCATCTGTTGAGCCAGTAGTTGCGTCTGTCAGCAGGTCTGTAGCATCTGCCCCATTTTGAAGTTCTTTCACCATGGAGCTATACAAATCTCCTGTATCATCAATAGTATTGCAATAATCTTTTAATGCCGAATCTGCACTTTTTAGCTCCGCCTCTGCTTGATCAACGATACTCTGCTGTGCACTGATTTTCTGCGATAACCGTTCTTCATATCCTGCATCCCAATTTTCATCAGATACGCTTTCACGATACTTATCAATATTTTCATATGCAGCTTTCAAGCTGTATAAGTCTGCTTTTGCATTTTCTAATACATCGTATGCATCTGAATAGCTATCCTGAAACTTAAAATCACTGATTGCAGTGATTGCGTCTTGATACCGTGCATCATTTGCAGCAGCAATGATTTGCTTTTTTAGGACTTCTGGATCAAATCCTGTTAGCTCTCCGGTGTCGTAATTGACCTCAATGTTGCATTGGAACGTATCGTTTAGGTAATCTGCATAGGATTGCATCACGTCCAAATCTGAATTTGTTTTTTCTGATTTGTCTTTTAGCGCCTCTAGCATGGAAACCGCACGGAAGCCATTAACCTGCATAGAATCAATTTCTTCTGCGGCGTTTTTATGTTCTTCCGTGAATGATGCAAGTGATTCGGAAGCATCATCTAATTTTTCTTGAAGTTGGGCAATGTAGCCTCCGCCTTTTTCATACTGCTTATTCAGCTTGTCCAAATCCGCTTGCAGGCTTTGGACGGTTGCGGAGTTGTCACCGTACTCTTTTTTTGCTTTTATCAGAGCGGAACGAGTGAGCTCTATTTCGCTCTGGCATTCTTCCATTGTTCCGTTGTAGTCCTCAATTTCATCTGTAGCGTTTGCAAATCCAGATGCAATTCCAACCAATCCTGCCGTACCACCAATTAAAAGACCCGCTATTGTTAAGAACCCGCCAGACGTTACATTTAAAGTGGCGCACGCCTTGCTAACAGCGCCAATTGCTCCGGAAACAGCAATCAGCCCAACCGTCAGCACACCAGCCGCCACCGTTGCCGCTGTCATGCCAGCGGTTAGTGCTTTGTGCTCTGCCGTAAACGCCCGTAAATCCTCTAACCCACTGGAAAGTCCCTGTGTCAGCCAACTGAGTGCCGGTTCAAGTGTTTCTGTTACCAAGCTGCCGGCACTGCGTTTCAGCGATTCCAAAGAGGATGCAAAGTCATTATACCGAATCTCATTGATGGACTGCATGGCGCCTTCCACATCCTGATAAGCAGCGCTTGTGTTGTTTAGGGAAGTAATAACCTTCATGGCATTATCTTCACCAAGTGCGCTCCAAACATTGGAGGCAATGGACAGCGCTTCTTGTTGATTGGTCATTGCAGATAAATCCGCAATGACCGATTGAAATACTTCCTTTTGCGATGCAGTGCCGACTTGCCAGCGGACAAACAAATCTTGCGTCCGTTCAGAAAAGCTGTCGATATTTTCCGCAATACGCCCATCCGACAAAGAAATAGAGAATTCCTTTACAAAGTCGTTGACCTTGTCCAGATTATATGCGCCGCTGTCCAAACCGTTTTGCAAAACTGTAAACATTTCCTCTGCGGAAAATCCAGCCTGTGCCCATAATTGGGAGTATTCTGCAATGTTGTCTGTTAATTCTCCACTCTTGTCCAGACCATTTTGTGCACCGGTTACGATATAGTCAAACGCTTCTTCTGCGGTTAGCCCCATATTGGTCATTAAGGCGCTGACACCACGGAGCGTTTCATTGATATCACTATCGAATGTATCACAGAATACCATGGCATCATTGGCAATCAGCTCCATGGACTCGGTGTCCATTCCTTTAAACTGCTGATTTACCAGTGCAAGGCTGTCAGAAACTTCCTCTAAACTCTGCCCCATTCCATGCGTATAGATTTCTGTTACACTGTCTTTCATTTGCAGCATTTCTGCCGCGCTTTTTCCGGTTTGACTTTGTAGTTTGTTGAATGCTTGCTCTGCCTCATTTACATTGTCAATCAGTTCGTGGATTGCAAACGCACCCGCAACAGTAGACAGTGTATCTTTTAAAAGGTCTGCGGCATCTGACAGTGCATCCATGCCCTTTCCGCTTGCCTCGAACCCTTTTGCACTGCTCTGTGCGGAATCTCCTACCCCCTTGAATTCATCTCCCAAACCGCTTAATTTTGGATCCAGTTCATCTGTTTGATCCGCTATTTTTTTATAGGCAGTTTCGGCTTTCAACAATGCTGCTGCGCCGTCAACCTGGAATCCAAGCTTCACGATTGCCTCACGCAGCACTGATTTTACAGACGTATCGCATCACCTCCTACCCATTCGCCGTTTGAGATCTTGCTCTGTTTTTAGCTTTTCCCGATATCGTTCCTGCGCTTCTTGTTGAAGATCTAGCGCAGCATTGGCTTCTTCAATTTCGTCCCATGTCATGCGGTAAAAAACTGTTTCATAGTCAAATCCAGCATCACTTAGAACCAGCCGCCAGAGCGCCAGATTCTTCTTCACGTTCTCTCGAATTTGACTGTTCTTCCTCGATTTCACGAAATCGGCCGCTCATCACGGACGATGCGAAATTGACAACCGCCCGCAGCTCCTGCACGCTGTCAAAATCTTCAATCTGCAACCCGGGCGGATCTACAATTGCATTACTGAGCAGGTATTCGTAAAATCCAATTTCATTGGACTTATATCGATCAATTGCTTCTAATGCCGGTCGTACGCCATTAAACTGCGCAGTATACGTAACGCCTTTGATTTCCTTTGTAGCAGTATAGAACTTATTCTTTTCTCGTTTCATGTTGTTACACGCTCCTTAAATCATATCAATATCCATATCTGCAATGCAGATGCTCAGTGAAATATCAGACGCATCGCCTGTAAATCCAGGAATCTTGGAAAACATGGCGTAGTTTCCGCCCGCACGCCGTCCAGTTGACTTGTCCGTGCACCAAATTGGGAATAGCGTATGATTCTTAGCCAATTCCACCAACCGTGCATACTGTGGGCAGGAGATCTTTACCGGCAACGTGCATGTGCCGTTCTTTGCTGCATTTACAGCGAAAACAGACGCACCATCTAATCCTGTGCTGAGGGTGACAGAATCGTTGCTGTAATCGAATGTAATAGGGCTTTCCCCTAGCCCCGTGATATAAACACCATCAATTGTCAATGTGACCTTGGACGGGTCAAATACAACCGGCTGAATTGCATCCATAATCAGTTCCTCCTTTTTTACAGTTCCATGTTTACACTGATGTCTACGGTATCAACAGCGCCCTGCGCAGTAAAGGTTACCGTACCAATCTTATAGGCACGATTCGCTAGATCTTTCGCATCCACCTGAGAAACAGACGGGTAATCGACCGTGTACTGATAGGTGTTAGCTGCCTTTTTAGCAATCATGCCCTTGCTGCAGCAGTCTGTCATGACGGATACCGCAGCATTTTCCAAAATTGAAATGCCATCATCATTGAACCGGACGATGTCATTATCGTTTAATGCTTTCTGCGTAACAATAGTCAGCTGTTGCACCACATAATCTTCCGTGTCCAAGGTGTCCAGATAGCGCTTGTTTGATGCGGATTTTCCGGTTGATGTGACAGTATCGCCGCTGCGCTCTACAACTGTGAAATAGCCATTCTTGTGCAGCGTATCCAGTTCCTTGGCAGTCAATGCAACCGGCGCAATTCCGTTAATTACCATATTCCGATAATTAATGGATCCTGCAATTTTGCCTGCAACTGCACCAACGACAGCTGCATTTACATAGTTGGTAGATGCCTGCGGATGATAAACCGCAACTGTTCTGGTATAATCCGTTAGGGTTAGTTTCTTTTGCTTTTCATCTGCCATTGTAATCGTTGCTGTCATGGTTTCAGATAAATTGCTGTGCAGGAATAGCAGTTTTCGCTGTTCCAACGACTCAATGTATTCCGCCAATTGCAGTTTTGCTTCCGGTTCCACAATGCCTACCAGCACCAGCTGGCGCCATCCCTTATCCAAATACGGGGACAATGCCGCTTCCATGTCACTGAATGTTGTTTTGTTTCCGATGCTGATAATGGCGATCCGGTTCGGCGGCTGATTCTGTTGGCAGATCTTATCGGCAGCTCCGTACAAATAGGTGTTCTTTGCCTTTTCTGTTTTTGCGACTCGTTCAGCTCGTGTGTCGGAATCCGTGTAGCCTGCAGTTACATCCACAATCTGATTCAAATTGTAGCATTCCTTATAGCTGCAAGCAGCGTCCACGGCGCTTCCAGCCGCAAGAATTAACGGGAACCATGTTCCCTCGCTGCCAGCAGCGGATGTGATGTTGACGTTAACGGTAACATCTGATAATGCCATAATGCTTCATTCTTTCATTTTTTGATGTTCCATTTCCCATTAATGGAAACAGATTCGATGGTCGGTTCTTCAAGTGGAATGGTGTGCATCATACGAAATGTTACATCCATCCCGTTTCGGTATTCAAATTGAATGGTGAGCAGGTTGTCACGACTTGTAAGGTCCGTATTTCCTGCAACGGCAATCCCATTTTTTCCGATTTTATCACGCCCTGCACGAGCAAAAAAGTCGTAAAGCAGCATCGACTTCTTGCGGCACAATCTGCTGTCATCAGATTGTACGGTAAAACTCCATGTTTGTTCCATAGGCTGATAGAGAACGCCGTTTTTTTGATCGCAATAGGTTCCGCCAACTGCACGAACAGGCGTAATAATGGTATACGAAATGTACGGATACGGCGGCATAGGTGCAGTCTGATTGGCCAGCACAACGGTACATCCCGTATATTGTGACAGTTCATTTACAATGGTGGATTCATAATCCTGGTCAATCATCGTGCTCCTCCTCTCGGCAAAACGGTTCTACCCATGCCAACCGGTAAACATACACGCCTGTTAATGCAGCATCGCTATGATCCCGGTCAACGACAGGTTTGTACATCTGTCCACGAAATTGCACCTGCACACGCTCCAGCACATGTGGAATTGGCTGGAGCATATATAAGATTTTATCTTCGGCAGCGTAATTTCCGCCGTCATTGCGGAATGCGGACCGATTCTTGGACAAGATTGCACCCTTGCACTTGCAAGGAGTGGTTTCGCCCGACTGATAAATGCCGCTTTTGTAGCTGCCGGGTTCTTGTACCAGCAGCACGATATCTCGGCTATACTTGCGAATCAGTCGCTTAAAGTGGAAGTATGGGCGCTCCATCAGTTCTTTCCCCCTATTTTATAGGTGATGCTGTTAATCATTTCTCCTGTTTGAACCAATGGGTTGCTTTTGCTTCCACCTTCCAGTGCTTTTGTTGCTTCTGATTTCGGCGGGCTCTCCAGATTGATTGCAAATTCTCTGATTGCAGATGCTGCCTTTTCTCCAATGTCCCTCAAAAGCGTATCATATCTGGTGTTTTTTGTAAGGTACGCACCAAGAAGAATATCAATTTGAGATGCTATTTTTTCTTTTTCGCTATCAAACCCTGCACGCAAAAACGAACGTTCTGGAATCACGATTTCTGTTGTGGATTCTTTTAAATGAATCCCGTTGTGATGCAGCCACGCTCGCATTTTGGGCGTAACAGGGATATGGCATCCAAATTCGTGGATGCCAGCTAGATAGGCATGATCCCCAAAAGAACCAATCTCAATGGTTTTTTCGCTGAGTTTCCTTACTTTCGTTCGCATGAGCGGAAGCAGGTCTTTTTCGATGCGAAAGGATGCTCCCATTTTCTGCATCAACTCCTTTCTCAGCTTCGGAAGAAGCTGCTCTGTTTGGAGCCGATGGTACAATCGGTTCCAACGGCCGGACCGCTTCCAATCGTTTGCCTTTAATCATATGTATCCCACCTTTCTGGCTGTTTGTATGCCCATTGCTGCTGCTTCGGAACAAATCGGACTGCTGTAAACCATTTCGGCAGCAGCCCCTGTGCTAATGCAATTAGCGAATTACAGATGCCGTCTGAGGAGAAGCTTTGGGAAAGTCCCTCAATGCTTTCTGATGTGACGTTTCCACCCTGAACCGTATCTCGATATTGCTGCAAGAATAGTTTTGCACCGGCTGGAAGTGCGGATAGTGTGTCACCATCAATAGCCCCGATTGGCAGCGTTGTATAAGCTTTCAGCCACTCTAGACCGGACTCTACCCACATACAGTCCTGTGCATCTGCATCTGGAAAAATACCCGCATCTTTTAATTGCTCCGGCGTCAGCATGTTGTTTTCCCCTCTGGCGGCTTTGCTCGGCTTTTTCGTGGCGGTAGATCATTCTTCTTTGGCTCTGCCGTGTTTGCTGGTTCCGGGACTTCTGCCCCGGCTGGATAAAATACACCGTTTGCTTTTACAGCGTGATCATATACCATTTACGCCACCTCAATTGCATAGCATTCTTCCATCCGTTCAAAGGACGGCAATACGATTTCAGATGCAGTTGTTTTGGTATTAACTGGGTCTGTAGTTGTTGTTACAGTGACCGCTACGCCAGTATTTACAATCGACAAATCCGCATCCAGTCCAGCAGAATGAGAAGATTGCGCGGCACGTTCCTCCGGCGTTGTGCCATAGTAGGTTGATCCAAGAGACCCGGACGGAAGCAGCATAACAATATTATCTGGATAGAACGCGGCAACTGTTCCATCTTCCTTCTTAAACTTCTTGGTGTATACCACCAATGTAACGGACAGTTCCTCTTCGATGAAAGATTTCACACGTGCAGAGGTATAGTTTACATTCGGCGTGCTGTTCTGCGAAAGAATGCCGTCTCTTACGCGCTTTGACTGCTTCATCAGTTTGAATGTTGCTTTACTCATCAGTACAATTTCCGGTCTGCTGCCGGTTGCTGTTTCTTGCGCTTCCATCGCATCTTCCAAATCCTGAACCGGGTCACAGGTTGCAGCTGCATCCCATTTGTTCTCTGTCGTTGTAATCTGCATGTAGTGTTCTTTTTTCCAGCTGCCATCTGGATCATAGTTGTACGTATAATCCGTGCCGTTTGCCTTGATCTCAATGCCAACCTTTCCGCCAATTGGTGCCAATAGCTGCATAATCATACGTTCCGGAACAACGTTTGCGCCATCAACCAGCGCCTGCGCATCATCGAAAATGCGTTCCAGAACATCTGCTGCATATGGATCGTTGGCATCCTGTACCCGCATGATTTCCTGTTCGTCTTCTTCTGTAATCAGCATAGACTCCCGGAAGAATGCCATCTGTGTTTTGCTGATGGATACGCCAATCCGGTCACGGAACGTAGACTTTGCATCAAATGCAGACGGTGCAAGCGATACGGGAAGCCCCTTGTTGCCACGGATCCACTTCAGATCCAATCCCGCCTTTTTACGTGCCGGAAACAGTCCTGCGCCGTAATACGGAATGCTGTTCGATGCAGTTTCCGTCCAGTTTGCCGCAATTGCTTCTGCGGTAAAAATATCTCTTAAGTTCATATGTTACCTCCTAGTCTACAAATTGAATCAATTTCAATGCAGCGACAGCCTTAGCATCCGGTACAGCCGGAAGCTTGCTGGATTGAATGAATCCATGTACCACGATGGTGCCGTTTGGATTTTCTGCCAGATTAACCGGCGACAGCAAAACGCCTTTTGCTTTGTCGTCATTGCTTGGAACTACAGTTCCAGCTGGGATTACGTCATTTGTAGCCAACGCTGTCAGAGTCCCACAATTATACGGAACCGCAACATAGTGGTCATTTGCCAAAATGATGGAATTGGTTCCTACTGTAGTTGTTTGAAACTTCATACCTTTTGTCCTCCTGTATAACGTTCTCGAATTTCTCTTGCACGCTTTTGCCCTTCCAGCTGTGCAGTGCGGAATGCGGGTGCAGCAGAACCGCCCTCACTCGTGCCTGACGGTTGCTGTGGCTGCCGCCCTGCATTGCGGTAAAACTTTTCCGTCTGCGCAGTCTCACGCTTTGCCAGAAGCTCTTGCAAAGATTTCACCTTGCTGTCAATGTCGGCTGCATTCTTGCCCAGTACAAATGGCATCAAATCAGTAGAGGTAACACCGTCTGTACACAGCCCGGCAGATTCCAGTGCATGTACAGCATGTAATCGGTTTTCACGGTCTGTCAATGTTGCCTCTCGGTTTGCCAGCTGTGTTTCTCGCTGTGTCAATTCCAATCGTGTCTGTTCTTCCTGCGACAAATACCGCTGCTGGAGTGCTGCTAATTGCGCACGCAGGCTTTCATTGTCTGCTGTCAGCTGCTGGATGGTAGCCCCTTCCTCATTGGAATCTGGCGCTGGATCCGGAGCAGGTGCCCCTGGTTCTCCGTTCGGCTGTCCTTCCGGCTGTGGTGTAGCAGTTCCTGCATCTGGTGCAGTGCCGCCATCCACGCCGGAATCTTCCGCAAAGAATTGAAGCGGAATGTGAAATAAGGGTTTCTTCATATTGCTCTCCTTTCTGATTTTTGGTATAAAAAAAGCACCTGATTGCTCAGATGCTAATTTTCAATAAAAACACCGTACCCACAGGCTTGCTTGTTTTTGGTTTCCACCCTCCGCCAGTTTATGCCCATGGTCGGGGCGGTGGTTACTCTACAATATGCCAATCCTCTGCAAGCATGTCGGTCTGACTAGCCAACCAACCTATAACGATTGTGTTTTGTGCTGTTTTCATGGCGATGCTGCTTGTTATAGTCGGCTCTCTTTCATACTCGCCGTATCCGTATTTAAGAGCATTCTGGAACTCTGCCCCTTTTATCAGATACAAAAACATTCCTTTGCCGTTCCAGCCGCTTCTTGCAACTTCCTTTCCGGCTTTCAGTGCTTCCAGCGCTTCACCGAAGGTCAGTCTGTTCTTTAAATCTGCCATATTTTTTCTCCTTTCAGGCATAAAAATAACATCTGAATAATCAGATGCTAATTATTGATTAACTTTATTATTTTTTCAGGATCATTCTCAATCAGAACCGCTGCAAATTGCATTATACAGGTCTGCCATAGCGCTGCACAGCACCGCATAGCCTTGCGGATCGTAAAAATATCATCCAGTTCAATTTTTGCCATTTCTTTCAACTTTTCAAATAGAATCTCTTTCGCTTCTTGTTCCACGGTCTTCTCCTTTCGGGCATGAAAAAAGCGCACCGATTGGTACGCTTTTACATTTTTCAGTTAATGTGCGAATGGACAATCCTTCAATTCCTTATCACGTTGGATTGCGATTTCTTTCAGCCTTTTCAATATTTTTTCCTGTTCTTCCTTATCTGTCGTTTGGTCGAGTTTCCTATACAATTCAACTTGCTCATCTGTTGGCTGCAACATCATAGATTATCACTCCAATTCAATAAGGCAATCATTTCGGCAGCAACAGCATTTTTAGTTCTAGCCGAAAAACACTCTGCTATAATTTCAGTAAATTTCCCAGATTGCCAGCCTTCATGTGCGTATAAACTTAACTTACTTTTTATAAACAGAGGATTTTTTTGCCCTTCGATATAATCAAAAATACGGCTGTCAATCTTTTTCTTACTTTCATTATAGCTGATATTTTCTGAAATTGCAAGCCTTTTGATGCAATCTTCATAAAATTTATGTCCGAGTTCGTGCAAAACAGGGGCATTAATTGTAGTATTCGCAAACCAGCCTTGCCTACAAGTTACGAATTCTAATACTTTTTCAGTAGTATCGTAAACGCTGTTTAAATATAAAATTCCCGTTTTAGAGTCATACCCGCCAATTGCGTTTGAATTTAGATTGTGTTTCGGGAAATCAATTACTGCAACCTTCGGGATTTCAAACGAATCCGGCAAATCCTTCTTGACTGCAAACAGTGTTTTTTCTACAAGCCGTACTGCTTTATTCTTGCGATCCGCATCAACGTCTGTGTACAGTTGAAAATTACTATTTGCAACCTTTTTCACGTTCATTTTAATGCCGCCTGATGTGAATGTTGCACGATCTGAGTATTTGGGTGTAAAACGGGCCATATAGTCGAACTGCCCATTTTGCCGAATAGAAGTCAAGTCGCTGTCTGCCTTTTTTATACGGAATGTTCCATCAGACTCGGTTATCAATTGTAATTGCCCTTCTTTTTTCGAGCTCTTTTTCGGGAGCGTTCCGCCCTGCGCAACAAATTCCTCTTCTGACATGATGGAATAAACCAAAATACATCTGCAATTGATGTCTTCTTCTGCAACGCCGAAATGCCCCGGGCAGTCTGCTTTTGCACCGCTTTTGGATTCAAACTGTTCTAAAGCGTGCACCGTTTTACCATTCAGATGGCGGTGTGTGTCCCGAACGTCACCGTCCAGCGTAGACCGCCATGTTTTCACATCTACATAGCCGGTCCCATCCAATAGGTCTGCTGTTTCTTCTGCCACGTCCTGAAACCCGCGGCTGATAGCTCGATTTGCTTCCGTTCGAACAATCGTTCTCGCCTTTTTCTCGTTTCCACCCAGCGTTTTTGCAATTCTGCCCGCCATTTTAGTGTAGCTATCTCCAGAAGCTAACCCTACTGCCAATGTTTTTTGAATATCGGAAACAATCTGTTTTCGCCGGCGTTGGAATACAGTAGACAGCGTTAATTTGGGTATCGGATATTCCACAATATACCGTACTGTTTCCGGTGTAACTGCAAGTGCACCGCCAAACAACGATTGCAAGGTCGCATTGCCAGCGGTCACTTGTTGGACGGCTGCTGCCATACCGGTATAGCACGTTGTGTACGTATCCTCTACTGTTTTCCGTATCTTTCGTTCCATTGGTTCTCCTAAGCCATCCAGGTGGCTTAGAACGTCTTCCAGGAAGTTCTTATACTGCCCTGCGGCTTGCAGATCTCCTCTCGTTAAAATACTGGTTTCAGGATCTCCATAACCGGCATAGTACTTTCCAAGGATTGCTTGCAGTTCAATCAGCACATCTTGATACGCCTTCCGGATTTCAGCTTCCACGCCTTTTTCTCGATGCGCTGCGATGCGGCGAAGCTGCACTTGATAGTGCCACAAATCATACTGCATGATCTTCTCCGGCAGCTTCTTCCGGCACCTGGTACAGTGAATAGGAACCATCTTCCTGTTCTTTCAGCTGCATGACATAATCCACATCATCAATGAAACTGTAAGCGCTTTCATACACAACCTGTTCCGGCAATCCGGATGCAATCATTGCTTGTGCTGCCTGCGCTTCGCTCAACGCATCCAACGGAAAGTTTCGTTTAAATGTCATGGTACATTGTTCAGGCTTGCATGGAATTTTGCGCCGGTTCCAACTCCCTGCCAGAAGCTGAAACATATACATACCAGCGGATTGCATTTTAGCTTGCAGCATCCCGCACTTTGTCTCCAGCGGAATCATTTTGTATTTTAGGCTAACACCAGAGGCCGCCCCGAACGATTCGTCCCCCATGTTGGGCGTTCCGGATTCATAGCGAATGTTGTCTTCCAGACGCTTCGCATAATTCTCCTGCCAAGTCCCCGAGAAGTCTTTCGCCAAGTAATAGATTTTTCCGTTGTTGTTCGCACCGGAAAAGAATTGAATGGATCCGCTTTTTTGTGCTTCAACGATTTGTTCAGGCGTGATATTCACATTTTCAAATACCATGTAGGAATTGGAAAAGTTTTCCATCTCATTGCTGCAATCTGATAAAAACCGATCGTAAGCATCAATAGAAGCCAGTACTTTCTCTGCGTCCCCGATTAGTTCGTTATTGTTCGGAATTCCTTGCAGTGGGCATCCACCAAACAGATGCTGTATTGGATCACCTACTGCATGCAGCTTCGAGAAGGACTGCCCCTCGTAATAATACACAAACTCCTTATCGTAAAATTCCGCACGGTATACAGTATGATTGTGGATATCTCGCATGCTGTAATAGCGTACCCCGTATGCGGGCTCTGATATCTCACAGTTTTGTGGAATGATTGCAGCCTGATCCGGAAAGACTGACATGACATTCTCTTTCCCGCCGGGCTTATCAATGTAAAACAGGCGTGCACCGTATCCACAAATTGCAGCATATTTGACACACTGCATATCCACATCGTAGATATTTGCATGCGTTGTAAAATCTGTCAGCGCTTTGGTGCAGGCTTTTACGGCTTCTTCTCCACCTGTCTCTGCAATAGATTCATCTGTTTTGGAATAGCTGTATGTAATCGGCTTCCCGGCGAAATATCCTGTTTTTAGGTCGATGATTTCGGAAAAGAAATCGGTGTTGATCTGATTGTTCAGCTGCGCATAGTTCTCATGGAAGCGTGGGATCCGCTGAAAAATTGGTACGCCTTCCCGGAACGTACTGTATCGCATTCGCAGTTTGTAATTGTAGCGGCTGTTCCATCGGTGCTTCCAGATGATATGCGAAACCAATTCCGGTGTGATCCCGTTTGCTTCAATCGCTTCTCGCTCCGCTGTGAAATCGGGGTATCCTTCCCGTACTTTTCTTGCCATATTCTCCCTTCCCTCTTATAATCTGATTTTGCTTGCAGTTGCACCACCGTGCTGAATTGGTTCTGTTCCGTATCGCAATGCATCCATCAAATGATTGTTCTCATCGACTGGCAAATCAATTGGATTCCCGAATTTATCCGTTGCCCATCGGTAATTGCTGATTTCTTCAATGAAATGCGTGCACCGATAGTCCACAATGATTTTATATCCTTGCAGCCATTGAATGCCATACAGCACACTTCCACTGCCTTTCTGCGCAGGAGTTGCCCGAACGCCCAACCGACACAGCTCTAAGATTTGTTGCGCACCAGCACAATCGCAGGTTACATAGCCGGATGCAATTCTATTTTTCACTTCCCGGGCAAGCGTTTCAAGTGAGATGCTGCCCTGATAGTATTCATCAAAAACATAGACAATTTTTTGACCAGCCTCAAAGTCAAAACGGACTAGCGCATTGGGGTCAACGACACCAAAGTCTAATCCGTTGTAAATATTTGCAAAATGTGGAATCTGATCGGACAGATCAGCCGTTTCCCAGTTCTCAAAGACAAGCCCTTTTGTAACGCCCCATCCACCAAGCCCTGCGACTTTGTATCGTTCTGGACGATTTTTCTTCATGTCCTCAAACAAGTTTGCATCTTCTTCGTCCAGCCATTCATTGCAAAGATAATTGGTTGTAGTTGCAAGAATGTTCGGCGATTGAATGTCAAAAAATCGTTTTTTCAACCAATGCTGTGCGCTCCACGGGTTGAAGGTGATCACCCATTGTTTAAAATATCCTTCCGGCATCTCACCACGAATGGATTCGTCCAGCGTATCAAATTCAGTTTCTTTCAGCAGCTCGTAAGCCTCTTCCAGCCACGCCCAGCAGAGTACGCCATGCTCCACAGTGATAGATGTAACCTTCAACGAATCATCCAATCCACGGAACAGGATTTTTTGTCCGGTTGGCAAGTACGTTATTTCAAGCGGTGATTCTTTCCACGACCACCGTTTTTCAACATGCAGCCGATGTACTGCCCATTTCAGATCTGTAAAACAGCTGTCTTTCAGGGTGCGCCCGATTTTTCGTACAACCAGCAGATTTGCTAATGGGTACTTCATCATCAAGTAAATCCATCGAAGGGCTGTTGTCTTGGACTTCTTCGAGGCTCGTCCGCCTTTGCAAACGTTATAACGCCCTTTGAATTCCCAGAACGCTTTATAGCCTTTTCCGACAACATCAGGCAGATAAATTTTATTAGGGTTCAAGGTCATCTTCTCCACAGATCACAACTGGTACCTCTCCAGCAATATCTAATTTTTCTTTATACAGCCCGAATCGCTTGCCAAGAAGTTCTGCTGCCCGCAGCCGTTCTTTCTCGTCCGGAGGTTTTTCAATCAACCTAGCTTTACTGCATCCTTCTCCAGTCCCTTCTACAACGCAAACAGTTGACTGCGTAGTGCCTCGCAAAACAGCAGTTAGATATTCCATGACCTCTTTTGCATCTGCCATCTTTGCAGAACTAATTTTCTCCATTTGTGCTTCGATGTAGGCTTTAATTTCAGCATTTTTGAGCAATCTGTATGCATTTGCAGCAGCAACAGCATCATTTTTCACATTCGGGTATGCTGCTTTGTACGCTCGAACCCTGTTTAAATCAATCAAATACTCGTCTGCAAATATATGCTGTTTTCCAGTCATGTGATTTTCTCCTTTCCTGTAGTGCTTTTAGGGTATAAAAAATGCCGCTCGGATTTGCTCCTGCGGCATTTTTTCTTATTTCGTCAGTATAATCATAACATAGAGCGCTGATTACTGCAAGTGGTGTGGTGGTTGTTTTCGGTTGTTTTCAGTTGTTTTCGGTTAGTGACGGGGGATTTTTTATAATTTTGACCCCAACACTGTACAAATCTTTTGTTTTTTTGTAATCTCTATGCAAATGGCGTGCCGCAATTTGCTTCAAAGGTACCCCTTGCAGTAGATATTTTTTCAATGTGATACGCATATCTACAGTTTCCACATCATTGCCGCAGAGTACAGTATTGATGTGTTGCATAATACCGATTTCTAGCCGATCTCGTTCCTGCTGAAGCGCAACAATTTTTTCACCAATCTCTGCCGCAGTAATCAGTTTTTTTTCTGTATTATTCTCAGTCGTTCCTTTTGCTTCACCGATGCTGTCGTACTGCACCGACTTCACAGACGTGCAGATTTCTTTATCGATCTGAAGATCTTCAATCAACTTGGGAATCTCACGATATCGTGCAATTTTTTCTTCAATAGTCATACCCCATACCTCCATACCAGCTCATAGGCTTCCCGACATTGATAATGCCGATCTATTTCAACTCACGCACTCACGTGGAGTGCGACTCAAGCTCTTTACTGCAATCCACAACAAAAGTACCATTTCAACTCACGCACTCACGTGGAGTGCGACTTGTGCGTTGTCGTTTTGCCCATCCATTTTATCATTTCAACTCACGCACTCACGTGGAGTGCGACTCTAAATATTGTATTAAAAAAAGATTCGCCACACAGTATATGGGCTGTCTCTTATACACATCTGACGCTGCCGACGATCGCATAAGTGT
>ENA-OZAG01000361-OZAG01000361.1-human-gut-metagenome-genome-assembly--contig:-NODE-361-length-25674-cov-13.940474_pt1 | contig 25674 bp, 36 predicted proteins | sample MGYA00243300_ERZ653497 | MGnify/ENA primary metagenome ERZ653497 (study PRJEB26926, sample SAMN06164955) | human gut metagenome | biome: ENVO:00009003; feature: ENVO:2100002; material: ENVO:00002003...
CTGTGATAGATGACAGATCAATAGCCTTGTCTGTACCGTATTCTGTCGTTGTTCCAGCAAGCATGGAATCAAGTCCCTGGAACTCAGGGTGATCAGTTGATGCTGTTGTGGTTGCATCTCCATTAATCATTGTATAATGGAAGAGGTTCACGACCGCTTTGATATGCTCCTCTATCTGAAATGCCATGTTGTCGAAGTTACCGGCTATTCTGTTGAGCACCCTGTCCATCTGAACAGCTCCACCCATGATTGCAAGATTAGCCTCGCACTCCTGCTTGGTAGCCGCTGAAGCAGTATAAGAACCGCCTATCTTTCTGAACTCTGCTGTTGCAGGAAGTACCTTTCTGAGATACTTGTACTTCATTGTTGAGCCACCGCCTGATGCTGATACGCAGTCATCAAATGTAAGCATCTGAAGTATTGTTGACTGTCTGAGGAAGATATCCACAATCTGTGAGAATACCTTGTCACTCATACCTTTCTTAATTTCCTCTAATGTCTGTGCTGCCATATTGTTCACCTTACCTTTCAATTATTACTGGTTGTTACCATCATATTTCTGTTTTAATGCCTCTGCCAGATTTTTAGGCTCGGCATTGTCATTGCCAGGATTGCCGCCTGGCAGCCTGTTCTCAATGATGTGCTTCTGACCATCATCTGAGCCGGATGAAGCTGTGAACTGAGTCGGGAACTGTGTCTTGAGTGACGTGAGCATGTTATCCCAACCTTTGATGTTGCCATCATCATCAAGCTTAAGCTCCTCATTCTTCTCCTTGAGAGCCGCCTTGATCTTATAGGTCATATAATCAGTATCAACCGCATGAGCCTCAAGCAATGCCACTTTGATTGCTGAATTGACCTTGGTCTCTTCAAGCTCCTTCTGTAATCTTGCATTCTCTGTCTCATAAGTTGATATCTTCTGCTGCATACCTTCATCACCCTTGGAAGCCTTCTTAAGCTCCTCAATGAGCTTTGTTGCATTTCCGATTTCCGTGTCCTTGCCGGTAATCAGTCCATTAAGCTTCTCAAGTTCTGAATCATACTTCTCTTTACTGACATATTTGCCCTCCGACAGATCTGCATATCTTACATGCTTAAGCTTATCTGCCTCTGTGCTGTTCTTCTCGTCAATCTTTGTCTGTACCTGCTTATACAGTTCTTCTCCTAACAGTTCCTTTAATTCCATTGTTCTATCCTTTCTTGGCTTTAATCGTAGCCACACTGACAGTTATCACTCTTGCCGGAGTTAGTTGTTCGTCACAGTTTTTATGTCATAAGCCGTTTGGACAATATAAAAGGACATCCTTTTTCCGAATGTCCTTGATAACTTATTTAAGATTTTTTACATCAACCCAAAAGCTGACCTGCCCAGGAACACCAACTCTTGAAGCATTGTTCGTCATTCGGATTCTGCCGTTTTTTATGACGGAATCCCATGTACGATATATGCCGGTCCTTTTACCGATTGAACCGCCTGATTCGGAATTGTATACCGGAACATTCTTCAAGGAGTATGCAGTACCTGCCTTGATGCCTGCTGCCGGCTTTGGCGTTGATGCTGATGCCTTATATCCGTTCAGGCCTACCCTTTTGATTATTGTTGGATAATCTACATAGCAGAAGTTCTGATCTACTGTCTGACCGTTTATCTTCGTGCTTCTGATGCAGTTACGACTGCCGCCGAACTGCCACATCTGAATTGGATTTCCACTTGTCAATGTCGGCTTTGCACTCCAGGCCGCTGCCCAATGACAGAATCGTGAAAGTCTCTTATCGTCCATTTCACTGTTGAAGAATGATGCACTGCTGTATACGCCGATATAGTAGCCTGCCTTTTCTACCTCGTCACAGAATGCAATGACAATATCCGTCAGAGTTGCCTTATCAAGCTTTGTAATCATATCCCCTTCCACGTCATAGTAGACCGGATATTCAAACTGTTTATTTTTAAGAAGTGAAATGAAGTGCTGTGCACTTTCCTTAGCTGCTTCAACGGTCATATCATGTCCGAAGTAGTATGCTCCGACAGGAAGATTGATGTCCTTGCACTTCTTATAGTTGGCATCAAACTTTCTGTCCTTATATCTGCCTGCATCTGAGCCGCCAATCTTAAGGATAGCGAATTCAACCTTGTCATTTTTCACCGCTTTGGCAAAATCAAAATCGCCCTGCCAATGCGATACGTCAATACCGAATGTACTCATATTATTCACCACTTTCTTTATCATACTTGGTTCTTTTCCACAACGATTTCAACTGGTCCCAACCGTTCGTGGATACAAAAGAGATGAAAAAGCTCAAAATAATAGCACCTACAATGTAGTACCATACTATCTTATAACCTTTTACCTGCAGATAGATGATAATGCCTAATACCGTTAAAACAAGTGATGTGACATATACCTGAATCGCTGTTGGAATCTTATCTAAGAATCCCCAGCCCTTAGTCACCTGAGTGATTACGCTTACAGCAAACGCAAGTACTCCGATAACAGTCAATAACATTGTTACGTTTCCGATTAAATTTTCCATGTTGCTTACCTTCTTTCTAATTTTTCTACTCTGTTAATAATTCCTTCCAGCTTCTCTTCCATTACAGGAACCCGCCTTGCGAAGTTATTGTGCTCTCTGACTTCCCTTGTCAGTTCAGTGATTTTGCAGTCCGTGACCGCCTGCGACGTTTCAAGTGTGTGTTCAACTTTTCGATTGCTCATTATGTTTGTGACAATAATGCCAATCAAACCAAGTCCGCTCGTGATTAATGCTACAATTATTCCTGAATTCATCACCCTTTCTCCTTTCTTAATCATTTGTATCAAAAAAGCACCCCTTGTGTGGGTGCTTTAATGCAAATATTAAATTCAGATATCATCTGCATCCGCAAATGCATCTAATGTTTTCAGATAATCATATGCCGCTTCAACTGTCATTTCAGGATCATAGTCTGTTTCATATGTTACTGCCTTCATGTACGGCAGTGCAATGGTTCCTTCTTTTTCTTCTTGTCTGATATTCTCGTTTATGTAAGATGCAACCGCAATTGAATTGTGGCTGTTTGTCGTAACTGTCACGAATAAGATTCTGTGATAAGTAGTCACAACCCCATCTTCCTGTGTAATGTTTTTCGATAATGCCATTCTTTCACCTTCCTACGATAAAACAATTTTGCCCGACCACCTTACGCCACAGGCATCATTATTGACTGCATTGGTTGTTGTATTTATAACAGCATTCACATAGAATCCTCCGTCAGGTGCTATGCTCACAGAATAACTTGACGGCTTCACATATGCTGATGCACTTGAACCATGCGTATATTTTCCGCCCTGTCTGATAGTCAGTCCATTGATTGATACTGCGCTCGGTGTTGGATTTCCAAGGATGTATCTTGAACATGGCACATAAAAGCATATATTTGTGCCGCCTCCAGTGACATATCCTGCACTTGCTATATTCTCGTACGTCAATGTATCGCCCTTGCACACATAAGGCTTAAATGACGCCGGGCTTGGCGTTTCACTTATTGAGATATTCACACCCTTTCCATATATGTTTGTATCGCCGGATTTTGCCGCATAGTTACCATAGCCGATTACTGTATTACCATTGCTGTTTCGTGGATACAGCGCCTCATATGGATTACCATCTGCATCCATTCCATATATGGCTGCACCAATCATGAAGTCTTCGTCAACTCTGTGTCGGGTCCTTAAATTTATATCAAGCAATTCATCAATTTCTGCAACCTTGCCAACTGCCATGCCTTTTCCTGAGCTATAGAAGTCCAAAAGAGTAAATGCTGTTCCGGCAGTTACTTCTTTGACGATTGTCTTGAAGTCGTCCTTAGCCGTCAGTCGCACCCTGTAGCTTTTATCAATACTCGCAGCAATGACCTTTGAGGTATCAATACTGTATGCAGCTGTGTATGTTGCCGCCGTAGTCCACGAAGTAGCATCAGATGCCTTATATTCCAACTTGAAGCTCTTACTGTTCTTGTTGTTCAGAGCCGTTATTGATGACTTAATCGCAATTTTTATGTGAGTGCCTTCAGCATTAGCTGTTCCGTCTGAATTACACCTACCTACAGTCAAGTAAGAAATTTTCGGGGAAGTGTATGCCAGCACAGATATAGTTGTTGTTTTAGTTACTGTACGCCCTCTGCTGTCCGTTACTGACACGGTAATAGTATTTGTACCACTTGAAATCAAAACCCCTGTGGTGGGCGAATTTGCCATATAGGTTACGCCGTTTGCAACAATCTTGTATGATTTTATTGATGAAGAGTACGAACCGGACGCACTAACAACAACCTTCAGCGTTGAATTATTTTGGACATACCCACCATATTTTGACAGGTAGCCTTTCGGGTCTGTACAGGTTATAGAACTAATAGAAGGCACCATGCTTGCCGGTACCGTTGCCATGAACGTTACCGACTTGGTACCGATTAACTTACTTCCGTTGTAGGTGTCAACATAAATTGTTCCCCAGCCTGATGTTGCACTAGGAATATTATTTGCAAAATCAAGCGGTATTTTCCATTGACAGTTATATTGAATGTTAGTCGCTATAGTTCCGCTCTTATTTCCCCAAGCATATCTCACAGTATGTCTGAAATTTGAGGAATTAGAGTTCATGTAAATAGTGATTGTACTACCCAATACCCCGACATTCTGCGTTGTATTCGGATAGGTAATGCAGGAAGGCTGTGATGCCCTTGCAATTGTTGTCAGACCAACATTGCCTGAACCTTTCCAAGTGAAGGCACTGTTGTATCTGTAAACAACAGAAAATGAACATGCACATGTCTTACTTCCGTCTGCATTATGTGGCACTGTTGTTGTTCCTGATGCAATCGTCACCGGGGATGATGCACTTGTGTTAGTACCAATTGAGATTGCTTTCTGTGTAGTATTCGGTAATGAATATACTGTTGAGCCATTTATGCTCACGTTGATTGAGTGATAGCTGTTAGAATACCAATGTGATGATGAAGCACCGCTTTCCAAATAGCCAACAAGCTTCCAGCTAACAGTAGATGTATTCTTATCCACATTCGTGCCTGTTTCGCTCAAAATCAAGTCTATATGTACATATTTGCAGACGTTTCCGCTTATTGTTGCCATTCTTACTCACCTTCTTTCGGGCATTAAAAAAGACCATGTTTTTATCATGATCTAAATTAACTATTATTTTTTACTCAACTATTACCCAGTCTTCAGCAAGGCAATCATTTATACTCGGCACCCACATAGAATGTGAACCATCAACACATCTGATCTGTAGATATGGGGCACACTTGAATAAATCACCCTCACTGATTCCCCAAGTTTCGGCGGTCTGCTTGTTACATGGTATTCCATCAGGATATCCCTTCTGGAATACAACAAACATTCCTTTGCCATTCCATCCCTTTCTTGCAACCTTGGAGCCTTTTTTGAGCATTTCAAGAGCAATTCCAAATGTCATGTTGTCACATGGTCTGTATGCCTCGTTAAACTGTTTCTCCGGTGACCAACTCTCATATCCATCTGAATACTTTACCAGATACCCTCTGTCATTTGGATCCTCATACGGTACCGGCCAACCCCGGTAGTAGTTATACGCTCCTCTGGTCATCGTTCTTGCTTCAATCTGCTTTATTCCTACATACTTCTGCATTCTCTTATCCTCCTATTTTATGCATTAAAAAAGCACCCTGCTACTGCGGAGTGCTTTCATCCATCATCTTTAAACTAATATATTTCTCATATTCTTCTGGTATTCCAATGTCGTATTTTTGATAATAATGTAAAAAATCTGTTGGAAATGTAAAATTCCCATCTTCATATATTCCAGCTTGCTCTATCCCTTCCCCATCAAAGATGTCCTCAGTAGATATGGGTGCAACAGCGGAAACAGAAAGACTTTCCAGATATCTTAATATCTTATCTCTGCCAATACGATTTTTTATCTTTTTATAATCCTCAAAATCTTCATCACATTTCCCGTATTTCATTCCTTTGAAAAATCCAAAATATATCATTTTATCACCGCTTTCCTTGTGGTTTAAATGTTTTCATCTTTCCACTTCCGTCATAACCTACTTTAAAATGCCCATCTTCATAAACATACAACATGTCTGTAGGAGCCTCTACCTCAACACCTAGCGAATTAGCAAGCTGTTGAGCAAATCCATCATCCGTCGACCCTGTACTGCAAGATAACATCCTTATTTTTTGGCCATTATAATTTTCATTATGCGAAATAATCCTTGCAACCTCTCTTGCAGACATATTCTTCCCCTCTTCTCCATATTCTATATAATCAGGTGCCCCATGCGCAGCAAAATCAAAATAACCGCTTTTTGCCTGTATCTTATCAAGCACCTTTCTTTCATATGGAGTCACCATTTTATTAATGTCTGCTAATGTTATTGTACCATTTTCCACGCTATTTGCAAGGTATTTCTTGTCACTAACCAACTTGACAAATTTCGGCTTATACATCGGATTATCATCCAGTAACCGCTTATACTTCTCATATTCCTTGTCCGTCATGGAATTAAGCACTGTCTCAAAATTCTTGCCGTATTTCTTCTCCATGTCCGTAACATAATTCATATAGGCAATATTTTCATCTGACCAGTATGCTTTCTTCCACTCTTCATAATCATCCGGTGTTTCAAATGCGACTATTCGCTTCGAGAAGTTATCCATCTTGGTCATACCGCCTTCAAGGTCCCACCTTGGTACCTGTTCCAGATAGCAGCGACAATTGCAGTCCTGTGATGGGTCCCCAAACATCCCCGGTGCTTCTACCTTATATCCGGCGGCCTCGAACATCTCTCCGATTTCCCGAACCTGTCCATCCAATTCTCGGTGTACATCTCGTGTCTTTCCGTCAAGCACGGCATTCCACCGCTTAACAATATCGGCTCCTCTGTCTTTTGCACTCTTCTGTGCGTCCAATGTCGCATTATTCTGTATACGGTGTCCTTCTGTTCTGGCAATCCTGATTGAATTGTTATAGGCTTTCTGAAATGGCGTGTGTTTCATATTCCCGGCAAGGTTCGATGCTACCTGACTCCATGTCATACCTTGAGCAATACCTCTTGATACTTCCTGTCTTACTGCTTTTTTAAGCACCTTCACATCCTCACCCATACGGTTGTATAATGACGTTGACAGCTTCGTATTAAGCTGTATGGCCTGCGCAACCTGTTCCTGATCTATCGGCATCACGAGTGGGATTCCCCGTCCTTGCAAGTCATACATAGTTCCGAGATATCCTTCTTGATAGCTCCGTGTAAGATAATCAGATACAGTTGCATATGAATTTGATTGCAGATTTGCCAGAGCACCTTCCAGCTGCGCTTTGATTGCTTCCTGGTATTGCTTTTGGTATATAATTGTCTGAATATGTTCCGGCTCAAGATCTGCACGCATTGACAGCTCTTGTATCTTTGCTTCACAATCGCCAAGAGCCTGCTCATATGTACTTTTTAACCGTGCAATTACCTCTTCCTCGCTATTCAATTGTACTTGCAATACTTCCTTCTGCCGCTTATTCATTCGTCACAACTCCATCTAACAGCTGCTTGGCATCTGCCGTATCCTTTTCTTCATCCTTCGGCAGCTTGTCCTTGATTTTCTCATAGTCAATGTCCAATTCATCACAGATTAATTGGATAATTGTCTCGTCATCTAACATATTTGCCAAAGACATGATTGTATTTATCACTAACTGCTGCCGCTGTGCCTCAGTCAATTCAATCTGTGCATTTTCCTGTGCGTTACTCATTACTTCGTGCGTGAATTCAAAATGAACGTCTTCCGGCTGAAATGCCTTGCCATCCATTTTATTGATTTCATCAACGACTATTTCCACAAGTTTACGAAGCAGCTTTTTAAGATTCTTTTCAACCTTCTTGGCTTTCAAGTCAAGCAGTGAGTACATTGCCTTGATGGCTATATTCGTTGTCGCTGATGTGTCTTTTAATCCGGCTGTATTCAATCCCATTCCAAACCGGTATATATTCTTCTCGTCAAGTTCCAGCTTTGCTTGTCTGGCCTGATAAGGAACATCTACTGTCTTGACGTCTATTTCTCCATTTTCATCAAGTCCAACCATCTTCTTGGTCTTAAGATTGGTTTGCAGCTCCGTCAGATTATCGCCTTGAAATCCTTTGATGGCGTATAATGGAGAATCGAAGTCTATCAGGTTATTTGAGAGACTGGATGCCATAAGGTCATAGTCATCTATTATTGCCTTGATAGGTCGGAGTGATGAAAACCTTTTCTTATTGTTTTCCACAAGGATAAATGGTATATATCCGAAGTTTTCAAAATATGTTGACTTCGTTTTATCCCCGTCTTTGGTATAGAGTACATGCGGTTTTGGATTTATCGGCTCATTCTCATCCAACAGAATTTCGCCTTCATCCACTTGGACATAGTACCATGTCTGCTTGTCATCCCATACCTGTATCCGCTTTACTATCTTCCTGCCTTTGTCTATACGGTCAATATAGTGATATATTGTATAGGCGCATCCGTCATCCGTATCCTTCTCCCGCACTTCTATTACATCAATCGGATCCGCTGCCGCAAATGCTGTTCTATCTTTCTTGCTTTTGTAAGCATACATATATGCAAATCCTTTAATCTGCATATCATCTATGCATGTTGCCAAATCCGTCATGAAGCTTTCGTTGTTGTTGAAGTACTTATCCATATACTCCTGCAGTGCTGCATCATTGGCCACAACTATACGCTCCCCGGAGAGAACATATTGTGTGCATTGATCAACAAGCTCTGTGAAGAACGGATGCGGTATCTTGACATTGCTTCTGGTCCTATCCTCAACGAGCTTGCCATCTGAATTGTAGTAAAACATCCTGTACCGCAATATATCATGATCGCCGTCATAGTATCGTTCTCCTATTCTTGCAAAACGCTTTCGCTCGGATGTTTTATCGCTTTCAATAATCACTTTTATCTCATCAGGTTTTAACATTTCACTTCTCCTTCTATATCAGCCATTTACGCATCTTACGCCAGCGCTCTATCCCGTACCGGAGCGCCGCCATTGCATCATCCATAACCGCCAGCGGTTCATCCATATACTCGCCGGTAACCGGATCCTTCTTCCATCTCCATTGCTGTACTTCCTTAATGGTGTTGGTACAGGACGGGTCAATATATATCATACGTTTAATGGCCTTATCTTTTCGGACAATACCCTTCAACCAGTCAATCTGTGCTGTCTGATACTTCTTTTCGTTTGTTCTTTCCTTTTCAACCGGTTTTGCCCTATATCCTGCGTTCTTCCACATCTTGATTCTGTCGGGCTCTGCGGAGTCACACCACATTTCCTTGTTCTGTGGAATCCCTGCTGCCTGTGCAAGTGGAATGATTTCCGACGTTTCTTTCTCGAATACATACACTTCCTTCAGGATGTATATATTGTCATCCTTGATGCCAAGCAGCAGAATAGCGTTCGCATGGTTGAATCCGAAGTCCTGTCCGATTGCAATATCATCATAATCATCAAGGTTCTGTGATAATTCCCTGATTTCCACATTATGCAGAATAATGCCGCCGATTTCGCCCCAATCTCCAAGGCCGTATATCTGGTAGCCTTCCGGGTCAACAATCTTTCGTCTCTCCATCCTGGCACGATATGCATCATCTATGAAGCGGTTCATCAGGTATGTGCTGTGATGCGTCAGAACATTGGAATCCGGAATATCAAAAAAGACCTTTTTTATCCAATGGTTTTTATTCACTGGATTAAAGGTCATTCTGATCTGATAGAATTGTCCGTCTGGCAACTCGCCACGCAAACGGTCATCAATAATTTCAAAATCTGCTTGTGTCAGCTCAGTTGCTTCTTCGCACCATACGTCTGTCAGCTTACCTCTCTGAAATGTAATGGACTTCAGCTTTTCCCGCTGCTTATCATCATTCATCCCTCGGAAGATAACCTGATTTCCATTGGCTCTGCACGTCAATGTCAGCGGACTTTGTTTAATGTTCCAATATTGGTCTGCCTTATCTCCGAACATCCGGTATATGGCACCGGTCAGTTCTGCATATGTACTGTCTCGGTTGGTGATGTCTGATTTTCTGATGCAAACAAGATTCCGGCCTTTATCCTTCATCAGTCGTAAGATGTAGTTCTGTGCCGTATCAACGCTCTTTCCAGAGCCGGCCGAACCTTTCATTACGATATAACGTTTCGTGCTTCGGTCTACTTCTTTGAAACACGGATTCATCTTGACAGTCACATTCATTCTTCATCACCGTAATCTATATTGACGGTCAGGGCCATGTCAACGTCTGTTTCAACCTTGTCTGTATATAATCCATATCGCTTACCTAGCAGTTCGGCTGCCCTTAACCGGTCCTTTTCGGATGGTTCTTTTTTAAGAGCTCGGGCTTTGCTGCATCCATCCCCAGTACCTTCAACCACAATCTCTGTAGATTGACTTTCGCCTCTTAATACGGATGTCAGGTACTTCAGGACTTCATCCTGAGTCGCAATCAACTGAGATTCCTTTTCTGCCATCCGTTCATCTATATATGCCTTGATGTTGGGTTTTGCCAAGTTTTCACTTGCAATATTCCTTGCATTCTTTTCAGAATAACCTGCCCTAATGGCTGCTTGTGTGGCATTTAGGTCAATCAGGTATTCATCGCAGAATCTTCGCTGTTTAGCTGTTAATTTCGCCATCACAATCACCACCTTTTCACAAAAAAGCCTGTCAGTAATGAGGAGTGGCACCCTGACAGGCAAAGCAAAAAGGAACCGCAAATGGCACAGTTCCTTTTTATGAATCATATTTAATTTTCGACACTATCATAATATCACATATCATTGTAGGATTTTGTAGGGAAATTTATTTTTTCAAATTCTTTCAAGGCCTGACCGTGCTTTTCCCTAATATACTGATATGTGTATTTCAATTCTTGTGCCACTTGACCAAGACTTTTACACTCAACATATCTCTTGAAAAGAATCTTGATATGGTTGGCGTTATCAAGGTTGTGAATTTCATCCGTGATTCTGTCCTTTTTCGCCTGAAGAATATCTGTATCTTCGTTGATTTCCTGCTCAAGTGCTATGTATCGAATTACCTGATTTTCAATCTGTCCGCCAAGATTGGATGTCTGAACCCTCTCTTTAGAATAATCAAAGCCCCCGGAAGTCAGCGCAAGTTCTCTGTACTCTTTTGCCCGCTGCCGTTTCTGCTCAATCTTCGTCTGAAGCGTTTCGATTTGAAGTAAGTATTCTTTCGCTTTCATTCTTTCACCACCTACCTTTTATATTTCTGCTCCGTTCCGTCTGCCATCTTGACAGTAATTTCCAACGGATAACCTTTTTTATTATCCTGAATGCATAAATATCTGCACTTAACTATTTCAACAGGCTTACAATGATTTTTTTCACACTGTTGTGCTTTCATTTTTTCATTGTATTCTGTGCCACATATTTCGCATATGTAATGTTTTACTTCTTTCATCAAAATCACCCTTTTCTTCAATATTTGACATGCAATCCCAGTAAAAAAGCCCGTTTTTTTAATCTACATTGTCATATTTATCTTAGAAATATTACCGGGCTTGTATATATAAGCCAATTTTAATTTTTTTATATTCCATATTTGTAATAGAAACTTTTTTGAAAGGAGCCCTTAATATGAACATTATTTTTTCAATTTTTAATTTTTTAAATGACAATCTGGATTGTATTAAATACTTTATCAGCTCATTAATTGATTTTATAGCATTCCCGTGCTGTCGAATATACCGTACCAGGTTTGAATGTGGTGTAATACTAATAATCGCCTGTATTATACTTAGTTTTTCCACCATTTTCAGTTGTACCGGTGCAACTTGACGTTTTATCCGTCCTCATACATAACCGCCAGCCCCAGGGAGCCGGCGTGATATAATTCACGCTTTGCTCCCGGACTGTCCTTCCAGCCATTAAGCATATAAATTGCATCACACATTTCAAGAATTGCCAAATCTATCGTCATATAATCTTCATACGAACACATCGGCATTACATTCTCTAACAATGTTGGATTTACTGCTATATGTCCTTCTGCGGTTAAACAGTCTGCTGCATGTTGAAATCTCTCACGGTACCTTTTCCGGCCCGTTATAGGACCGCTTATATACACTTTCATCCAAGCTCACCACCTTCCGCCGGTCTTACCCCATTCAATATACATACGCGCACGTAGTCCCACTCTTTTTTCAGCATATCAACTGTGTTTTTTCTCACGCACGAAGATATTCTATATCCTTTAATCATCTGTCCTGAGTACGCATGTCTGTATATTCGGTCCTGTTTCACATTAAGCATTTTCGCTATCTGCTCCGCATTATAAGTTCCTACCAGTTTCCCGTCTTTGTGTAAATCGTATACCATTTGTTTCTCCTTTCCGGGGCGGGTATCCGCCCCTGTGCCTAATCCATTTGTGATATATTAGGTGATTAGTGCCGCTGCCGGCCTGCTTAATCAACATCCGCTTTGCGGTTGCTGTCTCTTTTGATGCCTGTCACTTTTCCATTTTTATCGCATCATTAATCTTTGCTACCAGTTCGTGGTCTTCGTTCTTAAGTTTCTCCGCTGCTGCCTTCAGAAGGTTTATGTACAGCTCTGCCTTATCGTGCTTTTCAACCTTAGGCAATCGCTTTTTATTGATCACGTTCCTTGCCACAGGGAATTCCGGGAAAGCTTTTTCGTACTCAATGCATATCTCATTCAACACTTTCAACGGAATGTGTGCAACCAGACATACCGCCCTGAGATCTTCAGTCTTTAACAGCTCATCCACGGGCTGGTACATCAGCACCGAATTAATCGCTGTCAAATATCTTTCACTCTCGCCGGCACTGCCGCTGCCCTTAAACACAACCGCCTCAAACTTTTTCATAGTTTCTGTTGTCGTGAGACGATCATCACACATAAGGCACTGCCGTATCAGTTCATGGTTCACATCATCAGCTTTGCGCGAATAGAACATCATATGCTCCGTATCTGCACTGTGCCTGTCAAATGAAGGATATACCCATCCTGTGCATGGAACTCCTACAATCCATTCCCTGGCACTTATTCCCATTCGTTTGTTCTCGTCATCATATGCCAGCGCCGGAGCGCTCCTCGTTACCGGACAGATACAGCCTATGATATACTCGTACGTTTCTTCTGACTCATCCAGTTTTTCCATGTTTTTCGTATACCTGATAATGTCATACCTGTCATGGAAAAACAGCACAAGAAAGCTGCCTGACGGAAGATGCGTTCTGATTGCCTTATATACTTCTAACATAAGCTTGTTGTCCTTGAGTCCGCTTTTATACACGGATTCCCATATTTTATTGCCATGGTATTTAAGCTCCATCATGTTGTCATCAAGCTTTGTTGAAAATACAGCCTTGGCTTTATCTGCATATTTGTATACGCATGCATCATCGATATTAAGAAAATTATCATTGAATGTTATCTCAATCTCCTTATCAGCGTTAATAATACATCCGCACATTCTCGTCATTGTTCCCGTGTTGGGCGATATTCGTTTTTTTAATTCCTTGATATCCTGTTCGTTCATTCATTTTCCTCCATGTATGATCTTGTAAATTCGTTAATAAATTCTTCGCGCGTTCCTATGTATGCCTCATAGTATCTCTGTGCCATCTGTTTTACGCTCCGGTCAAGCGCCCTGCCCTCTGCTGTAGAAGCATGTATACCGTGGCCGCTCATATTGTGATGTGCGGCACACAGATATATCTTGAATCCTCTGCGTTCAGATGCGGCGCGGTTGGCCGTGCCCTCAAATATGTGATGGCAGTGGAGATTGTATGGCGTATGGCACACCCAACAATATCTATCCCTCTTCGGATCCTGAAATACTGACTTCATCCCATTTCACCTTCAATATCTGCAAATTCTTGGCCAGACGCTCTGCATCGTCAATGCAGCTTAACAATGCACGTTCCGGCACCCTCTGTCCCTTGTAGTCATCAAGATACTCAGCTATACTCTTTGCTGTTCTTGATGCCTTTGTCCTGCACTCTTCAAGTTCAAGTAACAATTCGTTTTCCTCATCAGGAGCCTGTGTCTCTGTTTCATCATCTTCCGCCGCCATATTGTCATCTTCCGATGCTGTCTGTTCGGGCAGATATTCCGGATGTTCATCTATTGTGTCCTGTCCTTCTATCGGCTCATGCGATGCTTCATCAGATTTTGCTTCGCATCTAGTAATTACTGGTTCTGACGTTACTTTTGCTTTCGTTACTTTTGCTTTCGTTACTTTTGCTTTCGTCACTTTCGGTTTTTTAGGTTTCTTTTCCTTGACTGTTTCTACAGGTACCGATTCTTCCGCTGCCGGCTCACTCTTTACAGGGTATGGCCTGCCATATCTTTCTTCCCATGTACAGCTTCCAAACAGCTTTGTATATTCCTCTGTCACCTGCTCCCATGTGCATATTTCCACGTTGTTGGTCCTGACATTGACAAGATTTACCCTGTCTTCCTTGCAGGATATCATTATCCTGCCTACACCCTGTATGCGGACCGTATAGATACTTTCTCCCGCAGGTGCCAGCGCATCGAACAAGGCATCTGCATCCACAGTCTCATGCATATACAGTTCTGGATTTTCAAGAAATAACTGGTACATTGCCTGATACAGCAATGATGCGTCTTCCAGCTCTTCTTTTTCTCCTTCCAGATATACCTCCATCGGACTTATCGCTTCCTCCGCTGCCACTTCCTCCTTAAGCACCTGTATATCTGATTTGCTGTATGCCGGTGAAAATTCTTTTGCTACCGCTGCCGGAAGCGTCAGCATCATTGCAAGTTTACTGTAGCCGTATCCCGTATATTCCGTCATCAGCCTGTCTGAATATCCGTCAACGGAATAATTGTCATTAATTGCTATAAATCTTGAGACTTGCGACTTATCAAGGTTATACTCCGCCTGCGCGAACTCCGTCAGGCTGTTATATCCTGACTCCGCAAGGATATCCGTATCTCTTGCTATCTTGAGCAGATACCCGATTTTCACAAAGCTTTCTGCCGCTTTATTCATTTCCGTATCAAGTGCGGTCTTGAACTCACTGTATGTTCCTTTTTTCTGTTCTATTTCCATATTTCCTCCTATCTGCTTCCTAATGCTCTGAGTTTTGATGTTGAAAGATACTTATCAAGCCACGGCTGTATGTCTTTGGCATCCGGCTTATTGTCATATGCCTGGTACCACTGTTTTATCCTGTTTCCGGCTATCTCAACCGTACAATAGGGTACATCTGGTGCGCTCACTTTTCTGAGCAGAAGAATATAGCTGGTTCCTTTCGCGTGTCGGCTCATGTAGGTATCGCTTGCACCTACGCAGTGATGAAGTGCGGTTCCTTCACGTATTATCTCTGCCGCACTGCTGGCCGGACGGATTATATATCCGTCTTTTTTGTATTCATATTTTCTGCACAGTTTCTGGTAGCTCTGCTCTATTTCAGGAAATTCTTCGTTCTTCTTTATCATGCGTTCTTTATTCTTCTTTTCATTGATTTCAAGTGTGATCCTCGCATGTGCTTCTGCAAGGTCCTTCGGAAAAAGCACAATGGAATCCGTCATGTCATAGCCCGCTGCCGCTTTCATTCTAAGATAATCGTAGTATCTGTTCTGCTGGCCTTTACCATTCTCTGTTATGTATTTGACATATCTGGCCGCGGTCATATACCTGAGTGCATATGAAAGTTCTATGAACCCAAGCTTCCTGATGTCCGGGATTAATTCATCCGCCCACTGCTGCCCCGTAGCAGTTTCAAGCCTGAACAGTTCAAGCAGTTCCGAATCTCCCTTTGCTTCGACAAGCTGTGCCACACGGCTCTGTCTTATTCCAAGCCTTTCAAATACGGTCTTTCCCGGTTTCATCTGTGTTTTTCTTTTTTTGATTGTCTCTTCTGCCAATAATACAAGTCCCTTTTTGACAAGCAGTTCCATTTCAGGAAACCTTATGTAGGTATCTGCATACCTGACAATCGACTCCTTGCCTTTACCCTTGTAATATTCCCTTATACCTGAATATCTCAGGCACGTACTGCTTAATGCCTCAATATTGTATATATGTCTTACATCGGTATTATGGAAATTTACATACTCGTCCGAATACTGCTTTGCATTCGCTGTACTGAAGCTTTTTGAGTTTGGCCGATAATAAAATTTTTCCGAACGGCGTGCTCCCGGACTGTATATTACGTTTGCTCTGACAGAATACTCCCATTCCTCTGCCTCGCCCAGCGCATATGTTTTTTTAACATTCACAAGTTGGATAAGGCACATATCGTTCTCTAGTGCCGTTATGTTATAGAACTCGCTTGTGTCCGTCCATGGGCCTCTGTATCGTCCTTCCTGCATGTAATCCGCGTCTGCTTTGCAGAACCTGCATATACATCTTTTTCCTTTCGCCGGAGTCTCTATATAAGACTTTGCATAATCTTCTATCCTTTCGGGCATATCAGTGTAATACTTATCCCTGTTACCGCATTTTGTGCATGTGAGGAATGCTATGTTGTGTTTTCTCAGGTAAAACATGTAATTGTCTCCCATCCGGCGTTGTACAAACTTTTTGAAGCCGTCAGACAACGGCGGTATCATTTCCACACTCGCTCTTATATGCGCCGTTTTATCTTTTGCACTTTTTCTACATTTTTTGTCATGCAATTTTTCCTCAAGTTCCTTTATCATCCAAAGTACTGAAGCATCCGGTTTCTTATGCGTGAATTTCTCGTATTCTGTTCTCATATTGCCGGCATGGATGTTCTGATTGACATCATGGGCGGTTTCATTAATCCCGATTACTTTTGAGTATTCCCAGTCATAGATGAGTGCACTCACCCACTTACTGTCTGCAGCAATATAAGTCGCATACTTTACGTCATCTATGCAGACGCGAATCTTCGGTACTGTTCCGCCATCATACAGTTCAACGATAAGTGTATCCTTGCCTCCTATGTTCATGACCGCTGCCATTGCCGCGTACTTATATCCTTCCGGAATAATCGCCGTGATATACGGTATCTTCTCAATCTCCTTGTACTTCATGTCAGTCACACTTTCCGAGATAATAGTCTTTTATTATCTTCTTTGCTGTTGCCGTACCCGGTATTCCCAGTGTCACTCTTGATGCGGATACTCCTGCTGCCTTTACCACATCTGACGGTACATTGTACTGATTCTTCCAGGCATATTGGAGCAGTGCGGCCAGACAGCCTTTAAGTGAATGTGTTTTCGAGCGTACCGCTGCCGTAAGTTCTTCACTTTTCGTACACTGTACTTTGATATACTGCACCCAGTCATTCATTATCTCTACCGTTCCGAGATCGGCTTTTTCAACATCCAGCTTGCCGAAGGCGGCCGTAACAGGTGTTGTGAGTGTGTCAATCACTCCATCTATGTAATCCTCGGCATCTGCTTTGTCTATGCCGTTTTCTTTTGCAAGTATTACAATTGACTCTCTGTCGCCTTCACGAAGCAGTCCCGCTGCCGCTTTATTTATCTCCTCCGACGAATCAAATTCTCCGAATTTATCAAACATTTTCTTTACCTCCGTTTCTTAACATTTCTGCAAGTTTTTCACGATACTGATGTACCTGCATTATTTTAAATTCAAACTCATGATCTGACAGAAGCCTTGTCAGTTCCTGCCACTCCTTCCTGTGATGTACCTCATCACCCCTGCTTGAAATCCAGCCGTTTACCGTCCATGTATCTACCCAGCCCTGTGTGTACCCGGATGCCGTATGTGCGGAATCCGTATATATCGTCAGTTCACACGGCCGGTTAAGCTTACTGACTGCCATAATGAGCGCCTGAAGCTCCGACTGGTTGGCCGTCATGTGTTGCACCGGTGCAACTTCCTCTTTTGTGCTGACTTTTCCGTTGTATGCGGTTTCCAGTACATACGCTATATACCCGTCTGACGGGCGGACGCTCTTAATGCCCGATGCCGTATATACATTAACATGTGTCATTGATATATCCCTCCGCTCTGTCCCGGTACCCTGTACGGTACTCGGTGTATTTATAATATGATTTGCCGGAATATGGATTGACTCCATACCGTATTGAACTTTTATCGACGTAATAGCCCGGTGTTGCTTTCGGTCCATTGTCTATGACCTTCCTCAATGTTCGGCGGCGGTATTCCTTTATCTCAGGCACCGGCCGCTCAAGATTTCGTGAGCATGAGTATCTGAGCATTTTCTTCTGTTCGTCTTCATCAAACAGGCTTAGTTGTTCGTACACTTCATCGTCCGGCTGCTTGACAATGTACTTGGCCAGCTTGTCATACCCTCCGTATTCGTAGATTCCGGTCATATCATATCTGTTAGGCCTCCAGCACTCTTTTATCATTTTCATCACATCCGGTTCTCCCCGTATCCTGTTAAAAAGAATATGAAGATGTATTCCGCCATGTGCTCCTACCTCCAGCCTGTACACATACTTGAACTGCTCGCCGGCTTTCTTATATCGTTTCCTCACGGCTGTGACAAATGAGCGCCAGTCCTTTTCAACCTGTTCCATCTGTGGTCTGCTCCCTTCCGGGTATTGCAGTGCCACCCACGGATCACCCGGTGAGAAGTTCAGCTTGATAAGCCTCCTCATCAGGTTCTCTCTGTTTATCTGATTCTGTCTGCGGATCTGCTCAGGTGTGGCCTTTCGACGTGGGGCTCTCTTCTCTCCCTTTGCACCATAATTACCTACATATGATATTTCATACTCTATGCTGTCTCCCAGACGATAAATTTTAATTCTGTATCCCATAAATGTGTCCTAACTTTAATATCTTAACAATGCCGCAAAAAAGGGATAAAACCCTTTAGATGCTTGACTTTCCTAGTCCACAATGGTATACTTTAATTAGCTTTTGAAGTTCCCATTGCGGACTTGTCCGGGCTGGTTATCCAGCTCGGATTTTTTATTGCTCCAACTGTTCAATAATCCATCCGTATCTGTCGAATACACGGCCGGCATAGCTTGTCCCATCCGCGTACTCAATCTCATCCGGCTGTCCGCTGTTGTAATAATTAAGCGCTATCCTCAGATCACCGCCGGAATACTCCAGACATTCAGTGAATATTCTCAATGCAAGTTCTGTATTGTCTGACAGGTCCGTTCTCCATTCCGGGAGATCTGACGCCGGCTCTTTATCACTCCAGAATTCATTTATCTGAAACATTCCTTTGTCACCGGCTGTTCCGACCGCTGCCATCCTGTACTCTGACTCCGTTCCGGCAATCGCAAGCATAAGATCATATGCTATCTCATACTTATCACAGAGCGAACATATGATACTCTGCTCGTCCCTTGTGAGCGGAATAAATGAATAGTAAACAGCGTGTAGATCCTCATAAGGCTTATATGTACGGACATATTCCGTTACCATTTCTGTCTCCGGCTCGGTAACTGGCAATACCACCGGCTGAATCTCCGGCACTGTCCGCCTGCTGTGCACAGCCAGCACACACAGCGGAATTGCTATTACAAGTCCGGCAAGCAGGCTTGTCACGACTGTTCTTGCCCTGTATCTTTCAATTCTGAACATTTCCAATCACACCCCTTTCCTGAAGGCTCCACACAGTCTTTAGCATATGTGCTTCTATGTCCTTCATTGTATGAACTGCCGCTTCAAGGGTCATATCCTGCTCAAGTTCTCTGCGTGTTCTGTCGTTGAAGATCGCTATGAGCGAATTCTTCATATCTGATAAAACGCCCACGGTTCTATCACGGCAATACACCGTGTAATAATTGTTCGTGACCTCTATACGGTACTCTTTATCTACCTGTATCATCCCTGCTCCTCCTCTGCAGAAACTGTCTGGCAATAAATGTCTCCACATCATCAGCTTTGCCATATGCCGATCTTACCGTTGCAAAATTTTCAACGACACGTTTAAAGCTCTCGTACCTTTCACCGTTGAAAAGCTCTGTCTTCCTGATTCCTTTGGCATATTCCTCTAAGAGTGCAACCGTAATTACACAATCAAGCTCATCTCTCATTGTCACAGCTTCCGAAAGTCTCAGACTTATCCTGTCCATTCTTTCCTGCAAGTCCTTCCTCAATTCAATTAATTCGTTATTCATTCGTATTTCCTCCTTATAAGTTCAAATTTCTCGTGTTGCCGCTTCGATTCTTGTTTCTTTTGCAAGCTGTTTTGATAACGATTCCGTATCAAAAATTATTGGGCTCGTTTTCTTACCCGGACATGCTCTGAAAGCTATGTTCTGTCCTTTCGTGTTCCATATACGCTCCAGCGTAGCTTCCGGAACACCTATTTCTCTAAGTTCCTTCTTAGTCATAAAAGCTTTTGGAAAATTCATAACTTGCGCCTCCTTTCTTTTGTATAATCTGCTTGTTCAGGGCGATTATTTGCGCAGTCTCCCATGCTCTATCTGTAATTCACAACTCAAATCTGGCATTTATTCAGATTGTCACAGAATAAAATTCTGCTTCATCAAGAGGTCAAGTTCTTTGGGTTTCTCAAACGTCAACTTGGCTTCTTGTTTTTGAAAACTCACTTCTATAAAATGATTGATTTTGTTCCATTGTGAATGTGTCATTCCTTCCGCCATGTCAATGATTGCTCTGGCGGTTTCTGCATAACTCTCTTTTATTGCGTCACCTAACTCGCTCATTTGGTTCTCCTTTCTCGCTATATGCATTTTAATCTGCTTGTTCAGAAGGCTCTGAACGTCCATATTTAATGTCATGTATAATTCTACTATTAGTAGAGTATGAGGGTAAAAAAATATTAGACTGTGGGATTTTATATATCCTAGCAAGCATTTCGATTTCTGGAATGCCTGGAGCCGTCCGTCCTTTTTCCCAATTGATAATTGTCTGCTTACTTTTACCAGTTACTTCCGCAACCTCTTCCTGAGTCATTCCTGCGTTTACTCTGGCCGCAGCTAAGCTAATTCTGAATGTTTCCATTCTACACCCTTTCTCCTTTCCTTTGATGCTTAACTCCTTGCTACATTTTAAATTATACTCTACTTTTTGTAGATGTCAATACTTTTTGTAAACTTTTTTTACTTTTCATCTTGTATTTATCCACATTTTGTTATATGATGATGTTAATGAATTTAATGGAGGCTTTATTTATGGATGAAAAAGACAACATTTATAAACAGATTTTTTCACGTAATCTGAGATACTATATGAAGAAAAACGATAAGTCTCAAATAGATTTAATCAACGATTTGGGAATTAATAAGTCCGCTATATCTACATGGTTCAATGGAACACGGCTTCCCAGAATGGATAAAGTAGACTTATTAGCCAAGTACCTAGGAGTAACACCAGCCGACCTAATAGAGGATCACAACAATAAGCCTTCTGAACCATCCATAATATCATATTACAATTCTTTAAATGATATGGGAAAGCAGGAAGCCACTAAGAGAGTTAAGGAGCTTACATATATTCCTCAATATACAGCCAGAGGACCGCTTCTCAATGCAGCACATGCTATTGACGGAGCATCTGATGAGGACAAACAGCATGATGAGGATATCATGAATGATGAGAACTTCTAATATATAATTTTTAAAAGGGTGATTTAATTGACTTACGAAGAACTTCTTGCTGAAGCAGACAGCCAGAATATAATTACTAAGGAGAAACCTCTGCGTGCCAATGATGGCCGCATTAAGGATAGGCACATAGCCATACGTGTCGATATGACCGAAACAGAGAAATGTTGTGTCATGGCTGAAGAGCTCGGCCATTACTATACCAGCGTCGGTGATATACTTGATCAGGAATCTGTCGACAATAGAAAACAGGAGCTTAAGGCTCGGCTCTGGGCCTATAAGCGACTGCTACCACTCGACTGTTTCATATCCGCATTCCGAAGCGGCTGTAACAGCTTATACGAATATGCCGATTATTTGAATGTAACAGAAGCATTCCTGCGTGATGCTATCAGGCGTTACAAGCAGATATACGGCACCGATTGGGTACGAGTTGATAATTACGCCATCCGGTTCTGTCCGGAGCTTGCGATTATGGTTGTATTTTGACAACGGAAAATCATGGAATTAATCTGGTACATCCAGAATTTAATACAAAAATTTTTTTAATATTAGGAGGAGCATATGGAATTTGCTGACACACTAAAAGAATTTACAAAACGTATTCAAACACTTCAAAACGGTATTAAAACAGAGGAAGCCACCAAAACATCTCTCGTTATGCCATTTTTTAACCTATTAGGATATGACGTATTTAATCCTATGGAGTTCTGCCCGGAATATACTACTGATGTAGGAATTAAGAAGGGCGAAAAAATTGACTATGCGATACTCATAGACGGTATTCCTCAAATTCTGATTGAATGTAAGAGCTGTACCGAATCATTGGACAAACATATGTCACAGTTATTCAGATACTTCAGCACCAGCCAGGCCAAATTTGGAATACTTACTAACGGAATCATTTATAAATTTTATACAGATCTTGATGAAACAAACAAGATGGATTTAAAACCATTTTGGGAGTTCAATATTACAGAGCTGCGTGACGCCCAAATTACAGAGTTGAAGAAATTTTGCAAAGGCAATTTTGATACCAATAAAATATTTAGTACCGCTGCCGATTTGAAATATTCAAATCTTATCAAAGCATATTTATCCAAGGAGTTAGAAGCCCCATCTGATGACTTTACAAAATACATCCTTTCACAGGTTTATGACGGACAACGTACTCAAAAAATTGTAGATAAGTATCAGCCACTTGTAAAAAGAGCATTCACTTCATTCATTAATGATATAGTAAACCAAAAAATCTCATCCGCATTATCTAATGATGAAGAAGCTGCATCAGAAGAACAGCCTGTTTCAGAAACAAAAGAGTCAAAGATTGTCACAACAGAAGAAGAAATGCAGGCGTTTTATATTGTCCGAGCAATTGCCGCTGAAATTATCGATATAAAAAATATTGCTCATAGAGACACTGAAAGCTATTTCGGAATCCTGTTTAAAGACAATAATCGTAAACCGATTTGCCGCTTCAATTTTGACACCAAGCAAAAACAATTACTTATTCCTGATGAAAGTAAAAACTTCACACGTCATTATATAAATGATATTAGTGATATATATTCTTTTAAGGATGACATCATTAACGTTATTAAGCTTTATATGTAATAAATAAAAACGGCTCCCGGCACAGCCGGGAGCCTACGCAAATACCGTAAGAATGATAAAGGCCTTGAACAAACTTATTCTATCATTCTTTATATAATAAAATATCAGATATATTACACCCACTATGTAAATATTGAATATACATCATAAGATTACCTGCCTCTTTAAGTGGATACCCTTAAAATATGAGTTATTAACATATGTTTAGTGTCCGGTCGTAATTTTTATGCGTATTATGCGCATTTTCTATTGACATTTATGCGTATAATGTGTATAATAATAATTGAAAGGAGAACAGGATGACAGTCAGAGAAATCGAAAAGCTACTTAAGAATGACGGTTGGTACTTTGTAAAACAGGTTGGTTCTCACGAACAATTTAAGCATCCAACAAAACCCGGTAAAGTAACAGTTCCCAATCATGCCGGAGATTTAGATAAAGGAACTGCAAATTCAATAATGAAACAGGCGGGGCTAAAATAGCCCTGCCAACAGTTTGATATATAGAAAGAGGTGTATGATATGAAATTAATCTATCCAGCAATTTTTACTCCATGCGAAGAGAAAGAAGGTTATACCGTTGTTGTACCTGATCTGCCTGGTTGTGTAACAGAAGGCCGTGACCTTATCAATGCCATTGAAATGGCGATTGATGCCGCCAGCGGATGGGTTCTTGATGAGCTTGAAGACGGCCATCCTGTTCCTGCATCAAGCTCTCCTGCATCTGTTATCGTTCCGGAAGGTTCATTCATGAATATGATTATTCTTGATATGACCGAATATGCTGAAAAATACGGTACTAAAACAATCCGGAAGAATATTACCATTCCTGCATGGCTTAATACCTACGGAGAACGGAATAACATTAATTTTTCTAAAGTGTTGCAGGATGCTCTCCTGTCACAGGCACAATCAACGCATGCCTAACAAAATTTCATTTTAACAAAAAACGGCCCCCGGCACAGCCGGGAGCCTACGCAAATACCATAAAAATGATACATTGCCCTGAACAAGCTATATTGTATCATTCTTCCCGGTATTTTGCAAGTCCGGGTATTTTTATGCCCTTTTGGTTGCACCGGTGCAACTGAACACATTGGAAGGAGAATACACTATGGCAAAATACACAAGAGGTTCCGACGGACGTTTCACGGCGCAAGTCTGGGACGGCACATATCGTAACGGTAAAAAACACTATATCAAGATACGAAGTGACAAATCCAGCCGTGACCTGGAACTTAAAGTGGAGAATTTCAAAATCAAAAAAGCAACAGGAGCTATCGTCCTGTCCCAAGATACATCTATCTATGATTATGCCGTTGAATGGCTCAAACGAGCCAAATCGAATGTTGAGGGCAATACGCAGGCAATGTACCGCAATATTGTAGAAAAACATCTGTATGACCTGCAATATGTTCCATTCAGCGCACTTAACCATTCACTTGTTATGTCGCTTGTAGGCAGAACAGCAGACAGACCCCGCACATGCCAGCAGCTTATTATGACACTCAAACAGATATGCCGTTCTGCAGAACGTGACAAATTACTTCCCAGAGGTGAGACATTTGACATATTTACCGATATCAAGCCCCCACGGCACGTTGCCAAGGAAAAGCGCCCTCTTACCCCGGAAGAGACTGAAACGCTCTCATATGCCCCTCTGACGAGCCGACAGAAGGCATTTGTATATATTCTCTTCTATTGTGGATTACGGCGTGAAGAAGCACTCGCTCTGACTGTATTCGACCTGAATTTCAAAGATGGGACAATTAATATTAATAAGGCTCTGGCCTTTGACAGCAACAACCCGTATATCAAAGTCCCAAAGTCACGCAACAGTTACCGCACACTCCCGCTGCCGGCCGAGCTTACAGAAGTTCTCCAACCATATGTTTCTACGCTTGGCAGTACAAACTTATTTGAAAAATCCTCCGGAGGACTTATGACGCACAGTGCATATGTCAAGATGTGGTCTTCGATTAAAAATACATTAAAGCAAGCCTACCTGTCACATTCCGGCGTGAAAATGCCGAACTGGTCCGTTGTAGGCTTTGAGGATCTTACCGCACACATCTTCCGTCATAATTATTGTACCAGACTGTGTTATGCTATGCTCGAAGGACATACTCTCACTACCAAAAAGATTGCCGCTCTGCTCGGTGATGATGAACGTATGGTCCTTAACGTATACTCACATATTATCGAATCGAAGGAAAAACCACTTGAAGCTATTGAGTCCGTTCTTACCCTCAAAGCCAAATAGGTTTTGGGTACGAAATGGGTACGAACAAATCCATAAAGTCCAGCTAAGTTCGACTAAGTTTATAAATAATTACATCAGAAAATGCATAACAAAAAACCTCTCAAACGCTTGATTTACAAGGCTTTGAGAGGTTTCTCTTTTCAGTGAGCCATCGGGGACTCGAACCCCGGACAACTTGATTAAAAGTCAAGTGCTCTACCACCT
>ENA-OZAG01000427-OZAG01000427.1-human-gut-metagenome-genome-assembly--contig:-NODE-427-length-22946-cov-6.026299_pt1 | contig 22946 bp, 20 predicted proteins | sample MGYA00243300_ERZ653497 | MGnify/ENA primary metagenome ERZ653497 (study PRJEB26926, sample SAMN06164955) | human gut metagenome | biome: ENVO:00009003; feature: ENVO:2100002; material: ENVO:00002003...
CGATTCTGTGATACGGGTTCTTACCATATAATAATGAAATTATAAATGAAAATTGGCTGATCTGCCTGTTGGCAGCGGAGCCGATAACTGTATTTACTTGTCGGTATAGCAGAAATGGAGGCAGGATTTATGGGACAGAAAATGTATAACGTTACGATACAGGGAATAACAAAACAATATCCTGAGAAGATTCCTTACAGTGAGATTGTAAAGGAATACGAAGGAAGTACGGATGCACCTGTAATGCTGGTGATCGTAAATGGCAGGCTGAGAGAACTGCATAAGCATCTCAAGGCAGACTGTGAGATTGAATTTGTGACATCCAAAGATCCGATCGGACACAAAACTTATTGCAGAAGTGCAAGTCTGATTCTTCTGAAAGCAATTTATGATGTGGCAGGGCAGGAAAATATAGACAGTGTAGTGATCCATTATTCTGTAGGCAGCGGCTATTATTTTACAATGAAAGGACCTATGGCGCTGGATCAGGAATTTATTGATAAGGTAAAGGCGCAGATGCACAGGATCGTGGACGAGAATCTTCCCATTGTAAAGCGAAGCGTAAGCACCAGTGAGGCAGTTGCACTTTTTCATAAGCATCATATGTATGACAAAGAGAAGCTGTTTAATTACCGCAGAAGCTCTGCGGTGAATCTTTACAGTATTGGAAGCTTTGAGGATTATTTCTACGGTTTTATGGCGAACCATACGGGATATATTAAGACGTTTGATCTGTTTTTGTATGAGGGTGGTTTCGTACTGCAGCTTCCGACTCAGAATGAACCGGACCGGATACCTGAATTTAAACCGAGGGAGAAGATTTTTCGTGTGCAGAAGGAATCTCAGGAATGGGGAGATAAACTGGATATTGCGACAGTCGGTGATCTGAATGAAAAGGTTACCAGAGGCGGTATCCAGGATATTTTGCTGATCCAGGAAGCTATGCAGGAGGCAAAGATTTCGGAAATCGCATCTGAGATTGCCGCAGCCGGAAACAAGAAGTTTGTTATGATCGCAGGTCCGTCTTCTTCCGGAAAGACGACATTTTCCAACCGCCTGTCGATTCAGCTTCTGGCAAAGGGAAGAAAACCGCATCCGATCAGTCTGGATGATTATTATGATGACAGGGAGCGGTGTCCGAGGGATGCAGACGGAAATCTTGATTTTGAATGTCTGGAGGCACTGGATGTCAGACAGTTTAATGAAGATATGACCCGGCTTCTGGCAGGGGAGAAAGTAGATATGCCTTCTTTCAATTTCAAGACGGGAAAGAGGGAATACCGTGGCAGGACCCTGCAGCTTAAAGAAAATGATATTCTTGTCATAGAGGGAATTCATGGTCTGAACGATAAGCTGTCGTATACACTTCCCGCAGAAAGTAAATTTAAGATTTATATTTCTGCGCTGACACAGTTGAATATTGATGAACACAATCCGCTGTCCACGACGGACTGCCGTCTGTTACGCCGGATCGTGAGAGATGCCAGAACCCGTGGAACGACGGCACAGGAGACGATTGCGATGTGGAAATCTGTGCGAAGGGGAGAAGAAAAAAATATTTTCCCGTTTCAGGACAGTGCGGATGTCATGTTTAATTCCGCTTTACTGTATGAGGTTGCGGTGCTTAAAGTATATGCGGAACCGCTTCTGTTTCAGATTCCGCGTGACAGTGCAGAATATCTGGAAGCGAAGCGTCTGCTTAAGTTTTTGGACTATTTTCTGCCGCTTCCGACGGAAGGAATTGCACAGAGTTCTCTGGTGCGGGAATTTGTCGGAGAAAGTTGTTTTAATGTATAAAAACACGGTAAACTTTACGGCTTGAACCTTATTGGAAACTGTGTTATAGTGGAAAAGCATCTTAAGATGGAGGACAGGTGATCGCGGCTGCAGGTGTCGAAAGACCGCAGGTGAGGAAAGTCCGGGCTTCACAGGGCAGGATGCCGGTTAACGGCCGGTGGAGGAAACTCTAAGGAAAGTGCAACAGAAATATACCGCTATAAGAGATGCATCACAGATGCACCTCTATAGTAAGGGTGGAATGGCAGTGTAAGAGACTACCGCCTCGCTGGTAACAGAGAGGGCACATGTAAACCCCATTCGAAGCAAGACCGAAACAAAGCGCTGACGTGGCCCGCCAGCTTTAGGTAGGTCGCTTGAGACGGTTGGCAACAATCGTACTAGATAGATGATCACCCAACGACATAACCCGGCTTATCGTCCTTCTTCTTAAGATGTTTTCCGTAAATATCAGCAGTATTCTTTGGAAATTTTCATTTTTCACGTCTATACCATTATAAATTTCCCGGATTTCTAAACACTTTATGAAAAGTGTATGAAAAGAAAATACGTTGCTTGACGATATGATTTCCCATGATATATAACTAATATAAGACACGAAAAATATCGACGAAACACAGAAAAGAGGAATTGTATGAGAGACAAATTGTATCGTTTTATGCAGGGAAGAAATGGCATGGATGAACTGGCACGGATGCAGTCCTGGCTTGTTCTGATTCTTTTGCTTGTCGGTATGTTTACACGCATCGGCCTGTTTTCCTTTGTAGCGCTGATTTTAATGATTTATATGTATTTCCGGGTATTTTCAAGAAATACATCCAAACGTTATGAAGAAAACCAGAAGTATTTGAATTTCCGTTATAACCGCACCGTATCGTGGAACCGGTTTAAAAAACGCATGGGACAGGCAAGGGATTACCGCTTTTTCAAGTGCCCGATGTGTAAACAGGAAGTCCGTGTGCCGAGGGGACATGGAAAGATAGAGATTACCTGCCCGAAATGCAGGGAAAAATTTATTCGCAGAACCTAAATCGGAGGCAGTATGTTCGGATATATTAATGTAAACGGCGCACAGCTGTCGGAAGAAAATAAAAAAATATATCAGTCGTATTATTGTGGACTTTGCCGGAAATTAAAAGAGTTCTGTGGAAAAAAAGGACAGGCACTTTTGAATTATGATATGACATTTCTGGTCGTTCTGCTGACCGGTCTGTATGAGCCGGACACGCAGACTGATGAATTTACCTGTATGATGCATCCGATGAAAAAACGGCAGCTGCGGGAAAACGATATTCAGAGTTATGCGGCACAGATGAACGTTCTTCTGGCATATTACAATCTGGTGGATGACTGGAAAGATGACCATAATTACACGAAGAAAACCATTGCCTCAATGTTTGAGAAAGATTATCAGCGGATCAAAATAAATTATCCGCGGCAGACTAATGCCATTGAGCAGTATATGGAGAAACTGGCAACTTATGAGGCGGAAAAACAGACGAATATTGATCTTGTGGCAGGGCTGACAGGCGAGATGCTCGGAGAAATATTTGCATGGAAGCAGGACGAGTGGTATGATGAATTGAAAACACTTGGATTTTATCTGGGCAAATTTATCTACCTGATGGATGCCTACGAGGACCGGGATAAAGATGAAAAAAAAGACAGTTACAACCCGCTCCGGTATCTGGATACAGAAGATGAGCAGGAGTATGAGACGTTGTGCCGTCTGATGATGACCAGCATGATTTCGGAATGCGCGAAGTCTTTTGAACGCCTGCCGATTCTGCTTCACGCGGATATTCTGCGGAATATTCTGTATTCCGGTGTATGGTCCAAGTATGAATACATTCAGTTGAAGAAAAAGAGGAAGAAATCATGACAGATCCATATCAGGTGCTCGGCGTCAGCCGTAGCGCTTCGGATGAAGAGATAAAGAAAGCATACCGTACATTGAGCCGGAAGTATCATCCAGATGCAAATGTCAACAACCCGAACAAAGATCAGGCGGAAGAACGTTTCAAACAGGTGCAGCAGGCCTATGATCTGATTATGAAGGAAAAACAGCAGGGAACTTCCGGAAGCTACAGTTATGGTGCGGGCTCTGCAGATGGCAGATCGGCAGGCACAGGAAGCTATGGACAGGGGCCGTTTGGAGGGTTCAGCGGACAGTATTATTATGGAAATGGAACCTACCGTTCCCAGAGCCGTGCGACTTCTCCAAAATTACAGGCGGCACTTAATTATATTCAGAATCAGTGTTATCCGGAAGCACTCAATGTGTTAAGTTCGATTCCATTTTCCGAGCGTGCCGGACAGTGGTACTATTACAGTGCGGTGGCAAATGAAGGCGTGGGAAACAGTGCAACGGCGATTGAGCATATCCGCCGTGCGGTGGAACTTGAGCCGAGCAATATGGAGTACCGGCAGTTCCAGCAGCATCTTGAATATGGCGGAACCTGGTATACCAATATGGGGAGCGAGTATGAGCGTCCTTATGGAAATTACAGCAATTTCTGCATGAGTCTGCTGTGTGCGCAGGCATTGTGTTTCTGCTGTCGCCCATGTTAATTTTATATAGCTGCTATATTAGCCTTGAAAATAGCCGCAGTTTATTATATGATAGTAAAAATGCGTTAAGCTGAAGGAGGATAAAAATGCGGCATTTAATGAGTCCTTTAGACTTCTCCGTAGAGGAACTGGATCAGTTGTTGGATCTGGCGAGCGACATTGAGAAGCATCCAAAGAAATATGCACATGCCTGTGATGGCAAAAAATTGGCAACCTGTTTTTATGAACCGAGCACAAGAACACGATTAAGTTTCGAAGCTGCCATGTTAAACCTCGGTGGTTCTGTTTTAGGTTTCGCGAGTGCTGATTCTTCATCGGCATCCAAAGGCGAGAGCATTTCTGATACGATTCGAGTTATTTCCTGTTATGCAGATATCTGTGCAATGCGGCATCCGAAAGAAGGCGCGGCACTCGTTGCATCCCAGAAGTCCCGTATCCCTGTAATCAATGCAGGCGACGGTGGACATCAGCATCCAACCCAGACGTTAACTGATCTTATGACGATTCGTTCCCTGAAAGGAAGACTGGGGAATATTACGATTGGTCTGTGCGGGGATCTGAAATTCGGACGAACCGTTCATTCCCTGATCAATGCACTGATCCGTTATGAAAACGTGAAATTTATCCTGATTTCCCCGGAAGAGTTAAAGATTCCGGATTACATCCGGGAGGATGTACTTCAGGCAAATCATGTGGAGTTTGAGGAAGTGGAGCGTTTAGAAGATGCCATGAGCCAGCTGGATGTTCTTTATATGACAAGAGTACAGAAAGAACGTTTCTTCAACGAAGAAGATTATATCCGTCTGAAAGATTTCTACATTCTGACCAAAGAAAAGATGGAACTTGCGAAGGATGACATGATCGTGCTGCATCCACTGCCTCGTGTCAATGAAATTTCCGTTGAAGTGGATGATGATCCGCGTGCGGCTTATTTTACACAGGTACAGAATGGTGTATACGTCCGTATGGCACTGATCCTGACATTACTGGGAATCGAGGTGGAGTAAAGATGCTGAATATTAGTGGAATTCACGAGGGCTTTGTACTGGATCATATTCAGGCAGGAATGAGTCTTCAGATTTATCATGATCTGAAGCTGGACAAGCTGGATTGTTCCGTTGCCATTATTAAAAATGCAAAAAGTAATAAAATGGGCAAGAAAGATATTATCAAAGTAGAGTGTCCGATTGAAGCACTGGATCTGGATATTCTCGGTTTTATCGATCATAATATTACGGTAAATGTGATTAAGGGTGACCGGATCGTAGAGAAAAAGGAACTGAAGCTTCCGAAGCAGGTCAAAAATGTCATCAAGTGCAAAAATCCGCGCTGCGTGACATCGATCGAGCAGGAACTGGATCAGATCTTTATTCTGGCAGATGAGGAAAAAGAAGTGTACCGCTGCAAGTATTGCGAGGAAAAATATACCAATCCGAACCGGCGTCAGATAAAAGTAATGTAAGAAAAGGGGCACATCACGAGAGGATGTGCTTCTTTTTTTGGGAAAGAATATATTCAAAGATCAGCCCGGCGGTGACCCATACGGGAAAATAGTCCAGACGGACAAGACCGAAAATACTGTAGGGAGTTCTACTGTAATCCCAGGGACATAGAGAGAAAAGCCTAAGAAAACTGCCGCTGATAAATTCAACGAGCATGATGCCGGCACCGTAAAAACAGCCGCGCAGAAGCACAGGCCAGTGGCGCAGGCGCACGGAAAGAGGTCCGATGACTGCTGCAAGTCCGTAGATCGGAAACATCCAGATGGATGTGTGTCCGTTTAAAAGCAGATCTCCCCGCAGCAGTCCGCCCAGCGAGGTGAACAGGATTTCCATGCACCATCCGGTCAGACCACAGATAAAAAATGTTTTCCAGTTCATGAAAAGACCTCCCGCAAAAAATACTATGCATGTAGGATATGCGATTATCCAGCAGATATACTTGAAAAAAATACAAAACAATTATAAGATAAGGGTATTATGGCTTATTTTCCAATGTTTATAGATATCGAAAAAAAGAAATGTCTGGTGGCAGGCGGAGGAACTGTGGCATTGCGCAAAGTCCGGGTGCTTCTGGATTTCGGGGCACAGATTACGGTGGTGGCACCACAGATTGACCCGCAGATTCTGCAGCTTACAGGAAATGTATGTGTAAAGGAACGTACCTTTGAACCGGAGGATCTGAAGGAATGTGTTCTGGTTGTGGCAGCTACTGATGATGTCACAGAAAATCACAGGATTGCCCGGATGGCACAAAAAAAGCATATTCCGGTCAATGCCGTGGATCAGCAGGAGGACTGCAGTTTTATTTTTCCGTCCTATCTGAAACATCAGGATCTGGTGGGAGCTTTTTCCAGTGCGGGGAACAGTCCGGTTCTTACGCAGTATTTAAAAGAAGCTCTGAAAGATATTCTGACGGAAGAACTGGGACAGATTAATGGTTACATGGGAAGCATCCGTCCGGCGGTAAAAATGCGGATAGAAACAGAAAAACAGCGCAGACAGGTATACCGGAACGTTCTTGCAAAATTACTGGCGGAGGAAAAAACTTCGCTTGTACCGGAGGAACTGGAACGGATTCTCTCGCAGGTCAATCATACGCAAATGTAAAAGAAAAGAGGAACAAGGGAATGGATCGAACAAGAAGATTAAGACAGACTGCTGTTATGCGAAGTATGGTCAGGGAAAATCACGTGAGGACAGAGGAACTGATCTACCCGCTTTTTGTTATGGAAGGGGAAAATATCGTACAGCCGGTGGAATCCATGCCGGGCATCTGCCAGTATTCCGTTGACCGCATGAACGAAGAGTTAGACCGTGTGAAAGCATTGCAGATTCCGGCAATTCTGATTTTTGGAATTCCGGAACATAAGGATGAAGTGGGGAGCGGGGCTTATGATGAGCACGGCATTGTACAGACCGCGATCCGCCGGATCAAAAAGGATTACCCGGATCTGCTTGTGATAGCAGATGTATGTCTCTGTGAGTATACTTCGCATGGACATTGTGGCCTGATCAGAGATGGAATTATTTTAAATGATGAGACACTGCCGCTTCTGGCACACACGGCGGTCAGCTATGCGCGTGCGGGGGCAGATATCATTGCGCCGAGCGATATGATGGACAAGCGTGTAGGGGCGATTCGTCAGGCACTTGATGCGGCCGGATTTACCTATACACCGATTATGGCATATTCCGCAAAATTTGCATCCGGATATTACGGACCGTTTCGTGATGCGGCACATTCTGCGCCGGGATTCGGGGACCGGAAAACTTATCAGATGGACCCTGCAAACGGGCGTGAAGCCATGCGGGAAGTGGAAGAGGATATTGCAGAGGGAGCAGATCTGATTATCGCCAAACCGGCAATGGCATATATGGATATCATTACGGAGATCCGCAGAAATTATAATATTCCGATTGTTGCCTATAACGTGAGCGGGGAATATTCCATGGTAAAAGCAGCGGCGGCAAACGGATGGATCGATGAGAAAAAGATCGTGATGGAAAATCTGATCGGGATGAAACGTGCAGGAGCAGACATGATCATTACCTATCATGCACTGGACGTGGCAGAATGGATACAGAAGGGAGAAGTATAACATGACAGACCAGACATCAGAATTACTTTATATGAGAGCAAAACTCCGGCTTCCGGGAGGCGTGAACAGCCCGGTACGTGCGTACCAGGCTGTAGGGCGTACGCCGCGTTTTATTCAGAGTGCAAAAGGTTCCCATATTACCGATGTGGATGGAAATGAAATGATCGACTATGTATGTTCCTGGGGACCCGGGATTCTGGGGCATGCCGATCCACGTGTCATCGAAAAGGTAAAGGCTGCATGTGAGGAAGGTCTTACGTTTGGCGCCCCGACAGAGCGGGAAGTGGAGATGGCAGAACTTCTGGCACAGCTGGTGCCATCCATGGAAGTCAGCCGTCTGGTAAGCTCCGGAACAGAGGCAACGATGAGTGCCATCCGTGTTGCGCGGGGATATACGAAGCGTGACAAGATCATCAAATTCCGTGGATGTTATCACGGTCATTCGGACGGACTTCTGGTAAAAGCAGGATCTGCGGCATTGACAACATCTGTTCCGGACAGTGCGGGTGTTCCGGCAGATTTTACCAGACATACACTGGTTGCAGAATACAATTCCCCGGACAGCGTCAAGGCACTGTTTGAGGCTTATCCGGATGAGATCGCAGCAATCATCGTGGAACCGGTGGCTGCAAATATGGGCGTTGTTCCGCCGGCAGACGGATTCCTGGAGTTTTTGCGTGAGATCACAAAACATTACGGGGCACTTTTCATCTTTGACGAGGTCATCACCGGCTTTCGTCTGGCACTGGGCGGAGCACAGGAGTATTTTCATATTACGCCGGATTTGTCCACGTTTGGAAAGATTATTGGTGGAGGTATGCCGGTCGGCGCGTATGGTGGAAGAGAGGATATCATGCGTATGGTTTCCCCGGACGGTCCGGTTTATCAGGCAGGAACACTTTCCGGCAATCCGATTGCTACGGCTGCAGGGCTTGCCACACTTCGTATTCTGGAGGCAGATACGGATATTTATATGCGGCTGCAGGAAAATACAGCGATGCTGGCGGATGCGGTGCGCCATGCCGCAGGAAACCGTGTGCATGTCAATCAGATCGGCTCTCTGATGAGTATTTTCTTCACCGGCGAAGATGTGACAGATTACGATTCTGCGACAACCGCGGATACCAAAGCATATGCCGATTATTTTGGGTTTATGCTTGATCATGGAATTTATGTGGCACCGTCACAGTTTGAATCCATGTTTGTGTCCGATGCGCATACCGATGCAGATATACAAAAGACCATCCATGTGATGCAGGAGTACTTTGCAGAATGAAATTTGGATATATAGGAATTGATTATAAACATGCAGATCAGGACATCCGTGACAGGGTGTCCTTTACCGATAATCAGAAAATTGATTTTCTGCAGAAAGCCGGGAAAGCAGGAATTGAACAATGTTTTGTGCTTTCGACCTGCAATCGCAGCGAAGTCTATTTTTTTGCACCGGAAGAGATTGCACAGCCGCTTGGCGTGATTCGCACCTTGTATGAAGAGATGTTTCCGGGAGTAGATTTTTCGGAATATCTCAAACAACGGGAGGAAATGGATGCCATTTCCTATCTGTTCCGGGTGACGGCAGGACTGGAGTCCATGGTGCTGGGAGAGGACCAGATTTTAGGACAGGTCAGGGATGCATTTGAATTATCACGGACGGTTGGAAGTACCGGGAAAGAGTTAAACCGTGTGGTACAGGATGCGGTCACCTGTGCAAAAAAGATAAAGACAAAGTTAAGAATCAGTGAACGGCCGCTTTCGGTCAGCTATGTGGGAATCCGCCAGCTGCAGGAAACGTTTGGAATTGCAGGGAAAAAAGCACTGGTTGTGGGAAGCGGACATACGGCAACGTTGGCTCTGCGTTATCTGTATGAATACGGGGCCTCTCATGTAACAGTCTGCAGCCGGACATTTTCACATGCCGGAAATCTCCTGCATGAGTTTCCCACACTTACCATCATTCCGTTTGAAAAGCGGTATGAAGCAATGAAGGAGTGTGAGCTGGTAGTTTCCGCTACAGCCTCCCCGCATCATATTATCCGGGAAAAAGACATACAGTTGTTACATCCGACTGCAATTTTGGACCTGGCATCTCCGCGGGATGTGGAGACGGCGATTGGACGAAATCCCCAGGCACTTCTGATTAATCTTGACAGTTTAAATGAAATTGTAGAGACGAACCGGAAGCAGCGGGAAGAACTGGTGCAAAAAGGTCAGCGTATGATAGAGGAAGCCATTGGGGAAACCAGGGAATGGCTGGCAACGACCGGTGTCGATGAGACGATCGCTTCGTTGCAGCAGCGCTGTACGGAAATTGTAGAGGACAGTTATGCATATCTAAACCGCAAACTGGATCTGAGTACGAGGGATCAGAAAATTGTAAAAAAGATTTTAAAGGCATCATTAAAGCGTCTGATCCGGGAGCCGATCCTGGAGCTTAAACAGACGGAATCCAAAGAGCAGCAGGAACAGTATAAAAAGGTATTGCAGGATTTATTTCAGTTTGATACCGAAATCCGGGAGTAGGGAGAAAAAGAATGAATGTGATCATTGGAACGAGAGGATCAAAACTGGCATTGGCGCAGGCAGAGTATGTAAAAAACCGCCTACAGAAACATTATCCACAAAACAGTTACGAACTGAAAATTATATCCACAAAAGGCGACCGGGAACAGAAAAAAGCGTTAGACCAGATTGGGGATAAAGGACTTTTTGTGAGGGAAATTGAACAGGAACTGCTGGATGGAACGATCAGCCTTGCAGTACACAGTATGAAAGATATGCCGGCCGAACAGCCGTCCGGACTTGTGTTTGCACATGCATGGAAACGGGAAGATCCGAGGGATGTATTGATTTTGCGGGAAGCCGTTTCACTGGAGGAACTTCCACAGCATGCTGTGATCGGCACCGGAAGCCGAAGAAGGGCATTTCAGCTTCTGCAGCTTCGAAAGGATCTGCGCATTACGGGAATACGCGGAAATGTCGATACCAGAATAAAAAAGATGCAGGAAGAACAACTGGACGGAATTGTACTCGCGGCGGCGGGACTGCACCGGCTGGGGAGAACTTCTTTGATCACGCAGTATTTTGAGCCGGAACAGATGATACCGGCAGCGGCACAGGGGACGCTGGCACTGGAATTGCGGGAAGGCGACAAAGAATTGTCCGGGCAGGTGAATGCACTTGCGGATATTGTGACGGAAGAGATTACATGTGCCGAGCGGCTGTTTTTAAAGGGAACCGGGGGGGACTGCCATATGCCGATTGGGGCATATGCCTGCAAATTGCCCGATGGAAGGATACAATTGCTTGGAATGGTCGGAAATGCGGACGGAAGCAGTATAAAGAAATGTAAGGTTTTCGGAGAGACACCGCAGGAAGCGGCACAGCGTGCATTGCGGGAAACCGGGTGTACCCGATAGGGGTTCGGTTGCGGGCAATACCGCAGAAGTGGTATAATAAGATAGATTTTTATTTGCAAAACCAATGCCGGAAAATGAATTTTTAGCATTTATTAAAAAGCAGCAGTGCTGACAGGGAAAGGAAAAAAGAATGGCATCTATGGTATATCTGGTCGGTGCAGGTCCGGGAGATCCGGGACTTGTCACAGTCAAGGGACTGGAATTGATAAAAAAAGCGGACTGTATTATTTATGACAGACTTTCGTCTCCGGAATTATTGGGGTATGCAGGAATGGACTGTGAGCGTATTTATGTAGGAAAAGCGGACCGGCATCATACGCTTCCGCAGGAACAGATCAATGAACTGCTGGTCGAGAAGGCAAAAGAATATCATTGCGTTGTTCGTTTAAAAGGGGGAGATGTCTTTGTTTTCGGGCGTGGAGGAGAAGAAGGCCTTTATCTGCGGGAACATGGAATCTCCTATACCGTTGTTCCGGGGGTGACTTCTGCCATTGCAGGACCTGCTTATGCAGGAATTCCGGTCACACACCGTGGTGTTGCCACAAGCTTTCGGGTGATCACCGGACACCAAAAAAACGGAGAGGATCTGTCAGAACCTGATTTTACAACGATGTCAGATTCAAAAGAAACTCTGATTTTTCTCATGGGACTTTCGAGAGTAAGACAGATTGTGGATGGACTGATGCAGGCAGGAAGAAGCCGGCAGACACCGGCAGCTGTGATTTCCCATGCTACGACAGAAGCGCAGGAGATTTGTGAGGGTACGCTGGAGAATCTGGCAGATCGTGTGGAAGAGGCGAAACTGACCTCTCCGGCACTGATCATTGTTGGGGATGTGGTTGCACTTCGCCGCCAGCTGCATTTTTTTGAAGAGAAGCCGCTGTGGGGGAAACATTATCTGGTTGCAAAAATTGGTCCAAAACCTTCACGTCTGGCCGCCATGCTCCGGGCAAAGGGGGCATATACCAGTGAGTGTATGACAGGTGAGATTGTCGGTGTGCCGGCAGTGTATACCGCACAGGAACTGGCGCATGTGGACGTATTATTGTTTACAAGTGCCAATGGTGTGGATTATTTTATGAAAAATGTATTTGCATCGGGGCTGGATGCACGGGCACTTTTCCATACCAGATGTGCAGTGATTGGACAAAAGACGGCAGAAAAACTGCGGGAGTATGGAATTTGTGCAGACTTTATGCCGGAACATTCCAACAGTACGAATCTGGCACAGGAATTAAAGGAATATCTGGATCAGGAATTTCGCGGAGATCCGTTTAAGCGGGCAGTAATCTGGTATCCTACCGCAAAAAATGCAAAGGATAACCTTGTGGATACACTGCTTTCTTTCTGTGATTGCGGACGGCTCAATGTATACGAAAATGTACCTTGTCCGATGGAGGTGCCAGTGGACAAGGATGTATACGATGCGATCTTTTTTACCTGTGCGTCTTCGGCGGAGCGGATGCTTGGCAGTTTAAAGCCACAGGAGAGAGAAACACTGGCATCCGTTACGGATATTTATTCGATTGGGCCGAAATGCAGTGCAGCACTGGGAGAACTTGGCGTTTCTCCGGTGATTGAGGCTGCTGTAAATACCTATGAGGGCCTGGTCAACTGTGTTTTGAGAAAAGAATAAGTATGAAGTATGCAAATATTATTGTAGATATATCGGTAGAAAAACTGGATAAAACTTTTCAATACAGCATCCCGGAAAATCTGCAGGAGGAAATACAGGTTGGTGTACAGGTGGATATTCCATTTGGAAATCGTAAACTGACAGGGTATGTCATTGAACTGACGGAGGATGCCGAATTTGATCCCAGACGGATTCGCCCCATTATTTCGGTACATGAGGGAAGCGTGGCAATGGAATCCCAGCTCATTGCACTGGCCGGATGGATGCGGAAGAATTACGGTTCTACCATGAATCAGGCACTAAAGACCGTACTCCCGATCCGCAGGCAGACGAAAGAAGTACAGAAGCGGGAGATTGTATTACTGATTCCGAAGACAGAGGCGCAGCAGAAACTGGCACTCTTTGAACAGAAACACTATACGGCGAAAGCAAGGCTGCTGCGGGAACTGATACAGGAATCCGTACTGGATTATTCGCTTGTCACCGGAAAACTGAATATATCAGCAGCAGTGATCCGGGGTATGGCACAGCAGCAGATTCTTAAGGTGGAGAGCAGCAGACAGTTTCGCAATCCTGTGTCACATCTGGATCAGAAGGGATATCATCTGACACTGAATGAAAATCAGCAGCGTGTTGTGGACACAGTATGTTCGGATCTGGAGGCTGGAATTCATAAAACGTATCTGCTCAGGGGAGTAACCGGAAGCGGAAAAACAGAAGTTTATATGGAACTGATTGCGCATACGGTGGCACAGGGACGGCAGGCAATTGTCCTGATCCCGGAGATTGCACTCACCTATCAGACTGTGATGCGGTTTTATAACCGGTTTGGGGACCGGGTATCCATTATGAATTCCAAACTTTCCCAGGGAGAGCGCTTTGATCAGTTTGAACGTGCCAAGGCGGGGGATATTGATATTATGATCGGACCCAGGTCTGCGTTGTTCACACCATTTCCGCATTTAGGGCTTATTATTATAGATGAGGAACATGAAACGTCTTATAAAAGTGAGACGGCACCGCGGTATCATGCCAGGGATGTTGCAATCGAGAGGGCGCGCATGAATGATGCATCGGTACTTCTTGGTTCTGCCACTCCTTCGGTGGACAGTTATTATCAGGCAATGCAGGGAAAATATCAGCTTCTGACGTTGTCTGAGCGCGTGGAGAAGAAACCGCTGCCGGATTGCGAGGTCGTAGATCTGCGCAGTGAATTGCGGGCAGGAAACCGTTCCATCCTTTCGGAGAGATTGCAGGAACTGATGGAAGACCGGTTAAAAAAACGTCAGCAGATCATGCTGTTTTTAAATCGGAGAGGAATTTCCGGATTTATTTCATGCAGAGCCTGCGGATATGTGATACAATGTCCTCATTGTGATGTTTCGCTGAGCCAGCATGCGGGAGGCCGGATGGTCTGTCATTATTGCGGATATGAGCAGCCATTGCCAAAGATCTGTCCATCCTGCGGCAGTAAATATTTAGGCGGATTCAAGGCGGGCACGCAGAAGATTGAGATGCTGGTGCAGCAGAGATTTCCACAGGCACGTGTGATGCGTATGGATTTTGATACCACACGGACCAAGGATGCTTATGAGAAGATTCTGCATGCATTTGCCAATCAGGAGGCAGATATCCTGATCGGCACACAGATGATTGTCAAAGGGCATGATTTTCCGAATGTGACGCTGGTAGGAGTACTTGCCGCAGATATGTCTCTGCATGTTCCGGATTTTCATGCATCGGAGCGGACGTTTCAGCTGCTGACCCAGGCGGTGGGACGTGCCGGGCGGGGAAAGGAACCGGGACAGGCGGTAATCCAGACGTATGATCCGGATCATTTTGCAATCCAGACCGCAAAGGAACAGGATTACGATGCATTTTATAAGCAGGAGATTGCCTATCGGAGAATGCTTGCCTATCCGCCGGTGTGGCAGCTGCTTCTGATTCATTGTACGGGAACCGATCCGCAGGTGACGACAGCTGCAGCCAGGGATCTGGCAGAATTTCTGCATCGCGTGATATCACAGAAAGGCAAAAATATTATGCTGGTAGGACCGGCAGATGCATCCATTGCAAAAATCAGTGATGTTTACCGAAAGGTCATTTACATGAAGGCGCCGGAATATGCGACGCTGGTGGCATGTAAGGATCTGGTGGAACGAAAAATAAAAAATAACAGCGCATTTTCCAATGTGTCTGTACAGTTTGATTTTAACCCAACAAGTGGTTTTTAGGAGGTAATTATGGCACTTAGAACAATTCGAATTCAGGGAGATCCCGTACTGACAAAAGTATGCAGACCGATTCCGGAGGTGACGGATCGCATCCGTACTCTGGCGGAAGATATGCTGGAGACCATGTATGAGGCAAACGGTGTAGGTCTTGCGGCACCGCAGGTTGGAATTTTAAAGCGTATGGTAGTCATTGATATCGGGGACGGACAGGGACCGTTTATTATGATCAACCCGGAAATTATCGAGTCTGACGGAGAGCAGACCGGAGATGAAGGATGCTTAAGTCTTCCGGGAAAAGCAGGTCAGGTTACACGTCCGAACCATGTAAAAGCAAAATTTTATGATCTGGACATGAATGAGTGGGAAGTAGAAGGCGAAGGTCTGATGGCACGCTGCATTTGCCATGAACTGGATCATCTGGATGGACATATGTATACAGAAAAAGTAGAAGGCGGACTTCATGATGTGAATTATGAGGAGCCGGAAGAGGAATAATATGAAAGTAATTTTTATGGGAACACCGGATTTTGCGGTGAATACATTGGAAAAGATCATAGAAGCCGGACACGAGGTTATGCTTGTGGTTACACAGCCGGACAAACCAAAGGGACGCGGGAATACCATGCAGTTTCCACCGGTAAAGGAATGTGCGGTTTCCCATGGACTGGAAGTATTCCAGCCGGTAAAAATCCGGGAAGATGCAAGTGTGGAATATTTGAAAAAGTTTGCGCCGGATATTATCATAGTGGCGGCTTTCGGGCAGATTCTTCCAAAGAGTATTCTCGATCTTCCGAAATACGGATGCATTAATGTACATGCATCCCTGCTTCCGAAATATCGTGGTGCCGCACCGATCCAGTGGGCGGTCATCAATGGAGATGAGATCACGGGAGTTACGACTATGCGCATGGATGTCGGACTGGATACCGGAGATATCATTGCCAAAAAACAGGTGCGCATTGCAGAAGATGAGACAGGTGGAAGTCTGTTTGACAAGCTGGCGGCAGTCGGCGCCGAGCTGTGTGTGGAAACCATGCAGATGCTGGAAAACAAAACGGCGACCTTTACACCGCAGGACAATGAGGCGAGTACCCACACAAAGATGATTTCCAAGGAGCTGGGAGATATTGACTGGAAAAAGCCGGCGGTGGAGATTGAGCGCCTGATCCGTGGATTAAATCCATGGCCGAGTGCCTATACCCATCTGGATAATAAAGCGTTTAAGATCTGGAAAGCCCGGGTGGTGGAGACAGATGGCGCTTATGCACCGGGTTGTATCTGTAAAGTTGGAAAAAATACGATGGTGGTACAGACCGGAGAGGGTGGACTAGAACTTTTGGAAGTACAGCTTGCCGGTAAGAAACGGATGGATGCAGGATCATTTCTGCGTGGCTATCCGGTTGCAGAGGGATCTTTTTTACAGCAGTAAGACGGAGGTAGATTTATGCCATACATTTATTGGGACAGTACCTATATACTGGTTGTTATCGGTGCAGTGATCTGTATGATTGCATCTGCACGGGTAAAGACAACGTTCAACAAATATTCCGCATACCGCAGTATGTCAGGAATGACGGGAGCACAGGCGGCAGAGCGGATTTTGCACGCAGCAGGAATCTATGATGTGCGGGTGCAGCATGTATCGGGAAATCTGACCGATCATTACAATCCTGCCAATAAGACACTCAATCTTTCCGACAGTGTCTGCAATCAGACTTCGGTTGCAGCTGTGGGTGTGGCAGCACATGAATGCGGACATGCGATCCAGCATGCCAGAGGATATGTGCCGCTTCGGCTGCGTACCGCATTTGTGCCGATTGCAAACTTTGGTTCCATGCTTGCATGGCCGGTGATCATTCTTGGTGTGATCATAAACAGCCGTTCCTCCATGATGCTTATCAATATCGGAATTCTGCTGTTTTCGTTTGCTGTGTTATTCCAGCTGATTACGCTTCCGGTTGAGTTTGATGCTTCGCGTCGTGCGATGGTTCAGCTGAGGGAACAGGGAATCCTGGGAGATCAGGAACTCCATTACACAAGAAAAGTTCTTACAGCAGCAGCACTCACGTATGTGGCAAGTGCAGCAGCTGCGATTCTGCAGCTGCTTCGAATCGTTTTACTGTTTGGAGGAAGAAGTCGTGACGACTAAGGTCAATGAGAGAGCACTGGTGCTGGAAATGCTTCTGGCGGTCAATGAGGAGGGACAGTACAGTCATCTGGTCCTCCGCGATGTGCTCGATAAATATCAGTATCTGGGAAAACAGGAACGCGCTTTTCTGACGCGCCTGATGGAAGGAACGCTGGAAAGACAGCTGACACTGGACTATGTGATCGATCAGTTTTCCAAAACCAGAGTAAAGAAAATGAAACCGCTCATCCGCAATCTTATGCGCATGAGCGTTTATCAGATTATGTATATGGACAGTGTGCCGGATTCCGCAGTGTGCAACGAGGCGGTAAAGCTGGCGAGAAAGCGTGGGTTTTCCGGCCTGAGCGGATTTGTCAACGGTGTGCTGCGTAGTGTGGCAAGAGGATGGAGAGAAGTTCGTTTCCCGAATCTGAGCGTTACATATTCGATGCCGGAATGGATCGTGGACATATGGACCGAAAATTATGGAGAGGAAAAGACCCGTCAGATTCTGGAGGGGCTTACCGCAGAAAACCGGCTGACGATCCGTACCAATCTTTCCGCTGTGACACCGGAAGAACTCGTAAACAAACTTAAATCAGAAGGGGTGACAGTACATGCGGTTCCGGAACTGCCGTATGCTTTTGAAATATCCGGGCTGGATTATCTGGCGGGACTGAAAAGTTTTAAAGAAGGGCTGTTTTATGTACAGGATGTCAGCTCCATGCTGGTTGCGGAAACTGCGGCACCGAAAAAGAATGATTATGTGATTGATGTGTGTGCGGCACCGGGAGGAAAGAGTACCCATATGGCAGAACTGCTTCAGGGAAGTGGTATGGTAGAGGCAAGGGATCTGACAGAATATAAGGTGGATCTGATCCGGGAGAACATAGCAAGACATGGATTGTCAAATATGAAAGCGGTACAGATGGATGCAACGGTGGATGATCCGGATTCCCATCAGAAAGCGGACGTCTTAGTCTGTGATCTGCCGTGTTCCGGACTTGGCGTTATGGGAAAGAAGACGGATATCCGTTATAAGATGACCAAAGAAAAGGCGGCAGAGCTTGCAAAACTGCAAAGACAGATTCTTTCTGTTGTATGGGATTATGTCAGACCGGGCGGGACACTTGTGTACAGTACCTGTACGATCCACCGGTCAGAAAATGAGGATAACACCGCATGGTTTTTAAAAGAACATCCGGAATTTTCCCTGGAATTCCAGAGACAGATTTTCCCGGGAGAAGCCGGAAGTGACGGATTTTTTCTTGCAAAGCTGGTAAGGAGTAAATAAGAGGATGAGTGAAAAGACAGATATTAAGTCCATGAATCTGGAAGAATTAAAAACCTTTTTTTCCGATATGGGGGAGAAAGCGTTTCGTGCAAAGCAGGTATATGAGTGGTTGCATGTGCGGCAGGTGGAAAGCTTTGAGGAGATGACGAATCTTTCCAAAACCTTGCGGGAGAGACTGGATGAGACCTGCAGGATCATCACACTCAGAAAAGAACAGGTACAGATTTCAAAACTGGATGGAACCCGCAAATATCTGTTTTTACTGGAAGACGGAAATGTCATTGAGAGTGTGCTGATGAAATATAAGCACGGAAATTCCGTATGTATTTCTTCACAGGTCGGCTGTCGGATGGGATGCCGGTTCTGTGCATCAACACTGGACGGACTGGTGAGAGGACTTGCACCGGCGGAAATGCTGGATCAGATCTATCAGATTGGTAAGGATATCGGAGAGCGGATTTCGAATGTTGTTGTCATGGGCACCGGGGAACCGATGGATAATTTTGATAATCTGGTAAAATTTATCACTTTGCTGACGGATGAGAACGGACTTCACATCAGCCAGAGAAACCTGACTGTTTCCACCTGCGGAATTGTTCCGCGGATGCGGGAACTGGCGGATAAAAAACTTGCGATTACGCTGGCATTATCTTTACATGCTTCCAACCAGAAAAAACGTCTGGAGCTGATGCCGGTGGCGAACAAATATGACATTCATGAAGTAATTGATGCCTGCAGGTATTATTTTGAACAGACCGGCAGACGTGTGACGTTTGAGTACAGTCTGGTAGGTGGTGTCAATGATACAAAAGAAGATGCAAAAGAACTGACGGAACTGATCCACGGGATGAACTGTCATGTAAATCTGATTCCGGTGAATCCGATCAGGGAGCGGGATTATGTGCAGTCAAATGCACATGTCATCGAAGCTTTTAAGGAGAAACTGGAACGGAGTGGTTTAACGGTGACAGTACGCCGTGAGATGGGGCGTGATATTGATGGTGCCTGCGGACAATTAAGGCGCAAGTACAAAGAGAATCAGAGACTTGCATAACGAAAAGTCATGTGCTAAGATAGACAGATGATGGAAGAGTATGTATATTACATGTAATTGAGAAAGGATAAAGCGGATGAAGACGTATTCCATAACGGATACAGGCATTCTTCGTGAAATGAATCAGGATTATTTTTTCGCGTCGGATGAACCCGTTGGGAATCTCCCGAATCTGTACATTGTTGCAGATGGCATGGGGGGACACAAGGCAGGAGATTACGCATCGCGTTACACAACGCAGCGCATCGTTGCATCCGTGTCCCGGAGTTCGGGAGAAGAACCAGTTACAATTTTAAAAGAGGCAATAACAACTGCAAACAGACTTCTGATCACAGAAGCTGCAGAAGATGAAGCGAAAAAAGGTATGGGGACGACACTTGTTGCAGCCACCATTATTGACGGACGGCTTTATGTTGCAAATGTCGGAGACAGCAGACTGTATATCATCGGTACGGATGGCATCCGGCAGATCACGAGGGATCATTCTCTTGTGGCAGAGATGGTCAGGATCGGTGAAGTAGGTGCAAAGGAAGCACGTGAGCACCCGGACAAAAATATTATCACCCGCGCAGTCGGTGCAGGGGAAGAAGTAGAGGCAGATTTTTTTGAAGTGGAATTAAAGAAAGATGACCACATCTTAATCTGTACGGACGGACTCACGAATATGGTGGAAGACGAAGAAATCTGCAGTATTATTCTGCGGGATGCTTCCATTGAGGAACGCGCCGGACTTCTTGTAAAAACTGCAAATGACAACGGTGGAAAAGACAATATTACAGTAATGATTATAGAACCATTTTCTTGATGAGGTGAAAGAATGTTAACAGTTGGGACGTATTTAGCAGATCGCTATGAAATCGTAAGTAAGATTGGTGCAGGCGGAATGTCCGATGTTTATAAAGCAAAGGATCATGTGCTTGGCCGTTTTGTGGCAATAAAAGTATTAAAACCGGAATTTTCGGAAGATCGTGGATTTGTAGCAAAATTTCGCACGGAGGCACAGTCAGCAGCAGGGCTGGAGCATCCAAATATTGTAAATATCTATGATGTAGGAAGCGAAGAGGGGCTTCATTATATCGTCATGGAATATGTTGAGGGAATCACACTTAAGACATACATTGAAAAGAAAGGACAGTTATCCTTTAAGGAAGCCGTCAGTATTGCCATTCAGGGAGCAAGAGGTATTGAAGCTGCCCACAACAAACAGATCATCCATCGGGATATCAAACCGCAGAATATCATGATCTCCACAGAGGGAAAAGTCAAGGTCATGGACTTTGGTATTGCCAGAGCCGCATCTTCCAATACCGTCAGCTCGGATGTGATGGGATCGGTTCATTATTCTTCTCCGGAGCAGGCGAGAAACGGGTTTGTAGACGGAAGAAGCGATATTTATTCTCTGGGTATTGTTATGTATGAAATGGTAACCGGACGTGTACCTTTTGACGGAGATACAACGGTTGCAGTCGCTATTCAGCATCTGCAGGAAGAGATGACACCTCCAAGTGTTTATGCAAAGAATCTGCCGATCAGCATGGAGAAGATTATCTTAAAATGTACACAGAAGAATGCGGACCGCCGTTACCAGACCATTGGAGATCTGCTGGCGGACCTGCGCAGATCGCTGGTACATCCGGATGAGGATTTTGTTGTGATTGCTCCGCTTGTGGACAATGGAAAGACCAAGGTCATCAGTGGGGAAGAATTAAAGCAGATCAAAGAACACGGGGTGGAGCCAAAAGAAGACAGGCACGCTTCCAAGCTGGAATCTTCCTATGATCCGGATGAGGATGAGGACGATGAGGATGAGGACGAAAACGAAGGACTCAGTCCGAAGATGGATAAGGCAATGACCATCATGGGAATTGTGGTGTTTGTTGTAATCCTTGCAGTGATTATTTACCTTGTGGGAAGTTTCTTTGGCTTATTCCGTTTTGGCAGTAATTCATCAAAGAATACAGAAACGCAGACGCAGACACAGACGCAGACACAGACACAGACAGAAAGTGAACAGCCTGTCATGGTACAGAATGTATGCGGAAAGTTACAGGAGGAGGCACAGTCTGAACTGGAAGCACAGGGGCTGTATATGTTTGTTATTCAGGAGCAGAAGTCGGATCAGCCGGAAGGAACCGTTCTGAATCAGGACCCGGTTGGTGGTTCTGAAGTATCTGCCGGAACGACAATCAATGTAATTGTTGCCGGAACAGAAAATGTGGATTTCACAGATTCGGAGAGTCAGAGTGAGCAGAACGATGTTCCGGTTCCAAATGTAGTTGGAAAACTGGAAAAAGATGCTTCTTCTACCCTTTCGGCTGCCGGATTTAAAGTGTCCAAAACATACAAATATGATGATTCCGTAGATGCAGGAAAGGTTGTTTCCCAGAGCCCGAGAGGCGGAAATGCACAGGAGGGAAGTACGGTTACGATTGTGATCAGTCAGGGAAAGAAGTCTAGTACGGTGCCATCTGTTCAGGGTCACTCCAAGAAAGATGCACAGGCGGCTTTGCAGAAGGCTGGCTTAAAAGTTGCAGTGAAAGAAGAATACAGTGATTCTGTCAAAGCAGGTCAGGTAATTTCACAGAGTGTAGCATCCGGCAAGATTGTACCGGCAGATACAACGGTAACGATTACGGTAAGCAAGGGACCGGAAGAGATAAATTACAGCTATAAATTCTCAAAGTCATATGCAGCACCGGAAGGAGCAGTCAGTGCAACTTATACACTGACGGGAAGTGATGGCACGACCTATGCAAGCGGAACCAGTGAGGTCGATGGTTCTCTTACGATCGGGGCATCCGATATGGCATGTGAGTCCGGTAAAGTGACGATTACCTGGAGCATTGAAACAATAGATGATGAAGGTCTTTCCGATACGTCTACAAAGACAGAAACACATTCTGTCAGCTTTTCAAAACAGTAGGTAATATATGAAGGGAAAGATTGTAAAAGGAATTTCCGGTTTCTACTACGTTCACGTGGCAGAAACCGGAATTTATGAATGTAAGGCAAAAGGAATTTTCCGTAATCAGAAGATCAAACCTCTCGTGGGTGATGATGTGGAAATCGTTGTACTGGATGAAGAAAAAAAGATTGGAAATGTAGAAAAAATTCTTCCACGTACCAGGGAACTGATCCGCCCCGCAGTGGCAAATATCGATATGCTGTCTCTTATACACATCTCCGAGCCCACGAGACACTGAGCGATCTCG
>ENA-OZAG01000449-OZAG01000449.1-human-gut-metagenome-genome-assembly--contig:-NODE-449-length-21879-cov-15.064654_pt1 | contig 21879 bp, 23 predicted proteins | sample MGYA00243300_ERZ653497 | MGnify/ENA primary metagenome ERZ653497 (study PRJEB26926, sample SAMN06164955) | human gut metagenome | biome: ENVO:00009003; feature: ENVO:2100002; material: ENVO:00002003...
CAAGCACGACGATTCATTGATTTCCATACATTGATCCTGAATAGTTACGAATGAATTAGTTATATTATAGCGGAAAGCAAATTTGTGTCAAGTTGTTGGCGGATAGTGTATAATATTTTGTGTAAACGATAATTCCTTTAGGTATGGAAAAAGGAACCAATTTCCTGTATAGTGTTAAGTACCAGAAAACACACAGAAAAGAGGTTTCCTATGTCTAATCTTAACACAGAATTAATGACCGCGCTACTAAAAAATGAATCAATTGATGAAGTTTTTCGTTCTCATCTTGAAGCTGCTATGAATGATCTTCTCAAAATTGAACTGCCACAGTTTTTAGGTTATGAGAAGAGTAATAAAGGACTGATGCATAAGTCCAAGGTCAAAGAGCAATTTCCTAATGAAGATGCACTTGAGCGCTTCGTATGCTGCTATTATTGTGATCTGAATCGTTCCTACTCTGAGCGGACGCAACGTGGCTTCTGTCAAGTCTCCGCCGAAATACTACAACTGTTTGAAGAAAAACTTCAAGCCACCCATAAACAAGATGTAGTCTAATTAGCACGAGACAGGAAATCGAAGATGTTTACACAAAAAACTTGACACAATCCAGCTGACTTTAGTATTATACAATATAGGTTGTAAAATTATTGTTAAGAAGCAGGAGAACATTTTGAGATTATTAATTGTTGAGGATGAGAAACCAATATGTGATATGGTTGCAAAGAGTCTGTATGCTGCCGGTTATGAGGTGGATACCTGTTATGATGGGAAAGAGGCTCTTGAATGTATACTGTCGGAGAATTATGATCTGATAGTTTTGGATTTGAATCTGCCGGGGATGGATGGCATGGAGCTTCTTAAGGAGCTTAGAAAATACAATGATGAAACTAAGGTTTTGATATTATCTGCAAGAGGTCAGATTGCTGATAAGGTAGAAGGACTGGATGCAGGAGCAAATGATTACATGGAAAAACCATTCCATCTGCAGGAGCTTGAGGCACGTATCAGAAGCCTGACAAGAAGGAAATTTGTACAGAATGATATATGTCTTAAATGCGGAGAAATAAAGTTTGATACGATTAAACGCGAGGCATATGCAAAGGGAGAGCCGGTTCCACTGACAAGAAAAGAGAATGGTATTTTGGAATATTTACTTATCAATATAGGCAGACCGGTGAGCCAGGAGGAGCTGATAGAGCATGTGTGGGATGCCACGGCAGACAGCTTTAGCGGAGCAATCAGGGTACATATGTCTTCACTTAGAAAAAAGCTTAAGGCGAAGCTGGGATATGATCCCATTTTGAACAAGGTAGGTGAAGGCTATAAAATACGGGAGGAGTCTGACAGATGAAAAGAATGTCGCTACAGTGGAGACTTACGTGCATTACTACATTGTGTATTGCTATTATATGTGGCTGCCTGACTATGTTTGTCTATAAAAATGGTGTGCATTACATCGATTCTCTGCAGGATGCGGTAGAGTCACAGGGGGATGAAAAAGGAAATAAATCAGATGAAATATATATCAGCATACCGGACGATAAGTGGGATGAGTTTGCGGATGAATTTTCGGTTCAGGTGTACAATAATAAGGCTGACTATAAAAGAAACAGTCTGATAATCACGGTTTTGCTGGCGCTTTTGGGAGGTGTCGTCACTTATTTTATAAGCGGGCATGCACTCAGACCAATCAGGGAGTTTTCAGATAAAATCGAAGAGGTACAGGCTCAGAATCTGTCTGATTCAAGAATAGAGGAAAACAATGTTAAGGAACTGAACCAGCTGGGTATTTCTTATAATAAGATGCTTGAGCGTCTGTCGGATGCATTTGAGATACAGAGACAGTTTACTGCAAATGCAGCACATGAGCTGCGAACTCCATTAGCGTTAATGCAGGTACAGCTTGATTTATATAATTCTGCCTCTCACCCGGGAAATGATGCAGACACTTTGCAGACCATAAAAATGGTTACGGAACAAAATGATAAATTAAACAGGATGGTAAAGACTCTTCTTGACATGAGTGAGCTTCAGTCGGTGGGAAGGGATGATAAAATTATATTGGATGCTATTGTTGAAGAGGTTTTGGCAGACCTTGAGCCTCTTGCCGTGGAAAAGAATATAAAGCTGATTGGAAAATGTGAGGATGCCACTATGATAGGCAGTGATATCCTTATTTACAGGCTTGTATACAATCTGGTTGAGAATGCCATCAAATATAATCATCCGCTTGGACAGGTTACAGTAACCGCATATCAGAGAAACAAGTATGTTTATCTGTCTGTAGAAGATACGGGAAGCGGAATACCAAAGGAGCTTAGGGAGAGAGTGTTCGAGCCATTCTTCCGTGTGGATAAATCCAGAAGCCGGGAGCTGGGTGGCGTAGGACTCGGACTTGCTCTTGTCCATGAAATCGTTAGAGTACATGATGGCAGTATTTGTATTAAATCAGGCAAGACCGGGGGAACGATTTTCGAGGTGACTTTTGCACAGTGTTCAATGTAGCGTTTCATTTTTCACCCACCAGGTATTGTTGATCAGGACAGAGTATGCAACAGCCAATACGCTTTTGGGAGAACCGAGAAAGCTGATTTGCCAGTGCTGTGGGATGCCTATTGATGATGATTCCATATTGGGACGTGATAAGGATGGCACATTAAATGAGGAGTATTGTAAATGGTGCTATGCAGATGGAACATACACATATAATAATATGGATGAATTGATTGATGTGTGTGTAAAGAATATGGTAAATGAAAACTTTACTGAAGAACAGGCACGCTCTTATCTGAAAGAAATGCTTCCAAAGTTAGATTACTGGAAAAGATATGATGAGCTTAGTGACAATGGGCAGTTTGAAGAGTTTAAAAAGCAATTGATAGAAGAAATATTGATTGTAGCACTGCATTTGTTTGCCAGAGATGGTTATGAGGCTGTCTCAGTCAGCCAGATAGCAGGAGAACTTGATATGACAAAAGGGGCATTGTACCGCCATTACAAAAGCAAAAGAGATATTTTTGACTGTATTGTGCAGCGTATGGAGCAGCAGATGGAATTATCATGCATCTTGGTACCGATTTGTGCATGTTAGTTGTCTGTATATAGACAATGAATTCAATTAGCGATAGAATAATTATGGTGGTAAATCACCTAAAATGTATATGGAGTTAGCTGATATGTAAGAACGAGTAGGAGTTCTGGTACAGAATGAAAAACACGCGAATAAATCGGTTGCCAAGGTTATGAGAATTACATTCTTGATTTTCTCGATTGTTTTTCTTTTAAATGTATTGGGGATTTTTGTTGTATTGTTAATATTGCGAAGGAGGTATATGGATGAAAGATGTGTTTCTTGTATATGACAAGAGCTGTTTTTATGAAATCGTGATACTGAATTATTTTATGAGCTTTTCACACTGCGACATGGTTTTCTGCTCGCTAGACGGAAAGCATGTTCGCGCTATGGAGGGTTTTTCCGTCAATGTTGATATGCCTTTAGATGCCATTGACAAAGAGCAGATCAGAAGCTTTATCCTTCCGGGCGGGAACATTTCTGAAATTGACACGCCGGAGGTGAAGTCGTATATGCAAGCCTTAATGAAACGAGAGATTTTGATTGCCGGGATTTGTGCAGGGGTCGATGTACTGGATCACGCCGGGATTCTGTGCGATGTGAAATCAACCCATTCCTCCGATGCGGATCTGGTAACGGATAAAAATGTGATAACTGCACGAGCAAATGCATATGTCGATTTCGCGATTGAAGTTGCGAAGAAGCTGAACCTGTTCGTCAGTGAAGATGATCTTCAAGAAACCATCAATTTCTGGAAACATTATCAAAGAGTGCAGTAGTACGTAGGTTACTATGAAAACATTAAATAACATTTAAAAACTATCTAAAATCGGAAAAGTTCTAAGCAGGCTCGTGTTTGTATTCTGCATTATCAGCTTTTGTGGCTGTATCGTTGGGATTCTCAGTATGGCGCTCGGTGCACCGACATTGAAAATCGGCGGCGTAACGTTGAAAAGCATACTCAGTATTGAGGCTGGAGTTACCACAGGTACGGCGTATGCGGCTATGGCTGCAGGAATGATTCTCTGTGCAGGAGAGGCTGTGCTTGCCAAATTTGCAGAACATTACTTTAAGCACGAACTTGCTGACGGTACACCGTTTGATCTTGGCGGTGCAAAAGAGTTGATGCGTTTGGGGATTCTTGCAATCTGTATTCCAATCGGCATGCAGATGATTGCGGAAATCGTCTATGCAGTGATGGAACAGGCACTGCGCGGTGTAGCGTCCTTTCAATCAGATTATTCCGGTTCCGTGGCACTCGGAAAGATAATGATCTGCTTTTGTCCATGCCAATTCCAGTATCAGCAATCGTAGCCTCGCGCCTGGTCAGTGTTTACATTATGGGACTGATGTACTCAGCAGTAGTTATTATCCCAGCATGGATTGTATATATGGTAACAGCAGGAGTTAATATAAAGAACTTATTTGGCGGAATGATTCTTACGCTGTTGATTTCCGTATTTGTTATGACACTGTCCTGCTTACTTGGATATGTTGTTGCAAAAGTAAGCCTTAAATTAAAGCATAAAAGCATGATTACGGTATTGGTATCGCTTATATTTATAGGTGGTTATTATTTCGTATATTTCAAGGCTCAGAGTATGATTACAGACCTGCTTACCAATTTGGTTGTGTATGGTGATAAGATCAAGGGTTCTGCATATCTGCTTTTTGCGTTTGGAAGTGTGGGCGTAGGAGATGCGAAAGCCACTCTTATAATGCTTGCATTGGTTGCAGTAACATTTTTAATGATGTGGTTTTTGATATCAAAAAGCTTTTTACAGGTAGCAACATCTACAGGAAAAGTCAGCAAAGTGGTATATCATAAAAAGACAATGAAGCAGGAAAGTGTAACAAAGGCACTGCTTTTCAGGGAGTTTAAGCATTTTACATCGAGTCCGGGATATATGCTCTATATAGGAATCTTTATAGCAGTAAATGTCGTGGCTGGTCTGACATTGTATATTTGGCTTAAAACAAAAGGCTGTGATAGATTTGCAGAACTTTGATTTTTACATTGTGCAAAAAAAGAAACGAAAGTAGGAAAATTATGAAATTAAGTTATAAACAATACGGAAAGAGGCTGCTTATATTAGCATTTCCAATCATCATGAACAATATTATAGCGCAGCTTCAGATGATTATTGATAGAATATTTTTGGGACATGCCAACGATTTGTATATGAGTGCACTGGGAAATGTTTCATCACCCGTATGGACAACCATGTCATTTTGCAATTCCCTTGTAATGGGAGCTTCCATACTGATAAGTCAGAGTGTAGGTGCTCAAAAGCGGGAAGATATTGGAGAATACGCCGGAGCAATGTTGAAGTATAACAATATTATTCCGATTTTTCTGTGTTTTTTCTGGATGATATTTCCCAAACCGGTATTTATGATTCTGGGCGTATCAGATAATGTTATGCCATTGTGCTTAGGATATGTAAGATGGTATGCACCATTATTTTTACTGACAGGACTTGGCGGATCGCTCGGAGTTATCCTGCAGACATCAAATTATACAAAACCGCTTGTGGTGTACGGGTGTGTTCGTTCGGGACTCAATATATTTTTAGATTGGATGTTGATTTTTGGTAATTTAGGAATGCCTGCTCTAGGAATTGAGGGAGCAGCAATTGCAACTGTAATTGCTGAATATGTTGGAGCAATATACATATCCGTTATATTTTTTACCAGTAAAAAGCTTCCTACAAGACCAAGCTGGAATGATGTGAAAAAAGGACATTTCCGGAGCTACCTGAATGCTGCAAAGCTTGGAATTAACATTGCATTAGAGGATTTTGCATGGAATATAGGAAATCTGATTTTGATTCGGATTCTCAATTCAATAAATGAATATGCTGCAGGTATTTATACGATTATATTTGGAGTAGAAGTACTTGCAGTTGTTATTATCGGTGCAATAGGAAGTGGTACTATGACGCTGACTTCGGAAGCAACTGGCAGAAAAGATCTTGCACAGTATAAAGGAATTACATTATGCGCTTATGCTGTCTGTACAATCGTAACTGTGGTAATGATTGTTGGAGCAGTGTTGTTCCCGGAACAGATTTTATCATTGTTTACCAGCGATAAAACAGTTATTGCCAGTTGTGGAGGCTATTTGCTGATGATTGGTATAAATCTGTTCTCGAAATCCGGAAATATTATTATCGGAAATGCCATTCGTGGAAGCGGAAATACAAAGTGGATGTTGTTTACTCAGATTTTTGGAACGATTTCGATCGTGGGTGTAGCATCAGTCTTGGTATTTGTTTGTAGATTGGGAATCTTAGGAGTGTTTCTGGCAGTTCTGTTGGATGAAGGTGTCAGGGCACTGATTAATTTTTGGAAATATTTAAGAATTGTGAAGAAGTGGAGAGAATAGAATGATTAATTTGAAAGTGATTAATGAAGACAATTTTCTGGATGCATTCCAATTAAAACTAGCAGATGGGCAGGAAAAGTATGTTTCCAATCCTATCCGAAGCTTAGCGCAGGCATATGTATATCGTAAACAATGCCAGCCATTTGGAATATATGATGGAGATGAGATGGTAGGTTATGTTATGGTAATTTACGATTATGATATTCCGGAATATGATATCTGGCATATGATGATAGATGCTTCCAAACAGGGAAGAGGGTATGGAAGTGAAGCTCTGCGATTGGTGCTGGAGTATATAAAAACAAAGCCATTTGGTGATTCAAACAGAGTAACACTTACATGTAATAAAGATAATCAAGTAGCATTAGAACTTTATCATAAAGCGGGATTTGTGGAAACCGGCGAGGAAGATGAAGAGGAGATAGAACTTTCACAGAGGCTGGCTTAGGAGAGAATAGTTATATAATGATACACTTAAGCTCTTATCGAAAGAATTTGATGTCTCAATCAATACGCTTTTGGGAGACTCATATCATTTTTGGTATGGGTCTCTTCTTTCTTGTATAGTCTTTCGATTTCGGGCTGGTGTATATACAATACATATGTATTGAAATAGAAATGATTTAGCATTATAATGAAGAAAATAGATGGAAGTGAGGTGCTGAATATGGCTAGTACAATTCAGGTCAGAGTAGAAGATGAGTTAAAGAGTAAATCAGATGCACCTATGACGGAGGCAGAAATGCTTGCAAAATTGGAAAAGTCCAGAGAACAGGGGATGTTCAGAGATGCAGATCTTGTGGTTTCTGATATGAGGTTGAAGTATGGATTATAAGATTGTTTTAATGAGGGATGCGGAGGAGAATCTTGATAGATTTATCACATATTTTTTGTTTGAAAAGAAAAGTTAAGCCTGAGCCTAACAGCCCAGGCATTTTTCTTTATTTGGAACATTTTGCAACTATGGCACAAGTTTTATTTTCATTGAAATTCTATATTGCTTCGGTGTCATATGATAATGTTCTTTGAAGCACTTATAAAAATGTGTTGTATTCGTAAAATGCAGTTCATCCATAATTTCAGATATAGAAGCGGTCGTTTCAAGCAGGAGAGCAGCCGCTCTTTTCATACAGAAAGTCTGACTGTAATCGAATAGGCATGAATTTGTATATTTCTTAACTATAGAGTTTAAATAATTTCCACTGTAATTTAATAATTGTTCAAGCTCTGAACGTGTAATGCGTCCATTGGTGTCCTCTAAAATGTGACTTATGTGTGTGAAAAGAAGAAAATCATTATCTGCTTCTACATGGACGGGCGTGAAATGAAAGTGTTCTGGATTGGACAGATAATCAAACAATTCTAAAAGCATTCCTTTTATGACATAAGTAGAACCAAGCTTTGGATACATAATGGCACGAAGTATATTGTCAGTTATGGCGTGGAGAGTATGGTGCCAGTCTTTGTTGTTTAGCGATGGCATAAAATCAAGATATTCCTTTGTGTCAGGATTATCGAGATTATCTGAAAGAAATCTAAGAATAGGGTTATGGCCGGGTCTTTCTATATCCGGAAAATAAACTTTTGGTTCATCTTCTGAAAGCTGTTGGACAAGCTCTTTTGACATTCCGATAAACAAAAGAGTTGCATCGGAAGAAAAAATTTCTTTGTGTACTATATTGTGGTTCATAAGACAACAGCTTCCACTGTGGAACACAAAATCAGTCTTTTCAATCAGCTGATGGATTTCGCCATCCAATACAATAAGAAGCTCGTAAAAATCATGAATATGTGGAGGTCTCATATTAAAATGATTGATTTCCTTTTCTGTTTTAAAGCTGTAAAATGTATTTTCACGTGGTGAAGTCATCAAAAAATTTAGATATTTGTCATCGTTAGCTCTGTTACATGTTTCGAGTGTGAACTGTATTGGTGTAAGTATTTTGATGTATGAATTGATTGTACTGTTTATATTATCCTGTTCTATGATGTTTTTGACAGTATATGATGAGGTCATAATGGTATATTTTTCTCCTTATCCACGAATATGATAAAAACTAACTGATATTTTATCACATATGTTATAGAATTGTAAGCAATAATTTATTAAAGTAACAGTATACAAAACATAAGCGTTTATGAAAAATACAATACAAACTATTATTGTTAACAGGAAAAAGGAGGTTGCATTTATTATGCAGGAAACGGAAAAGAAATACCTGAAATGGTATCAGAAGATAGCGTATGGAGCAGGAGACCTGGCTTCAAATACCAGCTATGGACTTGTATCAAGCTTTGTACTTTTATATTTATCTGATACAATGGGGCTTAACACAGGAATTATTGGAACTTTAATGCTGGTATCGAAATTTCTTGATGGAATTTCAGATGTGATATTTGGAAATTTAATCGATCGCACTAAGTCAAAGCTTGGAAAGGCAAGACCATGGATGCTGTATGCACAGATAGGCGTATCACTTTGTCTGGTGCTGTTGTTTTCAATTCCGGGTGGAATGAGTGAAACTGCACAATATGCGTATTTCTTCGCATTTTATACAGCACTCAATGCTATCTTTTATACAGCAAACGGAATAGCATATTCAGCATTATCAGCCCTTATTACCAGAAACAAGAATGAAAGGGTTCAGTTGGGATCAATACGTTTCATGTTTGCAGTTGCTACAAATATTGTAATGGGATTTGCAGTAACAGGTGCAGTTGATGCCTTTGGCGGTGGAGCAGCAGGATGGCGTATGGTTGCTGTTATATGTGGTGTAATCGGACTTGTTGTCAACACAATAAGCTGCCTGTGTGTTAAGGAGTTACCGGAAGAAAGTAGTGCAGCAGTTGAGGATACACAAAAACCGAAGGATGACAAAATAGGTTTTGTTGAGTCTTTGAAGTTACTTATAAGTAACAAATACTATATTTTAATTGTAGCAATTTATATTGTTTATTATTTCATGAGTAATCTTACAACAGGTTCAGCTATTTACTTTATGAAACATGTACTTGGAAATGGTTCATTACTTGGATTGTTCTCAATGATGAAGATGTTCCCTGTAATAATTGCACTTATTTTTACTCCAATTCTTGTAAAGAAGACCGGAAGCATGCAAAAGGTTAATTTCTGGGGATATGTAATCAGTGATATCTTAGGAATATTTCTAATTATTTTTGCGATGCAGAAGAATTTACCGATGATGTTACTTTTTATGTTCCTTAAGGGAACATTTGCCGGAACAATGTCGGGAACATTAAATGCCCTGATTGCTGAAATCAGTGGATATACCTATCGTACGAAAGGGGTACATATTGATGGAATGATGTTTAGCTGTTCATCACTTGGAGTAAAAGTTGGTGGTGGAATTGGTACTGCGGCTGTAGGCTGGCTATTGCATGCAGCAGGATATGCCGGAAAAGCTGCAACTCAGACCGTAGCAGCTACAAATATGATTTTCAGTATGTATATCACAATCCCTGTAATTCTTGGCGTCGTAATTACTATTCTTCTTGGTTTAATGAAGGTGGAAAAGGAAAATAAGAGAATTGACATGGAAAGAGCAGAACAAGCAGACTAACAGATTGAAAGAGGAATGAAGTATGCAGTGTCATAATTTTAATGAGGACTGGACATTTGAAAAAGCAGATCAGGCTGACAGATTAAAAGCTTTTTATGGGAACAGTAATGCAGTTGATGTTACACTCCCTCACGATGCAATGATTCGTGAAAAAAGAGATAAGGACTGTCCTTCAGGAGCACAGAGTGGATTTTATCCAGGAGGTGTGTATACATATGAAAAAAAATTTATGGCTCAAAATGAGTGGAAAAAGCAGGATGTATTTCTGGAATTTGAAGGAATTTATGGAATTGCAAGAGTCTGGATTAATGGATCGCTAGCGGCAGTGAATCGTAATGGATATATGGGTTTTTCGGTTGACTTAAAGCCATGGATAAGCTATGAGCATGAGAATATTATAAGAATAGATGTCGATAACAGTAAACAGCCTAACAGCAGATGGTATTCAGGCTCAGGAATTTACAGAGATGTCAATCTGTGGACCGGAAAAGATGTATATATTTCACATGATAAGCTGCGTATTACAACATTGTCAGTGAATGATGACATGGCGGTTATAGAGGTGTGTGCGCAGTTGAAAAACATTCTTGGACATGGATTAGAGGCAGAATGTCTGATTGAAATAAAAAAAGATGGGCAGAAAACTGCATCGGATACACAGAGAGTAGTATTTCGTTCAGAGCAAATGCAGGCAGTGCGTGTACAAATACCGATTGAACATTCGAAGAAATGGAGTCCAAAACAGCCGGCGTTATATGAGTGTCATATAACGACAAAGTTTGATGATAAAATATGTGATGAAGCAGTTTCTAATTTTGGAATACGTGTATTGGCGCTAGATCCTGTACATGGATTGCAGATAAATGGTGAGACAGTTAAGCTGCGAGGAACCTGTATACATCATGATAATGGCGTGATAGGTGCTGAGACATTTAAGGAGGCAGAATGGTACCGTTGCAAGAGATTGAAGGAAGCGGGCTTTAATGCTATAAGAAGTGCACATCACCCAATGAGCAGAGCAATGCTTGATGCGTGTGATCATATTGGAATTCTGGTTATGGACGAGCTGACGGATATGTGGGACAAGGAAAAAAATACATATGATTTCTCCGATATTTTTGAAGATGAATATAATCAGTGGATTAATCATATGGTTGAAAAAGACTATAATCATCCATCGGTTATTATTTATTCAGTTGGAAATGAGATACAGGAAGCAGGAACTAAGCAGGGAGCCTGGATAAACAGAATGCTATGCAATAAATTCCATGAGCTCGATAATACCAGATATACAACGAATGCATTGAATGGATTAAACTGTGCAGGCAGGCGTCTTGGCTTTATTATGAGGGATGTTGCAGAAAAATTTGGAATGGATTCACATGGAAGTGGAAGCGGAGGAGGAAGCAATGCATTAAACAGTTTTATGAGTCTGATGTCAGGTGAAAAAGGAGAGTTTTTTGCAAAGCATCCGCTTGTTTCAGAAGCACTTGAAGAATGTTCGCAAAGCTGCGATATAACAGGACTCAACTATTTAAGTGGAAGATATGAGCTGGAGCATGAACTACATCCTGCTAAAACGGTCCTCGGTACGGAAACATATCCGGCTGACATAGAAAATCTCTGGAAGCTTGTTGAAACTTATCCACACGTAATTGGAGACTTTACATGGACCGGTTACGACTATATAGGCGAGGCTGGTGTAGGAATATTCCATTATGATGGAAATGCAAATTTCACAAGTATTTATCCTGAGAGACTGGGATATATCGGGGATATTGATTTGATTGGAAATCGAAGACCAATCAGCTATTTTAGGGAAATAGTGTATGGTCTGACAGATAAACCATATATTGCGGTCGAGAGACTTGAACATGCAGGACAGACAGCTGGTAAAACTGCATGGATGTTTAAGGATAACATCAGTAGCTGGACATGGAAGGGATTTGAAGGGACAACGGCAAATGTGGATGTTTATTCATCAGGTGATGAAGTAGAGCTTTTTCTGAATGATAAATCGCTTGGAAGAAAACCGGCAGGAAGAGAAAATCATTTTACAGCATCTTATGAAGTGCCATATGAACCGGGAACTTTAAAGGCAGTTGCATATCAGAAAGATAGGAAACTGGGTGAATATGAGCTTTCTACAGCAAAATCAGTAACAAAGCTAAAAGTGTGTCGTGTAACTGAGAATGAGAGGAATATAGCATATATCAAGATATGGCTTGTAGATGATAATGGCACAATTAATTCACAGGAAGCTGAAAAAAGACTGCTTCATGCTAGTGTTGTAGGAAATGGTGTGCTGGAAGGATTTGGTACAGCTAATCCTTCTAGTGAGGAGGACTATTTTTCTGATTCAGTAACAACATTTGATGGAAGCGCTCTGGCAGTAGTTCGATGGAAGAATGTCAAATCGAAAGAGCCGGCTGTTCTTAAAGTATGGACGGATGATGGTTGTCAGGTGATGATAAATATAGAAAATAATTAAATATTAATGGTGTATGTTATACTTAGTGAGTATGGCATACACCATTTTTATTGAAGTCAAATAAATGTATCAGGGCTTCCTAAAAAAGTTATTGACAAAATAAAATGAACAGTGTATATTTTCAACATGAACAATGTTCATTTAACAAAATAACTAATGCCACTATATTGAAGAGGAGTGAATTCGTGAACCATCTTGCAACTTCAAAAGAAGACATATTAGCTGCAAGCAGAGAGCTAATCAAAGAAAACGGATGGACTGCTGTAAGCATACGAGCTGTTGCATCCCGATGTTCTGTTTCGGCGGGGACAATCTACAATTACTATGAATCCAAGGCCGATTTGCTTGGGGATACAATTGAGAGTATTTGGCGTGAAATCTTTTTTAACCCTGAGGATGAGCAGGCATTTAAAGATGTTGCTGCCTGTATCTCATGGATTTATAAAAGACTGGAATATGGAAATGAGCAATTTCCGGGCTTCTTTTCTCTGCATTCGATTGGATTTATGAAGGATGAAAAAACGGATGGAAAGAAGAAAATGCTGCAAACATGGGGGCATATTCTTAATGGATTGTGTGATATATTAAAGAATGATCCTAAGATTCGTCCAGATGTATTTGATGAACAATTCACGGAAAAACAGTTTGCAGATATATTATTTTCTTTAATATTGGTATCAATGATTCGTCAGGATTATAATCCGTCTTCGATTTTGATGTTGATTAACAAAACATTATATTAAAATTCTCCCACATTAGAGTGTGGGAAAATTTTTGAAACAAAATGAACGATGTTCAATTATACGTTTAAAGATATATCTAAGTAGAAAGGATTTTTATTATGCAGGCAATTGTAGAAACTATATTTGATACCGTATATTTGTTTTCGGTAATCACAATCGGAATTTTAATGATTCGAAAAAGCAAAGGAAACCGTCAGTTTACCATGTTTGGAATTATGGCAGTTATTTTAGGAGGTGGAGATGCATTCCATCTGATTCCTCGTGCTGCAGCGCTTTGTACAACAGGTCTTGAGAACTTTACTGTACAGCTTGGGTTAGGCAAGTGGATAACCTCTGTCACTATGACTATTTTTTATGTCGTTCTCTATCATATATGGCGTGAGCGTTATCAGATTAAAGGCTATAAAGCAGCTACAGCAGCTATTTATAGTCTTGCAGGATTAAGAATTGTTCTGTGTATGATGCCTCAGAATGCCTGGCTCAGTGCAGATGCTCCGCTTTTATGGGGAATCTACCGAAATATTCCGTTTGCACTGATGGGATTAATTATCATAGTTTTATTCTATAAAAGTGCAAAAGAAAATAACGATAGCTCTTTTTGTTGGATGTGGCTGACAATTGTCCTGAGCTTTGCATTCTATATTCCGGTTGTACTGCTGGCTGATGTAATTCCGATGATCGGCATGCTGATGATTCCAAAAACCTGTGCATATGTTTGGACAGTATTAATTGGCTACAAGGCAATGAAAAAAGAAATAGCTTAAGATAATCATATGATGGGAAACGAATTATGTAAATGGAGTATTTAAGAGAGTATAGGGAGAACGCAGATGAAAGATAAATTTTGTGTAAAGAAAAAAAACGTTGCTGCTGATTGCCGGCATTTTTTTATTCCGGGCTGGGTCTGGCACTGGCATCAGCGGGAATTATTTTTACAAGAAATTATTTATTTTACAGGCAGTTGATTGAGAAGAGAGAGGGACAATGAGCCCTCTCTTCCTTTGGATTTAAATTCCATGAATAAGTCTATAATTCTTTGATTTTTTCATTCATTTTTCTGACATCATTGCGATAGTGAAGCATGAAGCCTCCCCAAATTATAAATGCCAAAGCTATTTGAAATATGGCTGCAATAATTCCGTGAAGGATAGAACTTGTTCCTCCTATCCATCCGACAGTATATGCGACGATTGTATAAATAACACAGCCTGTTCCCATTGATTACGCTTGCGGATGGGCGATATCGGAGGATTGTAAGGAGAGTACATTACAAATATTATTTGATAGGGCTGATTCCTATATGTATGAAAATAAACAGTTATGTAAGAAGCAAAATCAATGAGTAAAAGCAGATACCATAATTACCGCTGATGCAGTATACTTATCCTTACAGGTCTGTTATTGTGCTTTATCAGGTGTCTGTATATCACAATCCCTGCGATTATGAAGCAGCCAATCTGGATTGAGGCTGTTTTTATAGTCAAAAGGACATTGAATGCAAAAAAACCAAATGTCAGAATAGATCTGAGCGAATGTGGATTTATTATTACTACAACTGAAAAGAATATAAAGAAAAATGCTAGATAGACAGCCGGATGCAATTCCGGAAACAGGCCCAAAAGGACTCCGAAGGAGGCGGTAATAGCTTTACCGCCTTTTTGTTTTTGTAAAAAAGGAAATGCATGTCCAAAGACAGGTGCAACTAAAACAGGTACAAACAGAAGTGAGTTTATATCTAAGCATTTCTGACCAAGATACACCGGGATAAATCCCTTTGCAAGCTCACATATGAGTGAGAGTATTCCGCATAAAAAGCCACCATACATAAATGCGTTGCTCACACCCGGATTGTGGTCATCGGGAAGTGTGCAGATATCAATGTTTTTTAATAGTTTTGGTATCCAGTAAGCAAAGAGAGTGCTTCCGAGTACGAAGCCTAAGAGTGTAAATAAAAAATATTGCATGATAATTTCCTTATAGTTTTATAGTTACATGGTTTTATAGTCAGTCAGTTGTATCAGTGTGAGCCAGTTCTTCAAGCAGACCAACAATCTGTATGGCAGCATAGGGCTTTCGCTCACGGCGCTGTGCACGTATCATTTCTGCATTTAGCTCTTTATTTTCTATCATTATTTTTCCAAGCTCAATCTGCTTTGACAGACGCTTTGATGAGACAGACAGATGACGTTTTTTGAAAAATGCAACATTTGCCGCCTCACATCCGGGGATTGGAGCAGTGTGTACAATCGGTATATTTTTTACCAGTGCCTCAGTTGATGTGAGGCCGCCGGGCTTTGTATAGATTACATCACAGGCATCCATGAAAAGTGAAACCTGATTGGTGTAGCCTATTACGTGTACACGTTTGTTGAACTTAAACTCATTTTGCAGTATGCGTTTTATTTTAGTATTGTTGCCGCAAATGATTACAATATGCTCATTATTATGGCATCTTATTGCAAGCTCTGCGGCAAAGACAGCAAGCTTGCCAAAACCCATGCTGCCACTCATCACAAGAAAGATAGGCACATCGAATGGCAGATGTAATATTGTTCTTGCAGCAGCTTTAGCAGTCCTTGTACAGAAGGCCTGTCGTACCGGGATGCCTAATGGCAGCAGTTTGTTTTCAGGAATACCACGTTTTGCAAATTCATCGGTCAGATCATCGTGTGGAATAACATAATAATCCATATTTGTCTCTTCCCAGAATGGGATACATGTGTAGTCGGTTCCCACAGCGACGGCAGGGATATGAAGCAGATTTTTTCGCTTCATGCAGCTCAGGGTCTCAGCAGGGTACAGATGAGGTGTGACGACAGCATCAAAGCCGTTTGATTCAATGTATGCTGATAGCTTTTTACAAAGCAGGGCATTGGCAAAATAGACAGGGGATTTACGTTTATCACTCGATATCAGCATGCCAACATTATAGAGTAGTCCGAAGAAAAACGGAATATGCTTTACAATGCCTATATATGCTCCTGATACTGCGTGCGATGTTCCTTTACCCGATAAGAGAAACATATCTATCATTGTCACAGAATGTCCTTTATGCTCTGCCGCTTCTTTTATAGCTTTACCGGCACTGTTGTGTCCCTCGCCGGTGTCACAGGATAAAATAAGAATTTTCAAACCGTTTAATTCCTTCCTAAATAAAATATGCGATAAGTGTACCATAATTTTTTAAAATAATCTACAGTGCAATAAAAGGTTGACATATCTAAGTTCAAAGCTTATTGTGGTAGCTGGAATGTACAAAATAGTATAATTATAAACTACAGATTACTGATATGACGGAGGCTTAATTTGAGATGGAAAATTTAATGTTTTGTCTAAATGCCACAGGACCTATTTTTCTGATGATGGTGTTTGGACTTTTTCTTCGCAAGGTGGGGATTTTGGACGAAGACTTTGCAAACAGGATGAATAAGTTTGTGTTTAAGATACCTTTACCTTTTTTACTGTTTAGTGATCTTGCGTCAGTTGATTTTTCAAGGGTTTGGAACATTAAATTTATAGTATTCTGCTTTGTGGTTACGTTGATAAGCATTACAATATCAACACTTGTTTCCTGTCTGTGGAGGGATAAATCTATACGGGGCGAGTTTATACAGGCCTCATACAGAAGCAGTGCTGCGCTGCTTGGAATTGCTTTTATCCAGAATATTTATGGAAACGCAGGCATGGCACCCGTCATGATTATAGGAAGCGTACCGCTTTACAACGTGATGGCTGTTATAGTGCTTTCATTTTTTAAGCCGGGGCAAAACGGCATAGACAAGGCAGTGCTCAAAAAGACATTTAAGGGAATAGTGACCAATCCTATTATTTTAGGAATTGTTGCAGGCCTTCTGTGGTCAGCGATAGGTCTGCCGTTTGCGGGAATACCGGCAAAGGCTGTGACGAGCATTGGCAATATGGCAACGCCTATGGGGCTTATGGCCATGGGTGCCACCTTTGATTTGAAAAAAGCATCAGCAAAGGCAAAGCCGGCATTTGCAGCCACATTTATCAAGCTTGTGGGCTTTGTGGCTGTATTTCTTCCTATTGCGGTAGCCTTCGGGTTCAGGGACAGTGAGCTTATTGCAATTCTTGTGATGCTTGGCTCAGCAACTACAGTGAGCTGCTTTGTGATGGCAAGGAACATGGGGCATGAGGGCGTTATTTCATCGACCACGATAATGCTCACGACACTGCTCAGTGCGTTTACGCTGACACTCTGGCTTTATATAATTAAAAGTCTGGGGCTTGTATAAAATGGAAGAACATAACTGTTGATTTGGTGGATAATTCCTCTTTACTTTAGCGTGATAATTTGCTAATATGTTAAAAGGTTGTAGTTATTGGATGATTTTGAATAATTACAATGATTATTTAACATATGGAGGAAATGAGTATGAGAAGAGGATTAGCACTTCTTTTGACAGCAACTTTAGCACTTTCAATGACTGCCTGTGGTGGCAGCAAGGGTGCAGGAACACAAAAAAGCGAAAAGGGCGACGGCATGACCTACGCAGTTGAGGCAGGCTCAGCAGGAGAGGCTGTGGCAAAGGAAAAGGGCTTTAATTACAATTCGGTTTCATCACAGGCTGATGCGCTTATGGAGGTTAAATCAGGTACATCTGATGCGGCAATCATAGACCTTTTAATGGCAGGAGCCATGATTGGAGAGGGCACAAGCTACCCTGATTTAGTACATACAACAGAGCTTACCTCAGAGAAGTATGGTGTCGGATGCCGTAAGGGTTCTGATCTTGCTTCATATATCAACAGTGTACTCGCAGATTCATATGCTGATGGCAGCTCGCAGGAGATTGCAAAGAAATACGGAGTACAGGATTCACTTCTTGAGCAGGAGCCTTGCGAGTTCAAGCAGTCTGACAGCGACAGTGATGTGGATTATATCAAGTCACAGGGCAAGATGATTGTCGGTATCACAGAGTTTGAGCCTATGGATTACAAGGATAAGGATGACAAATGGATTGGCTTTGATGCAGATATGGCTAGACTTGTCGGTGAGAAGCTCGGCGTGGATGTTGAATTTGTAGTTATCGACTGGGACAACAAGGTTATGGAGCTTGATTCAAAGAAGATTGACGTTGTCTGGAATGGCATGACACTCACAGATGAGGTTACAAAGTCTATGGAATGCACAAATGCATACTGTAACAATGCACAGGTAGTTGTTGAGCGGGAGAAATAAAATGTTTTGGACTGTTACACAAGCACTAATGAGTAGTCTGTGGACCACCTTTGAAATATTTATACTGACACTTATATTTTCACTGCCACTGGGGCTTATATTTGCATTTGGGCTTTTGAGCAGGTTTAAGCCTGTCAAGGCTGTCATGAATGTATTTGTATGGGTTATCCGCGGCACACCGCTTATGCTTCAGCTTATCATTATATTCTACGGACCGGGTTTGTGGCTTCATCAGGCTATATGGAGTGGTGACGAGACCGGACGTATTACAGCGACGGTTGTAGCGTTTGTCATCAACTATGCATGTTATTTCTCTGTTATATTCAGAGGTGGCATAGAGGGTGTTCCGGCCGGTCAGAGAGAGGCAGGACAGGTGTTAGGCATGACAAAGCAGCAGATTTTCTTTAAAATCACTCTGCTTCAGATGATCAAGCGTGTTGTTCCGCCTATGTCAAATGAGATAATCACTCTTGTAAAGGATACTTCTCTTGCCAGAATTATTGCGGCATACGAGCTTACCTTTGCGGGAGCGGCGTTTATGAAATCTGACGGACTTACATGGCCGCTGTTTTATACAGGTGTATTTTATCTCGTATTTGTCGGAATCCTTACACTTTTATTTAATTATATCGAGAAAAAGCTGGATTATTTCAGGTAGGAGGAAGACATGGCAATTTTAGAGGTTAGAAATATAGAAAAACACTTTGGAAGGACTAATGTGCTTAAGGATGTAAGCTTTTCCATGGAGGAGGGCAATGCTCTTGCGATAATCGGTTCATCAGGCTCAGGAAAGACTACGCTGTTACGGTGCCTTAACTTCCTTGAGAGACCTGACAGTGGCCAGATTATTGTAAATGGTGAGACTCTTTTTGATGCTTCCGAAGCGGGCAAGGATAAAGACGCGGAGCTTCGCAAAAAGAGGCTGCATTTTGGTATGGTGTTTCAGCAGTTTAATCTTTTTCCACAGTACACAGCACTTGAGAATGTCACTCTGGCAGAGCGCCTTCTGGCACAGGAGACGCCTGAGTTTAAAAAGGATAAAAAAGCAATCCTTACACGTATTGATGAGCATGGAAAGGAGCTTTTGGACAGAATGGGGCTTGCTGAGAGGATGAACCATTATCCGCATCAGCTCTCAGGTGGACAGCAGCAGCGTGTAGCTATAGCAAGGGCACTGGCGCTTAAGCCTGATATACTCTGCTTTGATGAGCCTACATCGGCTCTTGACCCGGAGCTTACCGGAGAGGTGCTTAAGGTCATCCGTTCCCTTGCGCAGCAGAATACCACAATGATTATTGTCACGCATGAGATGGCCTTTGCGCGCGATGTAGCAGACCAGGTGATCTTTATGGACGGTGGTGTGATTGTTGAGCATGGCGACCCACATGAGGTGATTGACCATCCGAAGGAGGAGCGTACCAGGCAGTTCCTCACCAGATATGCGAACGGTTGATGTGTGAGAAATATATTATGCATGTCGAAAAAGTGTGAAATAAGTGTAAATTGAAAAGTAGATATTGATTTTTTTTTAACAAACATATATACTAACAAAAGAAATGGATGTAAATCCATAATTTATAGAAAAGAGGTTTATTCAAATGGCAAATGTTGATTTAACAAAGTATGGCATTACCGGAACAACAGAGATCGTTCACAATCCTTCTTACGAGACATTATTCGAGGAAGAGACAAAAGCCGGCCTTGAGGGTTACGAGGTTGGTAAGGAGACAGAGCTTGGTGCAGTTAACGTTAAGACAGGTATCTACACTGGACGTTCTCCTAAAGATAAATATATCGTTATGGACGAGAATTCTAAGGACACAGTATGGTGGAATACACCTGAGTATCCAAACGACAACCATCCAATGAAAGAGGATGTTTGGGCAACAGTTAAGGATCTTGCTAAGAAAGAGCTCTGCAACAAGAAGCTTTTCGTAGTAGATGCATTCTGTGGAGCAAACAAGGATACACGTATGGCAGTTCGTTTCATCGTTGAGGTTGCTTGGCAGGCTCATTTTGTAACAAACATGTTCATCAAGCCATCAGCAGAGGAGCTTGAGAACTTCGAGCCTGATTTCGTAGTATACAATGCTTCAAAGGCTAAGGTTGAGAACTACAAGGAGTTAGGTCTTAACTCAGAGACATGTGTTGCATTCAACATCACATCAAAAGAGCAGGTTATCATCAATACATGGTACGGCGGAGAGATGAAGAAGGGTATGTTCTCTATGATGAACTACTTCCTTCCACTCAAGGGCATCGCTTCAATGCACTGCTCAGCAAATGCTGACATGAACGGAGAGAACACAGCAATCTTCTTCGGTCTTTCAGGAACAGGTAAGACAACACTTTCTACAGATCCTAAGCGTCTTCTTATCGGAGATGACGAGCACGGCTGGGATGACAACGGCGTATTCAACTTCGAGGGTGGATGCTACGCTAAGGTTATCGGTCTTGACAAAGAGTCTGAGCCTGATATCTACAACGCAATCAGAAGAGATGCTCTTCTTGAGAACGTTACAGTTGCTGATGATGGAAAGATTGATTTCGAGGACAAGAGTGTAACAGAGAATACACGTGTATCTTACCCAATCAACCACATCACAAATATTGTTAAGCCAGTATCTTCAGCACCAGCTGCAAAGAACGTAATCTTCCTTTCAGCAGATGCATTCGGAGTACTTCCACCAGTATCTATCCTTACACCTGAGCAGACACAGTACTACTTCCTTTCAGGATTTACTGCAAAGCTTGCTGGAACAGAGCGTGGAATTACTGAGCCAACACCTACATTCTCAGCTTGCTTCGGACAGGCATTCCTTGAGCTTCATCCTACAAAATACGCTGCAGAGCTCGTTAAGAAGATGGAGAAGTCAGGCGCTAAGGCATACCTTGTAAATACAGGATGGAACGGAACAGGAAAGAGAATCACAATCAAGGATACAAGAGGAATCATCGACGCTATCCTTTCTGGTGATATCCTTAATGCTCCAACAAAGAAGATCCCTATGTTCGATTTCGAGGTTCCTACAGAGCTTCCAGGAGTTGATTCAGGAATCCTTGATCCTCGTGACACATATGCTGATGCTTCTGAGTGGGAGGCAAAGGCTAAAGATCTTGCAGAGAGATTCAACAAGAACTTTGTTAAGTACACAACAAATGAGGCTGGTAAAGCACTTGTTGCAGCAGGACCACAGTTATAATATATTACAGCAGAATTATATTAGATAATTCTAAAGCCGGGCGGTGTATGTCGCCCGGCTTTTTTTGAAGATACTGTATAAAACGTTATAAAACAGGCATTTATCGAGGTTATGGATGTATAAATATTGTTATTGATAATATGAATTCTGTCTCTTATACACATCTCCGAGCCCACGAGACACTGAGCGATCTCGTA
>ENA-OZAG01000451-OZAG01000451.1-human-gut-metagenome-genome-assembly--contig:-NODE-451-length-21807-cov-7.548042_pt1 | contig 21807 bp, 20 predicted proteins | sample MGYA00243300_ERZ653497 | MGnify/ENA primary metagenome ERZ653497 (study PRJEB26926, sample SAMN06164955) | human gut metagenome | biome: ENVO:00009003; feature: ENVO:2100002; material: ENVO:00002003...
ATCTACACTTATGCGATCGTCGGCAGCGTCAGATGTGTATAAGAGACAGGCTTTGAGATCATACATACCAGTAGCAGACCGGCAAAAGCGCTGCGCTGTTTGCCTTGGTACGCATTTTGCGTAGTTTGGTTGATTCTTATTTTTGACAGGCATTCTTTGATTTTGGTTTTATGTTACATTTGGTTTTCTTAAAGTACGCAAAATGCTGATTGGTTGATTGCTTTTCGTTTTGTATAGCTTGCTGTTTAGTTCCTATATCTTTTTGTATAGCTTGCTGTTTAGTTCCTATATCTTTTTGCTGCGCAAAAAATGAGACTGCTCGTCTCAAACGCTCCGGCAGCATTTTCGAGAAATTGCTGCACCAAAAAGCATTTGAATCTTTGCTTTGTTGTTGCATTTCTTTTTTTCTTTTTCGGCGTTATGACTTGTTATTGTGCGTCTTGTCTCTTTTGAAAAATCTAAAAATGCGCCTTTACAATCCGGGCAGATTGTGCTATAATAGGAACGTACATATTGTCGTTTTTGATCTTGAAAGGAGTTGGATAGCATGGGCGTTGTATATGCCATCGCAAACCAAAAAGGCGGCGTTGGAAAATCTACGACCGTTGTGAATTTGGGGGCATATTTTGGTTCTAGGGGAAAGTCTGTGCTATGCGTGGATATTGATCCGCAGGGCAATACCACAACCGGTTTTGGTGTGAAGAAAAAAACACTGCGGTACTCCGCTTACGATGTAATTTCCGGAAAGGTGAAGATTCAGGATGCCATTTTGCGGACAGAATTTGAAAATGTTAGTCTGCTTCCGGCGAAAAATGACCTTGCCGGTGGGGAAATTGAATTGATTCAAGAGGAAAACCGAACCAGCCGTTTGAAAATGCAGCTGCTGACTTGTAAGTTGGATTATGATTATATTTTGATTGACTGTCCGCCTGCACTGGGTTTACTGACTTTGAACGGACTTACAGCAGCGGACAAGCTGATTGTTCCGATGCTGGCAGAATTCTATGCCATGGAAGGCCTTTCGCAGCTGACCAGTACGATTAAAATTGTACGAAACAATTTCAATCCCAGCTTGGAGATTGCCGGCATTTTGTTTGTTATGTTCGATCAGCGATTGAACCTTTCCAAGCAGGTTGAGGAGGAAGTAGAAAAATTCTTCCCCGGAAAGGTGTTCCAAACCAAAATTCCACGGAATGTGCGCCTTTCAGAAGCACCCAGCCATGGAAAGCCGGTCATGTATTATGATCCGAGTTCAAAGGGAGCAGAAGCGTATGCAATGTTGGGCATGGAACTGCTCGGCGAAACGCCGGAACCCAAGAAGGAAAAGAAACGGCTGTTATTTGGAAGACGAAAATAAAAACCTGTAGATAGATTGGAGCGTGAAACTATGGCGAAGGGTGGACTGGGCAGCGGCTTTGATTTTCTGTATGATGAAAATGCAGCCGATGTGCAAGTGAAAAAAACGCTGCGCCTGTCCGACATGGAACCCAATCGGCAGCAGCCGAGAAAGGCGTTTGCAGAAGAAGCCATTGCAGCGCTTGCGGATTCCATTCGACAGTATGGCATGCTACAGCCAATTCTGGTACGACCCTATCAGGGAACCTACCAAATTGTTGCCGGAGAGCGGCGCTGGCGTGCCGCGAGAATGCTGGGACTGGATGAAGTTCCGGTTATCATCAAGGAAATTTCCGATGGAGAGGCAATGGAAATTGCCCTGATCGAAAATTTACAGCGGGAAAACTTAACCCCGATGGAAGAAGCCAATGGATACCGGCAGCTGATGGAACAGTACGGTATGACCCAGGAAGCAGTTGCCAAAACAGTGGGACGTTCCCGCAGTGCTGTTGCAAATGCCTTGCGGCTTTTGCAGTTGCCGGAAGAAATTCAAATGCTCTTGGAAAGCGGTGCCATTTCTGCCGGACATGGAAAGGCTTTGCTGGCAATTGCCAATCCGGAAAAGCAGCTGGAAGCAGCAAAACGTGCTGCCAATGGAACACTAACGGTGCGTGCCATTGAGAAAATGGCGGTTTCTCCAGATGTGGAACCACCGGCAGATCCAGCAGATCAAAAGATCGACAGCTACTTCAAGGAAATGGAATTGAGCTTGCAGGAGCGCATGGGACGACGGGTTTCCGTCCAGTACGGCAAGAAAAAAGGTGCTCTGGTGCTGGAGTTCTACGATAAGGATGACCTTGCAGCATTGGCACGAAGATTAACAGAATAAAATTGTTTCACGTGAAACAATGAAAAAGGAGTTTCATACAATGATTGATATCAAATGGTTCCGGACTGAACCGGAGTTGGTAAAAGAAAACTTGAAGAAAAAGTTCCAGGACGAAAAGCTGCCGCTGGTCGATGAAATTGTTGCCATGGATCAGCAGTACCGGGAAACCAAGGTACAGTGCGATACGCTGCGTGGGCAGAGAAAGACGCTCAGCAAGCAAATTGGCGGCCTCATGGGACAGGGCAAAAAGGAAGAAGCCGAAGCTGTAAAGGCACAGGTTGCTGCAATTGGCACAGAGCTGGAAGAAAAGCAGCAGCTGGAAACAGAGCTGGAAGGCAAGATTCGGGAAGCCATGATGAAGATTCCAAACTTCATTGATCCATCTGTACCGATCGGCAGAAACGACAGCGAAAATGTAGAAGTAGAACGCTTTGGAGAACCGGTTGTTCCCGATTTCCCGATTCCGTATCATGTTGATATTATGGAGAAACTGCATGGTATTGATCTGGATGCTGCAAGAAAGACCAGCGGCAATGGCTTCTATTATCTGTGCGGAGATATTGCACGGCTGCACTCCTCCATTTTGGCATATGCAAGAGATTTCATGATCAACAAAGGATTCACCTATTACATCCCACCGTTCATGATTCGCAGCAATGTTGTAAATGGTGTTATGAGCTTTTCCGAAATGGAAGATATGATGTATAAGATTGAAGGGGAAGACCTGTACCTGATTGGCACCAGTGAGCACTCCATGATTGGAAAGTTCATTGATACCATTCTGCCGGAAGCAGAGTTGCCGAAGACTTTGACCAGTTATTCTCCGTGCTTCCGGAAGGAAGTCGGTGCACACGGCATTGAAGAACGTGGTGTTTATCGGATTCACCAATTCGAAAAGCAGGAAATGATCGTTGTCTGCAAGCCGGAAGACAGCATGGACTGGTTCCGCAAGATGTACAGCTATACAGTAGAATTTTTCCGGACTCTGGATATTCCGGTTCGTACCTTGGAATGCTGCTCGGGTGATCTGGCTGATCTGAAGGTGAAGAGCATTGATGTAGAAGCTTGGTCTCCGAGACAGAAGAAGTACTTTGAAGTGGGCAGCTGCTCCAATCTGGGCGATGCACAGGCAAGACGGCTGGGCATTCGGGTAAAGGCAGAAGACGGTTCCAAGTACTTTGCACATACCCTGAATAATACGGTTGTTGCACCGCCGAGAATGCTGATTGCATTCCTGGAAAACAACCTGAATGAAGATGGCAGCATTCGGATTCCGGAAGCGTTGCAGCGGTATATGTTTACCGATACCATTCGATAAATTTGAAAAAATAAAATAGGTTTTCCACAATTGCCAACTGAAAAATCAATGGAAATTGCGCGCATTTTCAACCAGCTGTGGAAAACTTCTTAAAATTGTGGAAAGTAAAAAGGAACGGGCTGAAGCAGTCCGTTCCTTTGTGCATTCTGTCAAATTTCCATTCCAACCAGCTTATTTTTCATTACAGAGAAAGAAAAAATCTCGTGCGGAACTTCTTACAAAAAGGCAGTTCTTCACGAGATTTTTTGTTTTATGCTGTTAGTTGAAAAAAGGAAATTCGTTTTAACGGAACGGTTCCGGGAGCAAATCGGTAAAAATGCTGTACGGTTTGCGATCTGCTATAACGTTAGGAGGAAACAAGCCCATTTGCCTTCTTCGGATTCTACTTGAATTTTGATTTTGTGTTTGTCCGCAATTCGCTTGGCAATGGATAAGCCCAATCCATATCCGCCTGTTGCACGGGCACGAGAATGATCGCTTCGATAGAACCGCAGGAAAATTTTCTCCTTCTCATCCGGTCGGATGCCAATTCCCGTGTTGTAAATTTTTAACAGCTTCTTGTCTTTGTTCTTCTGAAGCGTGACGCGAACGGTGCCTTCTTCTTCACTGTATTTAAAGGCATTGTCCAGGAAGATACCAACCATCTGACGGATTTCCTCTGCATTGCCTCGATAGGTCAATCCATCCTCTACCTCAATCTCCAGTTTCTTCCTGCTTTCAAACGCTTGACTTTCAAAAGGGAGCGCCGTGTTTTCCACCAGTTTGCTCAAGTCAAATTCCACTTGATCCTGTGCATCAGCAGGACGTTCCAGTTTCGTCAGCCGCATCATATCGGTAATCAGAATTCGCATACGCTCTGCCTGATCCTGAATGTAAGAGAGCCATTTGTTCTCTCCAATTTCATCGTGTAGGATGTCCGCATTGGTGGTGATGATGGTCAGCGGTGTTTTCAATTCATGCCCGGCATCGGAAATGAACTGCCGCTGCTGCTCAAAGGCAATCTCAATGGGACGCACAGCACGCTTGGAAAGTCGATTGGTTAGGTAAATGATTAACATCACCATGCACAAACCAATGCCAATGCTGAACCACAGCAGTTTGGTTAAAAGCTGTAAATCTGAAGTGCGATCGGAAAAGACAATCAGTGTGCCGTTGGTGCGGATTTTGCGGTAATATTGATAGGAGCCAATGTAGCCGCTGTTGGAGGATTCCTTTTGAACAGCTTCTAACAAGACTTGTGCCTCTGTTTCATTGCATTGTTCGGGATCCGATACGGAAAGGAAGGTGCCGTCAGCATTTAGATAGATGGTAAAATCATTGAGCACATCAATGGGACGTTTATGGTCTCGTTCAAAGAATTTATCGTTTGTCGCAGGGGGGGGAGCGGGCTCTTCTTTTTTGTCATCGTTGGGCGGTGCAGGGGGATTGGCTGGTTCCTGCGGATTCTTTTGTGCCTGCTCAAAAGGCGGTTTTGCTTCCGGGAGTCCGTAGCTGCTGCTTTCTGCAATTTGCTGAAGCAGTGTATCGGTTTGCTGATAACTGACAAATCGTGTCAGCAGGTTGACCCCAATCAGCGGAATCAGCAGCACCAGGATAAGCATCAAAATGGTAATGCGGTTAAACTGCCGCCGGAGCTTTCGAATCATTGCGGTGCCTCCAGAGAATAGCCAATGCTGCGGGCTGTTTTAATCTGCACCGCAGAAGAAATGGCAGACAGCTTCTTTCGCAGGAAGGAAATATAGACTTCAATGTTGTTGTATTCCACATCCTTTTCAAAGCCCCAGATTTTTTCAATGATGCGCTCCTTTGGAATAATTTGTCTGGGATTGGCAATGAGCATCTCCATGATCTGATATTCTTTGAGGCTGAGTTTGATGGAGTTGCTGTCCGTGCTCAAGGCATAGCTGCGCATGTTCAGCTTTAGATCGTGGAACTGGTAACAGTCCGGAATGACGTCACCTGTGCGGCGGGTGAGCGCACGGATGCGTGCCAGCAATTCTCCGGTAGAGAAGGGTTTGGTCAGGTAATCATCTGCACCGCAGTCCAGTCCGCTGATGATGTCTTCTACTTCTGATTTAGCAGTCAGCAGCATAACAGGCGTAGAAAATCCGGCGGCACGAAGCTTTCGCAGCACTTGAATGCCATCCATGCGTGGCAGCATGATGTCCAGCACGATACAATCATACAATCCGGTCTTGGCATATTCCAGTCCGTCCTCTCCATCGTAGACGGCATCCACACTGTATTTGTTTCGCTTTAAAATTTCCGACAATGCATCTGCCAGCGGAATTTCATCTTCTACAAGAAGTAGTTTCATATCCAGGATCCTTTCTTTTGCGAGGGGGTAAAAATTTTTTCATTCTGAAAAATCGAAATCGTGCAAGGAAGGCACCACAAGTATAAGCGTTTTTGTGCGGCATTCCAAGGGCACAATTTGAATTGTAACTTATTATAGCAAAGAAACCTGAAAGAAGTCTTAAAGAATTGTAAAGAGGCATTGGGCGTTCAAAAAAATGTGAAAAATACTTGCAAAAGATGGGAAAATATAGTATAATAAGACTACAAAAAGAATCATGCGGCGGAAAAAAATTGATGGAATCGCCGAATGCAACGGGAAGTGCATCTGCATTTCCAGAGAAAGTGAGGAATTCTTATGGCATTTTTTGAAGACTTGGGGAAAAAACTTTCTGGCGTAGGACAGTCCGCTGTTCAGAAAACACAGAATGCAACTGATTCCATTCGTTTAAATAATCAGATCAACGAAGAGGAACGCAAAATAAATGCAGCCTATTTGAATATTGGAAAGCGCTATGTGGAACTCCACGGAAGCAAGATGGAACCGGAGTTTGCCGCTTGGATTCAGGAGATCGAAGGCTGTCAGCAGCGTATCAATGAATGTCGGGTACAGGTTCGCCGGAATAAAGGCTTGACAGTATGTACCAATTGCGGAGCTGAAATTCCGGAAATGTCTCCGTTCTGCAAGCTTTGCGGGGCAAAGAATGTTGTTGCAGAACAGCTGGCAGCACAGCGTGCTGCTGAAGAAGAAGCAAAGCGTCAGGCAGAAGCAGAACGGCAGGCAGTGCAGGCTGCACAGGCTCGTGCTTGGGCAGAACAGCAGGCAGCAGCTGCCGCAGCCAATCGTTGTACCAAATGTGGGCATCCGTTGAATCCAGGTACCGCATTCTGCACCAATTGCGGTGCGCCGGTAGCCGCTCCAACTCCAACTCCCACTCCAGCTCCGGCTGCTCCAACACCGGCAGCAGCACCAGCCGCAGAAGCAATCTGTAAGAAGTGCGGAAAGCCGTTGGCAACAGGTGCTGCATTCTGCACCAACTGCGGAACCAAAGTAGAATAAAAAAAGCATTGGATTGAGAAAAAGCAGATGCGCCACATACTGGAACAAGCAGTATGTGGCGCAATGTTTCGTATTTGGGAGCATCAGAAAAGGAGCGTAAAACGAGTATGGGACGATCTGGGTCACAGCGGTCATTCAAATGGGGGAGACTGGTTGCCGTAGCGGGTGCAGCCATCCTGCTTTTCGCATGGGCATCCTCTGCTTATCAGAAACGAAAGGAAGATGGAAAACCAGCCATCAAACAATTCGCCACCAGCTATTTGACCGCAATTGCAAACGGAGATGTGGATACCTTTCAAACATTGCTTCCGGCTCCGTACTGGGATGCAGTAGAGAAGCAGTACCTCTTGAGTAAGGAAGATATTCAAAACACAATCCGTACCGATGTGCAAAGTGCTTCCCGTGGAATTATGCAATTTGTGGGGGATACGCCTTCTTGTGTGATTGAAATTCAGAGCACAGAGAAGCTGAGCAAAGGGGACTTTAAAAGTCTATGTAGTGCCATTCCTTATTTTACGGAAAAGCCGGATGAGATCTGGCGTGCTGCTGTGCAGTACATCTATACGGGTGCATCCGGCAGTACTGCTGAGCAGGATTTGATTTTGGATTTGGTTTGCTATCAGCAGCAGTGGTATGTACTGAATACGGCAGTAGATGTTGAGAATGCGCTGCACCGCACGCATTCCAATTCCACCACTGGTTCCTAAAATGAAAAAGAAAACAGCGGTACAGACGCTTTTTCCAAACAAAAAGTCTCGTGAAAGGACCCGAGTTCCACGGATCTGCGCACGAGACTTTTTTGATTGGGATGAAGTGTTTGTATTTGTTTTTGTTTAGATGGCGGCAATGTGCATGGCATCACAAATGGTGCTGTCCTTTTCAATCAGGCAGTCCTTCATGCCACGGAAAAACGGCAGGCTGATGCCGTTCTTTTCGGTCAGCTCGCAATCCAGGTAGTTACAGCCATATTCCTTTGCAAGACTGCTTAATGCATGGTTGAAGGTTTTCCGCTGCGGATGGTCAACTAAAACCGGAACCAGGAACAGTTGGGTTTCCGGCAGCTGGGTGTGCAGTTCATACAGCAGCCACTTGTATTGATCCATAATTTCCTGGATGGAAAGCCCTATGGTTTCCAGTTCGGTTTCTCCCAGTTGCAGCAGCAGACGGGAAGGCTTTAACGGAACAATGCAGGTCTTTGCAAATGGAACAGCTTCCTTGATGGTGATGGCTTCTACACTTCGGTTATATACTTTTGTGCTGATCTCATAATCTTGCAGCAGTTCGCCGATTGCCAAATGTGCTGCGGTAGAGGCACCTAAAATTGCAACTTTATTTTTCTGTGCATATTGATTGAGTGCGGTATACTCTTTTGTCGCTTCTTGAATGGTTGACATGGTTCATTCCTCCGTTCGTGTCTATGCGGCGCTCCCTGCTGCCGGATGGCGCCGATGCAGCAGCAGTGCCAGCAGATCTGGAAACCAATTGTTCGCTTCCATGAACCTATTATACGCTTGACAAAATAGATTGTCCAATATATAATGGTAAAGCATTTAATAGGTTTTGACCTATCAATTTTTTGCAAATTCTGTCATTTTATCGGCAAATTTGCAGACATTTGATACCATTTTTTGATGAAATTGTATCAGGATCGAGTGCTTTGCACTGGAAACAGGAAAAATTGTAGGATTTCTCCAAATAGCAGGAACCATTGGGAAAGGGGCATTCATGGAACTTTTACAATTACAGTATTTTTATGAAGTTGCCAAACGGCAGCATATGACAAAGGCGGCGGAGCGGCTGCATATCTCACAGCCATCGCTGACTCAGTCAATTCATCGGTTGGAACGGGAATTAAATGTGCCGCTGTTTCGTTCCAGCGGACGGAACATTGTGCTGACAGAATATGGAACCTATTTAAAGAATCGCCTGGAGCCAATTTTACAGGCACTCGCACAGCTTCCCGAAGAGCTGGAGGAGATGGCACAGATCAGTCAGAATCACATTTGCGTCAATGTTCTGGCGGCATCCGAATTGGTGACACGGGCATTGATTGCCTATAAAAAAGCCAATCCGGAGATTAATTTTCGGATTGTACAGAATAAGGAAACAGAACATTCGGACATCACCATTTTTACCCGTCCGTTTTATCAGCTGAATGCACGGGAGAAGCAAAACACTTATATTTTCACGGAGAAAATTTTCATGGCAGTGCCGAAGACTTCTCCATATGCCAAGTATACGGAATGTGAACTGCATGCATTTGCCGATGATGAATTCATCAGTCTGGCAGGTTCCCGGAACCTGCGGAATATCTGTGACCGATTCTGTATGCATGCCGGCTTTGCACCGAAGATCATTTTTGAGAGCGACAGTCCCAGCACCGTAAAGGATTTGATTGCAGAAGGGATGGGGATTGGATTTTGGCCGCAGTACACCTGGGGGCCGGTGAATCATTCTGATATTGTGCTGGTTCCATTGACAGCACCGATTTGTCAGCGTGATATTATCATTACGTATCATGAGCAAAAGCGAGACAATGAGGAAGTACGCAAGTACTACGAATTTTTAACGGAGTACTTTGAAAATCTGCGCAGAAAAAAGCATCCGGAATCCAAAAAAATTACAATGGTTTAGAACTTCTGAACGTCTAGGCATTTTATTGAGTTGTCTGTTTCAATTTTGATTTCTAATCTTGACAAAATCCGATATTTATTATATAATAAATGAAAACAAACCTATGAAATTAGGGAGAAAGGACGTAAAAATTATGAATTGTAAAAATTGTGGAGCACCTGTTCCAGATGGAACTGGATTTTGCAGCAACTGTGGGGCAAAAATAGAGGTGGCGCAACAACCAGTACAACAGCCCAATCCGCAGCAGCCAATCCCGCCGCAGCAGGGACAGCAACAGCCATTCCAGCAGGCACAGGCAGTACCAAATCAGGCATTCTACCAGGGTCAGGCACAGCCGTTCCCACAGCCAAATGGCATGCCGGAACAGCCTCCTAAGAAGAAAAAGACCGGTTTGATCATTCTGATCATTGTACTGGTTGTTTTGATTGTCGGCGGTGCAGTAGTTGGTACCATCTTCCTCTTAAAGAACAAGGATAAGGACGACAAGGACAAAACAAAGGGCGATTCCGCAGAGTCCACTGTATCTGCATATTATGATGCCATTTTAAATGGAGACGTAGATGCAATGATGAGCCTGGTTCCGGATAATTACCTGGACTACATGATAGAAACCTATGATATTGATGAGGATGCTGTTAAGGACGAACTCCAGACTTTGATGGAAGACGAACTGGCAGACTGGGAAGATGATTACGGTGCAAACATTGAGCTGACCGTAAAATGCAACGATGAAGAAGTTGCGGAACAGAGTGAGATCGATGATCTGAACGATGAATTAGAAGAAAGCGGCTGGGACTTTACCATTACAGAAGGTTATACATACAGCGTAGATGTAACATTCAATGGGGATGATGATGAATACACCGAAACCTATGATGATGTTGCAGTACTGAAAGTAGACGGCAAATGGTTTAACTCCGATGCGATGTCTATGATTACCGATGCAGCTACCGAAGCTTATTACAACAGTTAAGTAAAAGCATATTGTGCTATGGGAAAAAGCCCGGAACAGTTACTTGTTCCGGGCTTTTTTGTAGCGTGGTTCTGGCTTTGCAAAGGAAAGCTAATAGCTAATGATTCTATCCAACAACAGAATTTATAAATCTGATTGCTTCCAGGCTGTACCATCTTCCGTCAATCCATATTGCGTAGTAGGCGCTTGTTAGAAGCTGTTTCTCATCCTCTTCTTTGATTTTGATACAATATTGTCAAGAAAAGCCACCGAAGAAACGAGTTTGTTTTTTTCGGTGGCTTTCCGTATCTTACAAAAAGAAATTATTCGACCATAGCAGATAGAACCCCCATTGCATCGAGACTATACCATTTTCCGTCAATCTTTAGTGCTGTCTGGATACTGCTAATAGTATCGGAATCATCGTCGCCTTTGTACGTGACTGTTACTTCGTATTCGTAGCCTGCTTCAATTGTTACCAAATCATTTTTATTATTCATATCATCGATGTCACTTTTAGGCATTGCATTGGCATGATCTAATGTAATCTCTATTTCTATGTTGTTGCCATAGGAGTCTTTCCAATCATCTAAGTTATCGTTTAAACCATCCTGAACAGCTTTTTTTAAGCTGTTGTTGTCTAGATCATCTTTTTCCATGAGATCATCCTGATACGCTTTTGGAACAAGGCTTAACATCAAATCTGCATCACATTGTTCTGCGGCATCGTAAAGTTTTGTTACCGCTTCTTCTGGATTTTCCACTCCATTGCTTGCTGCATCTTTTTTGTCTCGATTCAACAGGAACATTGCACCAACTGCACCAGCCGCAAGCAGAACAACCAACACAAGAATCAGTATAATCAGTCCGGTTTTCTTCTTCTTTTTCTTTGGTACAGGAGGCTGCGGATTTGCTTGCTGGAAGAATTGGCTTTGCGGTACTTGTTGGTTTGCCATTGGATTTTGCGGTACTTGTTGGTTTGCCATTGGATTTTGCGGAGCTTGTTGGTTTGCCATTGGATTTTGCGGAGCTTGCTGGTTTGCCATTGGACTTTGTGGCACAGTAGGTTGCTGCACTACGGGCGATACACTGGTTCCGCAGTAGTTACAAAATCTTGAATCATCTGGGATAGGGGATCCACATTTTTTACAATACATTGCGTTTCATCCTTTCCTTGGCTTTGATACAATAGAATCAGAAAAAGCCACCGAAGAAACAATTTTGTTTTCTCGGTGGCTTTGCGTGATTTACAAAGAAAACTTAGTCAGCAGAAGCAGCAGCGTATGTTACAGTTGCAATTGCATCAGAGCTGTACCATTTTCCGCCGATCTTTACTGCGTAGCTGGTTGTTTTAGAAGAATCGTCATCATCGTCACCCTTGATCTTGACTTTGATTTCGTATTCGTAGCCCTTCTTCACCTTCAACTTGATATCCTCATCATCAAAGGTTTCGTTCATGTCCTTGATGTCGTCCTTGCTGACTTTATCCTTATCCTTGAATTCAACCTTTAGCTTGATTCCATCGCCGTAATCATCTTCCCAGCCATCCAGATTGTCATCCAAGTAATCCTTCACTGCTTCTTTCAGTTCCTTTTTGCTGAGGTCATATTCATCCATCAGATACTTCTGATACTTCTTCGGAACCAGGTTCAGCATCTGGCTGGCGCTTGCTTTCTGCTCTGCCTTATAGAAATCCTTGACGCAATCCTTCGGGCTGCGAGAGAAAAGCAGGGATGCCAGCAGAACAACAACGATAACAGCAGCAACAATTGCTGCAATCACGCCAACCTTCTTGTTCTTGTTTTCGGTACCATCAGCAGCACCTACCGGAGGAACTGCAAAGCCTGCGCCAGTCGGCGGAATCGGTGCACCGTTTGGTGCCTGTGCACCCATAGCCGGATTCGGGTTCGGTGCTGGATTTGGTGTTGGATTCGGATTGGAAGCGGCACCCTGCGGCGGGACAGCAGCTGCAACCGGTTCTACCTTTTGTCCGCACTTTTCGCAGAACACTGCATTTTCTGGAAGGGGTGCACCACATTTCTTACAATTCATAACTCACATTCTCCTTTTTTCATGTGTTCTCCAGAGTGTTGGAGAGCCGTTAAAGTTTCTCCTATCATTTTACCGTATTCTTTTTATTTTGTCAATATATGTTTTCCATTTCTATGTAAATTTTTGGATAATTGATGCAGTCTGCATGAAGATTGGTATTTTTTCAAGTTGTCCATATGTATAATCTTCCGTTTTTCTCAAACAATAGCATTACGCATGCAGCTCAAACAGGAGCGGCAAATGAAAAAGTTTGGAGGATCCGATCGATGAAAGCGACTGGAATTGTAAGAAGAATTGACGATCTGGGACGTGTTGTCATCCCAAAAGAAATTCGGCGCACCATGCGCATCCGGGAAGGCGATCCCTTAGAAATTTATACGAGCAACGAAGGGGAGGTTATTTTTAAGAAGTATTCCCCAATTGGAGAACTCAGTGAGAGCGCCGCACAGGTGGCAGATATCATGCACCGTTTGGCAGGTTGTCCGGTTGCCGTGTTTGATCGAGATCATGTGGTTTCCGTATCCGGTGCCGCCAAGAAAGAATGGAATGCCCGCCGGGTATCGCCGGAGCTGGAAGAGCTGATGGAAAACCGGAAGCAGTATTTTTCAGAAAATGGAACCGATTCCCTCATGCCGGCAGAGGGCGTGGAAAAGGGTGCCATGGCATGCCTGCCGATTATTGCCGCAGGGGACGTTACCGGAGCAGTTGCCTTTCTGGATAACGGGGAAGGCAGTGCCATCAACGACAGTCAGAAAAGCTTGATTTTAGCTGCCTCGCAGTTTTTGGGCCGGCAGCTGGAAAGCTGAATGGGATTGCTTACCGAGAAAAATCCGTCTGTTTTTGGGCGGATTTTTTTGCGGAAAGCCTGTTCTCCTACGGCGTACAGACGTATTTACTAAATATACATACAAATTGCACAAAAATTTGGTGCTTCTCACAGTTGATTTTTTTCCCCAGATGGAATATACTAAAATAAGATGTCTAATCTGAAGGAAAATTGATGAGGCGTATGCCGCAAAAGGATGCTGTATGCGCATAGAAAGGGTTCAAGAATCGTATGAAAGTTGTAAAATTTGGCGGAAGCAGCTTGGCTGACGCAACACAAATCAAGAAGGCAGCTGCCATCATTCAGGCAGAAGACGCACGGCGGTATGTCGTTCCCTCTGCACCGGGAAAGCGCTTCCGGGAAGATATTAAGGTAACCGATATGTTGTATGCCTGCTATGAGCTGGCAGAAAAGGGAGAGCCGTTTGCAGAAACCTTTGCACAAATTCGTGCACGGTTTGAGGAAATTATTTCCGGACTGGGACTGACGCTTTCCTTGGACAATGAATTTGCAGTGATTGAGGAAAACTTTAAAAAGCGTGCCGGCAGCGACTATGCAGCAAGCCGTGGAGAATACCTCAATGGCAAGGTACTGTCGGCTTATTTGAACTACCCATTTGTCGATGCGGCAGAAGTAATTTTCTTCGGCGAAGACGGCAATCTTGATCAGGAAAAGACCATGACAGCATTGCGGGTTCGTTTGGAAACCATGGAGCATGCCGTTGTACCGGGCTTCTATGGATGCGGAGCCGATGGCTATGTCAAGACGTTCTCCAGAGGTGGAAGCGACGTAACCGGTTCGCTGGTTGCCGGTGCGGTGAAGGCAGAAATTTATGAAAACTGGACGGATGTATCCGGGTTCCTGGTTGCAGATCCTCGTATTGTCGAACATCCTGCCGGTATTCGTACCATTACCTATACCGAACTGCGGGAGCTTTCCTACATGGGCGCATCGGTTCTGCATGAAGCCGCTATTTTCCCGGTTCGTTCTGCTGGCATTCCGATCAACATTCGTAATACCAACGCACCGGAAGAGCCAGGTACTATGATCGTTCCGGACAGCAATGAGGAATCTTTCAGTGCCTACACCATTACCGGTATTGCAGGCAAGAAGAATTTCACCTCCATCAACATTCATAAAGACATGATGAATAGTCAGATTGGTTTCTGCCGAGACGTATTGGATGTTTTGGCAAGCAATGATGTTTGTTTGGAACATATGCCGTCCAGCATCGATTCCATGACCGTGATTGTGGAAAGTGCGCAGGTAGCCGGAAAGCTGGATCGTGTTTTGACGCAGCTGAATAAGCGAGTTGCACCGGATAAGATGGAAGTGGAGGAGCATATTGCATTGGTTGCCGTTGTTGGCCGTGGCATGTTCCGAACCAGAGGGGTTGCAGCAAGAATTTTTGCAGCGTTGGCACATGCTAGAATCAATGTTAAGATGATTGACCAGGGCTCCAGTGAGTTGAATGTCATCGTCGGTGTCAATGAAAGCGATTTTGAACAGGCAATTCGCTGCATCTATGATATGTTTGTCAATTCTGTTGAAGAATAAATCCAAGGAACAGTTGGTTTTCCACAATTGAATCTTCTAAAAAAGTTTTCCACGGTTCGTTTAGAATTTGTGGAAAACTTTTTTTGCATGCAGCACCCAGTTGTGGAAACAAGAGATGGGACAGCAAACCAGCAAGTTGGTGTAGCCACTTTCAACAGGTGCAAAAACAATGCAGCGGACAAGTACGGTTTAGAAAGAAATTAGTTTTCCACACTGTGGAAAACCAATTTGAAGGGCACAACGGTTTTCCACCGTTTTTTGTGGACAGGCTAATAGCAGAATTGTAAACATTCCACGGATTGTATTGACAAATTGTGCAAAATGTTACATAATAAAAAGGATTCATGCAATCCATGCTGCGGATCAAAGGATGGTTCGCAGGTACCGCACACAGCCAGTTTGCTTGCGCTGCGTGCAGAAAGGAAGCGAAAGAAACGATGAAATGTAACAATTGCGGTGCATCGATGGAAGAAGATGCAGTTCGTTGCCCAGCTTGCGGCAGTCCGGTGGATGCAGCATCTGCCTCCGAAACGGAACCTGCTCCGCAGCCGGCAAAGTCTGCGGAACCGTCCGATGCATTTTCTTCTTTTTCCATGCCGTATCTCTCTGCGGAGGCAACGGTAAAAACATCCGTCCAGGCAGAGACGGCAATGGAAGACCCGCAGCAGTTGGCACAGCAGGCTGCTGTTCGTCGAAATAAATGGATTCGCCGTGGTGTCGCCCTGGGAATTGTTGTTGTGCTGCTTGTCAGCATCATTCTGTATGTGGTGTTCTTCGGCGGCTATAAAAAGCCCTTGTACCAGTATGTAAAGGGAATGGACAAGCAGCGTGGTTCCTCCTATACAGCAATTGTTCCCAATGCTTACTTAGAGTATCTGGAAGACACCTACGATATGAACCGCCGGGAAGTCAAGGAAATGATGGGGAATTATTTTACTGCTTCCATGGAAAAGAGCAAGGAAACATACGGCAGCAATGTAACCATTTCTTACGATGTGCTGGGTACAACAGAAATTACAGACAGTCAAACACTTGCTGACTATGAAGATCAGCTCAAGGAAAGCTACAATGTAGATCTTTCCATCTCCAAAGCAGTCAGCGTGCGGACAAAACTGGTTTATGCAGGGGATACCCAGAGCGAGTATTATACAGAGTCGCTGGTGTTCCTGAAGTCCGGCATGAAATGGTATAGCTTGGATGCTATGAAAGATATGGATTATGTCGCACAGTATAACGGCTATGGATTGTGGTAAAGGGAGGAGATACAAACGATGAAACATGCAGAGAAACGGCGGCTTGGAATTGGACTGATCGTAGCAGCTGTGGTTTTGCTTGCCTTTTTGACCATCCTGCTGGTGCGGGAAAAGCATCAGGAAAAGGAAGCTGGCGATTCCAGTGTATATGGTACCCTGCTCAGTGAATATTATGATGCGGTATTCTCGGAAAATGGAGAGGCGATGCAGAAGCTGATTGCACCGGAAGCCTATTGGACGTACGTGCAGGAACAGTACAATGAAACCAAAGAAGATGAAATTGCTGCCTATAATCAGACCGCAGCAAGCCTGGTAGAATATTGGAGAGGGCTGTATGGCTCCAATGTACAGGTTACATTTTCTGTCAACAGCCTGGAGCAGCAGTCCGATGCCGCAGTTGCAGAGTTAAATACGTCTCTGAAAGAAACTGGATGCGTGGTAGAACAGGCTGTGGTACTGACCGTTACGCAAAAGCTCAGCGGAAGTGCAGGAGAGGCAGAAACCATGATTCAGCCGACCATGATTCAGGTGGAAGGAAACTGGTATCTGATTGACCCTGCGATTGATACAACGAGTGGAAGCAGCAGTTCTTCTACTTCCAATTAAGCATGAAAATCCTCAGCGTTTGCAGACCAATGTGCTGTGCAAACGCTGGGGATTCATTTGACAACAATCCTTTTTTTATGGTATACTAGAGCGTATTCACATAAAATCCTTGTCATGTGAAAGGATACCTGCGGATTTTTGCCTTGTTTGCGTGAAAAGTTTGCTCGAAAATCCGCACGGATTTCTTGTGAAGAAGCGTTCTGAAAAAAGGAGGAACTCCGATGAAAAATACTTATACCATTGTTTGGAAATCTGTATGTTTATGGGCAGCTGCCATTTTTGCAGCTGGTATGTGTGTCGATTTGCTGCATGTGCTGTTGACCGATCAATATGCAGCGTATAAAGAATATTGGGCGCTGGCAGCCGGAAGCGGCCTGCTGGCTTTGTTTCCACTCATTGCCTGGAAATTGGAATCGCATGTCGGGTGGATGTTGTTGATTCCCACTGGTTTGGTGACCGTAATCGAGTGTTTTTTTGCACCGAAGGCCATTATTTCGTGGATTAATTTTGGATTGTTTTGTATTTTGCTGCTGTTTCTTGCCGCCAGAATGCGGGAAGGAACTGCATTGTTTTGGAAAGTTCTTACCGTTTTCGTGGTGTTGTTTGGGCTTTCGGTGATTATTCTGCCGATGTGGCAGCGGATTCATGATTGGAATGTTGCAGGTCGGCTTTCCTATGAAGGTGCCAATCGATTTGTAATACGGTATTTTATGCGTGCCATTTGTCAGAGAGGCTTGTTTCTTTGCAGCATGGGCAGTTTGATTTTGGGCATGCGTCCGGTTCGAAAAATCAATGAATGGGAAGATGAGCAGGATCAATTTGACCGCATTTGGGAATAACAAACAATCCTGTAACAGACTGGTGAAAGAGCAGCGCTGCTTTTACCGGTTGCTTTTGTCTGGCTTCTGCCGTGTGCCTTGACAAATGCCAAAAAATTGCATATAATAAGAATGGATCAATTCAATAGGAAAAAAACCAGCAGTTAGAGTACCGCTTGCAGCAAGCTGTTCAGAGAGCATCGGGTCGGTGAAACGATGCCAGCAACAAACGGGAAGTGCAGCTGCTAGGGCGCTCTTCTGCGCCCGGTTGACGTGGGGAACCTGCCTGCTGCTCGCAGCAAAGCAGCTGTATCTGCGTTCGGTTGCGCACCGTTATCGGCGCTGCCTTTTGAAAAGGCGCTTGAGTGAAAATGAGAGTGGAACCGTGGTATTGGAAATATCGCCTCTCGTCTGACCGGAATCGGTTTGGCGGGAGGCTTTTTTATGGGAAAAAGGTGGTGAAATGTTGTTTCGACAACTAAAAGAAGACATCGCTGTGGTCAAGGAAAAAGACCCGGCAGCACGAAGCAGTTTTGAGATTGCATTGACCTATTCCGGTTTGCATGCTGTTCGGAGTTACCGCATTGCGCATTGGTTTTATCAGCATCAGTTTTATACCATTGCCAGAATCATTTCGCAGCGTTCCCGGCATAAAACCGGCATTGAGATTCATCCGGGTGCGCAGATCGGGAAAGGACTGTTTATCGATCATGGAATGGGTGTTGTAATCGGAGAAACAACGGTAATCGGAGAGAATTGTTTGCTTTATCAAGGCGTTACCCTCGGCGGAACCGGAAAAGATAAAGGAAAACGGCACCCGACACTGGGCAATAATGTCATGGTCGGTGCCGGTGCAAAGGTGCTCGGCCCGATTACCATCGGCAACAATGTAAAAATTGCTGCCAATGCAGTCGTTTTGCAGCCGATTCCGGATAATTGTACAGCAGTCGGGGTACCGGCTCGTATCGCACGCCGGGACGGTGTAAAGGTCGAGCAGGATCTGGATCAGGTGCACTATCGGGATTTGAACATGGAAGATATCTGTGCTTTGCGCAAACGTCTGGCAGACGTGCAGAAAGAAATTGACGGAATTTGCAGGCAGCGTGGAGATTAAGCTTGCCGCAGCAATCGGGTCAGGAGGCCAGTCAATTGGTCTCCTGCATCCACCAAAAGGAGGATCATAATGCAAATTTATAATACGCTAAATCGAAAGAAAGAAGAATTGATTCCGATGGAGCCGAATCATGTGCGGATTTACGCCTGCGGCCCAACGGTATATAACTACATTCATATCGGAAATGCCCGTCCGATCTGTTCCTTTGATGTCCTGCGCCGGTATTTGCAGTATCGGGGCTATCAGGTCACTTATGTGCAGAATTTTACGGATGTGGACGATAAAATCATTCGCCGTGCCAATGAAGATGGCGTACCGGCTTCTGAAATTTCAGAACGGTATATTGCAGAATACAAAAAGGATGCACACGGTCTGAACGTAATGGATGCGGATGTGCACCCCAAGGTAACAGAGAGCATGGACTTGATCTTAAATCTGGTCAAGAAGTTGGTGGATTCCGGACATGCCTATGAGAAAAACGGAGACGTTTACTTCCGAACCAGCTCCTTTGCTTCCTACGGCAAGCTGTCTGGACAGCCGATTGAGGAATTACAGGCAGGTGCCCGGATTGATGTCAACGACGGCAAGGAAGATCCGCTGGACTTTGCGGTTTGGAAGGCTGCAAAGCCCGGGGAACCCTATTGGGAATCTCCGTGGGGCAAGGGCCGTCCGGGCTGGCACATTGAATGCTCTGCCATGGCATGCCATTATCTGGGAGAAACTTTTGATCTGCACTGCGGCGGACAGGACTTGATTTTCCCGCACCATGAAAATGAAATTGCGCAGAGCGAAGCTGCTACCGGCAAAGAATTTGCGCATTACTGGATGCACAACGGCTATATCAACATTGATAACAAAAAGATGTCCAAATCCCTGGGCAACTTCTTCACCGTGCGGGAAGTGGCAGAACAGTATGGCTATGAGGTTATTCGGTATATGATGGTGCAGGCGCACTACAGAAGTCCGATCAACTACTGCAAGGAACTCCTCGATGCCTGCAAGGCTTCTCTGGAACGGCTGTATGCCTGCCGGGAGACTTTGGATCATGCCATTGAAGTGGCAAAGTCTGGTGCCATTGCGCCGGAGGCCGCAGCACTGTTTGAACAGCGGCGGCAGCAGTTTATCACTGCCATGGATGATGACCTCAACACAGCAGACGGCATGACCGCTGTTTTTGAACTGGTACGGGATTTGAACCGAATGAGTGCAGATGCTGCGACACCGAAGGAACAGCTCCAGGCTGGTGCAGCGCTGATGGATGAACTGACGGGCGTACTGGGCATTCTGTACAATCGGAAGAAACAGGAAGCCATTCCGGCAGACGTACAGGAATTGGTGGAACAGCGTGCTGCCGCCCGGAAGGCAAAGGATTTTGCAAAGGCCGATCAGCTGCGGGATGCAATTGCAGCACTGGGCTATCAGATTCAGGAAACCCGGCAGGGCACAAAGCTGACCAAGCTTGCAGAATAAGAAAGGACGGCGGCAATGGCGAAACGATGGAATCGTACAGTGGTAAAGCGTGTTTTGGTGATTTTGGCGCTGACCACGCTGATCAGTGCGGGGATGTTTTCCTGTTCGCTGTATATGCAGGAAAAGGCAAAAGAATATGTGGATATGAGCGATGCGAAAATGATCCAGATTGATCCGGTGCAGCCGGGCGATCCCATTGCCATTGTGCATACCACAATGGGGGATATCACAGCAGAATTGTATCCAGAGCAGGCACCAAAATATGTGGAACAGTTCACCAAACTGGCACAGGAAGGATATTATGACAATACCTATGTGTACCAGATTCAAAAAGGAGTTTATTTTGATGCCGGCAGTTCCGATGCCGTTGGTTCTCTAAAGGATACGAATTATGAAAAGGTACCGAAGGAGTCCAGCTCCAGCCTGTGGCCGCTGCGGGGGGCATTCTGTGCACCAACGACTTCCTCGGACACCAGCTTATGGAAGCGAATCAACGGAACGGTGCAGCAATACTGCGGAACCCGGTTCCTGGTCTGCAATACCGTTGTTTTCGATGGATCCATGAAGAAAGATTTAGAGGATATCTCCGACAATGCCAAGATGGTAACCGATGCCTTTTTGCAGTATGGCGGCATTCCGAACTATTCGCAGCAGATGACTGTTTTTGCACAGGCATTCGGCGAGGAGAGCTTTGCGGTAATCGATGCCATTACAGAAGCAGAAACGCAGAAGAAAAACAGCGCTTCCTATACGCCGCCTGTGGAGGACATTCTGATTACGGGAATTGAAATTACGACCTATGAGGGGCCGGAACTGAAGCAGCCGATTCCGGATGCACCGGAATCTGTGATGCAGCAGACTGAATCCACAGAATCTAGCGCCACTGCTACAAAATAAAAAGAATGCCTGTTCCAATCTTGGAACAGGCATTTTTTAGTTCATATTGTTTTCGCCGCCACGGGCAAACAGGCGTAAGACTTCTAAACGGAGCGCATGATGTTCCGGCTTGGATAAGTCGGGATCCTGCCGGAGCAGTTCTTTTGCAGCTGTCTGTGTTTCTTCCAAAAGTGCCATATCCTGCGTCATATCCGCAAGCTTCAGCGGCGGAAGACCATGCTGCCGCTGTCCAAAAAAGTCGCCGGGGCCACGCAGTTTCAAGTCCGCTTCTGCAATGCGGAAGCCATCACTGGTTTCGGTCATAATTTTCAAGCGCTGCTTGCAGGAGTCCGTGACATGATCGGTCATCAGAATGCAGTAGCTTTGATAGGAACCCCGTCCGATTCTGCCCCGCAGCTGGTGCAGCTGAGAAAGTCCAAATCGTTCGGCATTTTCGATCAGCAGGATGGTGCTGTTCGGTACGTCAATGCCAACTTCAATGACTGTGGTGCTGACCAGCAGCTGAATGTCCCCATTTTGAAATGCCTGCATGACGGCTTCCTTTTCTTTCGGTGCCAGTTTGCCGTGCAGCAGACCAACCCGATAGGCAGCAAAGGCACCCTGCCGGATGGATTCCGCATAGGCAGTGACAGCTTGCAATTCCTGATCGCTTTCCTCGATGGCTGGGCATACAATGTAGCCCCTGTCTCTTATACACATCTGACGCTGCCGACGATCGCATAAGTGTAGAT
>ENA-OZAG01000514-OZAG01000514.1-human-gut-metagenome-genome-assembly--contig:-NODE-514-length-20345-cov-10.199261_pt1 | contig 20345 bp, 18 predicted proteins | sample MGYA00243300_ERZ653497 | MGnify/ENA primary metagenome ERZ653497 (study PRJEB26926, sample SAMN06164955) | human gut metagenome | biome: ENVO:00009003; feature: ENVO:2100002; material: ENVO:00002003...
TAACCGTTTCATGGTCGATCAACACACTAGATGAAAATTTCAAGAACGATATGGACTCTGCTTCGAGCATTGAGCGCCGTATCGCTGCTATGAAGCAGGTATATGAAGCAGGTATCCGTACAGTCTGTTTCGTATCCCCGGTATTCCCCGGTATCACGGATTTTGAAGCAATCTTTGAGCGGGTAAAGGATCAGTGCGATCTGTTCTGGCTCGAAAATCTCAATCTTCGAGGCGGTTTCAAAAAGACAATTATGGATTATATCGCCGGAAAATATCCTGATCTTGTACCACTTTACGACGAGATCTATAACAAGCATAACCGCAGCTACTTTGAAGCACTTGAAGTAAAAGCTGCGGAAATGGCTAAGAAGTATGATTGTCCCTTTGTGGATAATGAAATGCCTTATGGCAGAGTCCCACAGGGGCATCCGGTGATTGTAGATTATTTCTATCACGAGGAAATCCGAGGGACAGAGAATACAGGAAAAAGAAACCGCTAAATGGGATTTGAAGATGAAGAATAGGAATTAATAACAAGGAGAAACATATGAATACACGAGTGAAAGAAGCAGAAGAGAGAAAAAAGAATGGTTATAACTGTGCACAGGCTGTTGCATGCTCTTATAGTGACCTGGCTGGAATAGATGAAGAAACAGCTAAGAATCTGACACAGGGATTTGCGGGTGGATTTGGAGGAAGTATGGAAGGAACCTGTGGGGCACTGATAGGCGCTGTAAGTATGTTGGGATTAATTAATAAAAATTCCCCAAATACTATGCAAAGCGCCCGAAAAATTATTAATGCATTTAAAGAGCAAAACGGAACAGTCGTATGCAGACAGTTAAAAGGGGTGGATGATGGAATCATAAAAAGGTCATGTATAGACTGCGTAAAGGATGCCTGTGTGTTTTTAGAAGAACAGCTTACTTGTTCGAAAGGCTAGGATCTTGATTGCGGCATCGGCATTTATCAGTAAAAGTGGAGCTTTACACATTTTTCCATTGCAGTAGAAACCGGCGATGTTGAATTGTGAAAAGCTAATTATGTGTCGGAATTGTCATATATGTTTTTTTGTAAGTTGAGAAAACCATTATTTTGATTGTTTTATCACAAGAAAAGCAATCAAAATAATGGTTTTTGCTTGCAAATATTAGATTTTGTGATATAATAACTCCAAAATCCAAGCATTACATGCTTGACGCACTTCGTGCTTAATGATTTTGTCGTTCATGAATTCTGCACAAGAAAGCAAGTTCTCTTGTGTTGCGAATTCATGTTTTTATAAAGAAAAAGTCGGTAATCATAAAACCGGAAGGTGAGTTTATGAAAAAAAGATTATTTGTAACACCGGAATACACAACTGCAAGGGAAATTAAACAGATTCGAAAAGAATTACATTTGACGCAGAAAGAGTTTGCAGAATTTATCAATTGTTCAAAGCCAACAATAGAACGCTGGGAGAGAAGTAAAGAAGTGATTCGTGGACCAATTGTTCCATTTCTGAAAATGCTACAAAAATATCCGGAATATGAACAGGAAGTGAAGGTGCCGGAAAAAGTGTGGCCGCTTAGAATAGGCTGCTTTTTTCTGTTGAGCAAGAAGTATCTTTTAATTCATATTTAGGTGGTTTGTCAATAGCAATAATATTTAATGCATAATCTGATTTAAGAGTGAATTTCAAATTTTAGATTTTCAATAATCATGGGATAAAAATAACAGGGAGGATTATAGTTTTCGGAATAAAGCCGATATATAATATTAGAAACAATAAATAATAAAGAACGGATTCAGAGAAGGAGGACAAAGGATATGTCAATGAATGTGAATACAACGGGTACTGTTTATGGAAGTTATCAGAATACCTACAAGGCAGGTACAGTAGATAAGAAAAAAGAAACAGCGAAAACAACAGAAAATGATAAGGTCAAGAAAAATGTGACAGAAAGTATAGCCGAAAAAAATCTAAGTAAAGAGGCACAAAAAATGCTTAAAGATATGCGTGGCTCAAGAACAGATATGGACTTTATGGTTGCAGATTTTGAAAATGGTGATAATGCTAAAGATATTTTAGCACAAAGTGATAAAGAGTTTACGGTTATTTTCTCAAAGGAAGAAATGGAGAAGATGGCATCCGATCCCAAATATTATGCTGAAAAGATGCATAGTATTGAAGGTGCTTTGCGTATGTCGGATGAAATCAATGCTCAGTTTGGATTTGAAAGAGCATTTGGTAAGACAAACGGAATAGAAAACAGTGCAGATACTGATACAAAAATAACAAAGTTTGGTATTTCTTTTAATAGTGATGGAACTACAACATTCTTTGCTCAATTAGAAAAAACATCAGCTAGTCAGAAAGAATATCTTGAAAAAATTCAGGAAAAGAAAGCTGCGGAGAAGAAAGAGGCGAAGAAAAAGGAACAATTAAAGCAAATTGAAGTAAAAAAAGCTACTGTTCAAGCAAATTCAAAAGATGAACTTTTGGATAAAATTAAAAATATTGAATGGAATTCTATCAAACCAGAGGATAATAAAATCGGTGGAAGATTTGATTTTTCAATTTAGTATATTTAGATGGGGATGATTACATAAAGTATGGAGGTAGATTCATTATGAGAAAACGTTTTTTTTCTATTATTGTATGTGTTGTCATGCTTTTTACAATGAATGTCACAGCTTTTGCGGCAGAAACTCAGGAAAATTATTCGGAGACGGAGAAAACAATGACATTTGAAATAACTCCGACAGCATTAACTTCTGGATCATCACGACATTCTGTTGGAATGTTAAATTCCTTTTTTGGAACAAATGATACAGTGGCAACTTCCGCTCTTGGTTCTTTTACAATCAGCAGCACATCTGTTCCGTCAGGCTCCACAATCAGTAAAATAGTGGTTACATCCACAAAAAGTAGTGGAAGTAGTGGAAACATCGAATTATTTGTTGCTAAAGATGAGGATAATGGAGATGGCACATTTGACAGATATACAGACAGCAAAAGTTGGAATAGTTCTCTTACTTTTGCAGATTTTGGCAATTATAATTTAAGCCCTGTTGGAAATTATTATGTTCAATTTGAATCTACAAGGTATTCAACGGGAACTGTTGCAGCAGCAACATTAAAAAATATTTATGTCACAGTATACTATCATTAAAATTTTATAATCCCCATTCTAAACAAGCAAAGATGTTGTTATTCAGTTAGCAGCATCTTTGCTTTTAATTGTATAATTGATATGACTATTGAGTTAGAATGACATTGATAGCGATAGAAAGCTATATATTACAGAAGCAGACTTTGGTAAAAAAGCATTTGAGAGATTATATAAATTGAATATTATATAATCAGAGGTATATAGAACATGCACAGAGACACTATATTTCAATATGAAACAATGGTGCCTGACACAATAAAAACGCATAGCCAAACTTCGCTCGGTATAACTGCCTGATTGTGTCGAAATTCGTATTTTATCAATTATATCTGATAAAACTGGATTTGCGGTATTGAAAATCAGTTATAGCCGTGGTACCATATAGACAGTTTCAGAAGGGAGGCTGGTCTACATGATTAAACGAGAAATTTATATGAGCCGTATCCGTCCTTTTATCGGAAATGAGCTGATAAAGGTTCTGACAGGGATTCGCCGTAGTGGAAAATCTGTCATGCTGAGCCTGATCCAAGAGGAACTTGCCCAAAACGGGGTCCAACCAGAACAGTTTATTTCCCTGAATTTTGAGAACATGAGCAATGCACACCTTTGTACGGCTGTTGCATTGCATGATGAAATCCTTCGCAGAACAAAAGAAATCAGCGGCAAGGTTTATCTGTTCTTCGACGAAATCCAAGAGGTGGCTGATTGGGAAAAATGTATCAACTCTTTCCGGGTGGAGCTGGATTGTGATATATACATTACCGGTTCCAACGCCAAGCTGCTTTCCGGTGAGCTTGCCACTTATCTTGCCGGACGGTATGTGGAGTTCGTGATTTACCCGTTTTCATTCAGAGAGTTTATGGAGCTGTATCACACCGTTTACGAAGGTGCAGACGAAAGACAATGCTTTACAAAATATCTGACGCTGGGAGGAATGCCCTATTTGAGCAACCTTCGCTACGACGATGCCGCCAGTCGTCAGTATTTGCGGGACTTGTTCAACTCCGTAGAGCTGAAAGATATTATCAAGCGAAACAATATCCGTGATGTGGATATGCTGGAGAGAATTATTGCTTATATAACTTCCAACATCGGCACTACCTTTTCTTCCACAGCCATTTCCAAGTATCTGAAAAGTGAAGGGCGCTCCGTTTCACCAGAAACGGTACTGAACTACATCAAAGCCTGCACGGACGCATTCCTGTTTTATCAGGTGAAGCGCCAAGACCTCCAGGGAAAGAAAATCCTGACCGTCAACGAGAAATACTATGTTGCAGATCATGGTGTCCGGGAAGCCGTGTACGGTGGCAACATGAAGGACATTAACCTTGTCCTTGAAAATGTTGTCTACATGGAGCTGCTGCGCCGTGGTTATTCTGTGACTGTTGGGAAAGTCTCTGACAAGGAGATTGACTTCGTATGTGAAGATCATGGGAAAAAGCTGTATGTTCAGGTTTCCTATCTACTTGCCTCGGAGGAAACCATCCAGCGTGAGTTTGGGGCGTTTGCCGGTGTTCGTGACAATTTCCCGAAATACGTTGTAACGATGGACGAACTGGATATGAGCCGAGATGGAATCAAACACCGCAATATTCGTGACTTCCTGCTGGCAGAGGAATGGAACTGAAATGTTCTTCTTTCACCAGAAGATATGCAGAAGTTCTTCCAATGCCGAGAATGAAAAAACAATGGTGCCTGACACAATAAATATTATGATATGTCTGTATTTAACCGCTGTATAGAAACCGGGAATGTTCTCTTAATACTGGAATGTTGGCAGGATGTCCACCCGGCGCTTGTCAGTATCCCAGTGAAATGGGAATACAGCTCGCCGTATGGACTTTTGTATGCTCTGAATCCGCCGGATGATGTTATGCAGTTTGAAAACAATGGTGCCTGACACAATAAATATTCTTTCCGGAATTCTTGCAGAGATGGGAGACATTTCGAGATTTGATGATGTTAAGGAAATACAAAAATTAAGCGGATTAGGTCTTGTAGCATGTAGCTCAGGAAAGCATAAGGGAGAGACCAAAATCAGTCACAGAGGACGCAAACGACTCAGATACTGGTTATTCCAGGCGGCAAAGTCAGCAGTGGCTCATGCGGAGGAAGTTAAAGAACTCCATGTGTACTACACGACACGCCCTGACAATCCGCTGAAAAAGATGCAGTCACTGATTGTGATAGCCTGCAAGCTTTTGAGAATCGTTTATACGATTCTGAAGAAGGGAACGGTCTATGATCCGAAGAAGATGCTGATGGACATCAGGCGGCCGGAAAAGAAGGAAGCGATTGCAGCATAAGACAATCGACAGCATTATTTATTCCAGAGCCTTGCCGGGTTGCGGATGATTCCGAAATCGGGCAGGGTTCTGGAAAGAAACCCGATAACGATGGAGTGCAACAAGCACTGCATCAGCACAATGACCAGCAGGTAACGAAACAAGGGAAGCGTCCACGGAATATCCGTACCCTGCGGAAAGGGCAGGTCAGTAAAATCAAAATATAAACAAGAGCTGTAGCCTGCAGTAGTTCACTCCGTAGGGCAATGACCCTGTTAGAAAGCTTAGCGGGCACTCGGTGTATGAGCAGGTGGGACGAAGGAAGTTGGTACACGATACCATTAGACACGGAAGGTTCACCATCATAGTTAACAGAGGATTTATAGCCTTTATAAAGCAAAACAAAGGGACGCTTTATAAACTGCACCCTCTTCTAACTATTCAGTACAAGATACAATGACTGTCATACACTTGTGGCTCTGTTTTATGAGGTAAATATTTAAAGAAAAGCCTGAAAAATCAGTGATTTAGGGCTTGACATTATAGGAGACTTCCTGTATAATAAAAAGGGAACTTTGACATATCTTTTCGGTTTACGAAAAAGATCACAGTCGTCAAGTCCGAAAAAGATGCCTATAAGCATGTGCTTAAGGCGATGAAAAAGCGTGATTACAGCACTAGCTATTGTGCGGACGGAGCGGTGTATTACGAGACATTTGTACTCGCATTGCAGCATCATCCGGAGTACAATTATAGTCTGGTCATCTGGAAGAGTACCGATGGAACATTTGATTACCGGGCAGGTAATGACCTGAGTGCGGCGCAGATCACGGGTAAAATAAAACAGGCGAATGCAAAGGCGAACGCGATTATTCCCCGGATTATCAGGGACGGAATGACGCGCAAACAGAAGCTGCGTGCGATCCACAATTATCTCGTGAAAAACTGTGTCTACGATGAGAACGCGCGCAGATACGGATATGATGATGCCTATACCGCATATGGTTGTCTGATTGAGAAAAAGGCGGTATGTCAGGGCTATGCAGGTGTTTTTAACCTGCTTGCCGCAAAAGCCGGCATCTGTTCGATCGCCGTTCCGGGTGAAGCCGGTGGCGGATCACATGCGTGGAATTATGTGAAAGACGGAAGCAGCTACCGCTATATTGATGTGACCTGGGATGATCCGGTGCAGGATCAGGGTGCGAAGGCTGCCGTGAAATAGACTTATTTTTACTTGACACAGGCACAATTTGAACTGACCCACACATGGGATAAGGTAGAGAATGCTTTATAGAGTCGGCGGAAATTTATTTACGGGAATACATAACAGATGAAAGGGAGGATACTACTTATGAAAAAACAGCTTACAGCACTTGTTTTATGTATTTGTATGGTATTGTCGGTGCTGCCATTTTCAAGTACACAGGCAGCTGCAGAGGAGACGAGCAGTGTTGGCACAAGCAATATTAGCATCGGAGACTATATCAGGCTGGGAAACTATAACGGGCAGCCAATCTTATGGCGCTGCGTCGATGTTGATGAGATGGGACCGCTCATGCTCTCCGATCAGGTGCTGGCAACGATGGCTTATGATGCCAAAACAAGTGAAAACAGCGCTACGCGTTCGCACAGCCGTAACCTAAAGCGTGGGACATATGGCTCAAATCAATGGCGTGACAGCAATATGCGTTCCTGGCTGAATTCCAAGGCGGAAGCCGGGAAGGTAGAATGGCTTTGCGGAAACCCTCCAAAGAGTGGCTTTGTAGGAGAGAATCCATATGACCAGGCAGCAGGCTTTTTAAACGGCTTTAAGGAGGACGAGATCGCAGCGATTAAAACGGTAACCCAGCGTTCGATCGTATCCCATCCGGAATATAATGCGGGAATGATCGAAGGCCAGGGGGCAGATCTGCCTTATGACACAAATATAGAAGCAGCCGCTAACGGATTTGATCAGGCCTATTATGAGAACGTTACGGATAAAGTATTCTTAATGGATGTAAAGCAGATAAACAAAGTCTATCAAAATAACAGCCAGCTTGGAGACAGTTATCATATTGCTTATAAGGGTGGCGTGAGGTGGCCTTACTGGCTGCGGACTCCGGTGACGGATTGCAACCACGATATGCGCTATGTGGAGACGGATGGAAGAATAGACAGAAACGCTCCGTATTTAGGCTTTTATGGTGTCCGTCCGGCGTTTTATCTTGATACGCAATATTATCAGGTGACTGGTGGAGACGGTACAGCTGATTCCCCTTACCGCGGTGCAGCCGTAAATAAACCGGAGGAGAACTTTACAGTTTCCGGAGATGGACCAACACCGGGGCAGGAGTGGGATGTTTCGCTTGACAAGAGTATACAGTTATATCTTGGACCGAATTATTCCAAGAGCAAGAAATACGAATCTGCCACGATACCTATCCAGGTCATCCAGAAGACGCGCAGCGATAATGAGAATATGGTTGTCGTCATCTGCGGTGAAGGTTACACAAAAGGCGAGCAGCAAAAATTTGTTGCAGCTGCCAAACGGTTATGGGAAGGCGCGATGCAGTATGAGCCATATAAGACGTACAAGGATCGCTTCAATGTATATGCATTATGTACGGCATCGGATAAAACGTACAGTGCCATTGATGGATATGACAGTACATTTTTCGATGTATGGGGAAAGAATATATCCGTGAATGGAAGTCAGTGGAAGAACCATATTTTTGAACGGTGTATCGGACCGGCGTTTATCGAGAAAGTGCATGATGCCCATATTCCGCAGCAGGCAGATCCGAATGTAGATTGGGATTTTGAAAAGTATAAATATGTACATGACTACATCAGCCAGTTCGTACTTCTGGTCAATTCTGCAAATGATTTTGGCGGGGCATTCAACGATCTTGATTACGGATTCCATTATATTGTCAGCCCTGCATACAGCCAGCGTGCAGTCGAAACGCTTACGCATGAGCTTGGTCATGGTCTGTTATGGCTTGGAGACGAGTACAACAGCGGATCTTTTATGGGAGAAGCGTCTGAAAAAACTTCGCTAAACAGAACGGGGATCAGTGATCCTGAACAGGTAAAATGGAGACAGCTGCTTGGCTTCCGGAAGACATACAGTGTTCCTCATACAGATTATGATACGGATAAGATTTATAATTCCAGCCGTGAATGTATGATGCGCCAGACCTGGAATGGTTTCTGCGAGGTATGTAAGCTGCAGGGAAATAAGCGGATGCGCCAGCTGGTCACAGAGGGTCCGGATCTGTATGTGGCAGAACCGGAAGTGACAAAGCGCACAGATGCATATACGAAGCTTTCAGATTTTAGTGATGCAACCGGTTGGGGTTATACAAAATTTGACGCAGACAAAAAGACACGCCTTTTGACAGGGGCAGATAAAATTACTTTCCAACCGACAGAGATGAAGGGGCAGAAGATTGAGCTGCGTACAATCGTGCAGAACCTTTCCGATACAAAGCTCAGTCAGGTGACATTACAGGTATGGGTAAACCATGCTGACGGAACCATTGCTACTGCTGATGGTCAGCCTGTAGCAGCGTCAGAAACGTTCAAGATTCCGCTTTGGACGGAAAAGGGCAATTTCCGCCCGAAGGGAACGTTGGAATATCATGGAAGCGATTTTAATTCCGGTTTGAAAAATTGTTCCCTCTTATATACCATCCCGTCCAATGCAGATCTGCGAACCGGTGACACGGTCGGATATGCAGTGAGGGATGAGCAGGGAACTGTTCTTGCTTACGAAGGAACGCTTCCAAACAAAGGTCAGGATATCTTGCCGGCACCGGAGCCTGCAAAGAGTTATACAGTTACTTTTTGTTATAATGACGGAAGAGAAAATACAACAAAAACGACCGGAATCAATGGAAAACTCGGTGATCTTCCGGCACCGGCCCGTGAAGGATATGTGTTTGACGGATGGTATACGACAGGTGGTGAGAAAGTTGATTTGACAAGAGTATATAGCAGCAATACGGTGTTGTATGCAAGATGGAGTGAATATATCGCACCGTCACCGAATGTTAAGAAAGCTCCGGTCATTCTGCTGGCGACAAGCCCGGATACAGTGACCGAAGGAGAACAGGTCATGTTAAGTGTCAGCGAAACCTCAGGATTTGGTGTGGATTTAAGCGGAGTAACTTACACGGCAGATCCTTCGCTGCCGATATCCGGCACAGGGGAGGCTCAGACGATCCGGCTCGATCAAGCTGGTACTTATACATTTACTGCTCATTATTCCGGTGATAATGAGAAATATCTTGCGGCCGACAGTAATCGTGTTACCGTAACCGTAACGAAAAAAGCGGATGTCAGCGGAGGAACAACGTCAGGAGGTGGATCATCGTCAGGAGGCGGTTCCACGGCAGGAGGCGGATCTTCAGCAGGAGGCGGATCTTCAGCAGGGGGCGGATCCTCGTCAGGAGGCGGTGCAGCAGCAGGAGGTGCCACCGCGGGAGGCGGCGCAGCTAACGGAAATGCATCTGCAACAACTACGCCGGACATCAAGGATTCGGATGGAACGACTGTTGCCATAGTGAACGGTAAAAAAGGAATGATCACAGCAGAAGTGCAGCTTAGTGAAAAGGCGATCGCAAATGCTGAAAAATCAGGTGAAGCAGTTAAACTTCCGGTTGAAGTAAAGGCAGGTAAAAATATAAAAGCTGCATCCACTGTGACCATCAATCTACCGGAGGGTGCAGGGAAAACGAAAGTGAAGATTCCGGTAAAAAATATGACCGTAGGTACAGTCGCAGTGCTTGTCAATGCCGATGGCACTGAGAAAATTGTGAAGAAATCAGTGGCTGCAAAAGATGGAGTTCAGCTGATCGTGGACGAAGACACTACAGTGAAGCTCGTAGATAAGGCGAAAAACTTTAAGGATACAAAAAAACATTGGGCGAAGGATTCCATTGATTTTGTAAGTGCACGCGGGCTGATGAATGGAAAGAGCAGTACGGCTTTTGCACCGGAAGCAAAAATTACCCGGGCACGGCTATGGACGATTCTCGCACGATGGGAAGACGTAGATCTGACAGGTGGAAAGAAGTGGTACAGCAAAGCACGTGCATGGGCTAAAAACCAGGGAATTTCGGATGGCAGCAGACCAAATGCTGCGATAACGAGAGCCGAGGCGATCACAATGCTATGGCGTGCGCAAGGAAAACCGGCAGCAGAGCAAGAGACAGCTTTTAAAGATGTTTCTTCTGATGAATACTACGCACAGGCAGTGGCGTGGGCCAAAGAGAAGGGTATCGCACAAGCGAATAGCAAAGGACGATTCAATCCGGATGCTGCCTGTACAAGAGCGGAAATAGCCGCATTCCTGTATCGGATGTCGTTGAGTGAATAAACGGTTTACATGTACCATCTGGTATAAAGATAGCAGGAAGGAGATACCTGATTTGAAAAGAACTGCAAAAATCATTTTGACAGAAGTCTGCCTCGGCTTGATTTTACATTGATTTAATCAAAAAAGAAAAATGGACGATACAGAGAAATCTGTATCGTTTATTTTTCGTCTTTTTTAATTTATAGGAAAGTTCTAACTTTGGGATAGCTAGATATGAAAAGGGCCCGCAATTTAGCGGGCACGACAAGTAAACGATAGGTTTTAGAAGATATAGAAGCCTTCAGCTCCAGGAAAGTCTTCACCAAACTCATCGTCTTCATTTAAGAAGTAATCCATATCAAGCAAATCATCCTCACTCATGTGGCGGATGTCATCAGCAGTCATGCCTTCAGGTGGATTCTGTATGTACTTGTTTCTGATTTCATCTGAACGTTTTGACATAGTATTTTCCTCCGTTTTTTACATTCTATCACAGAGGAAGGTGTGATGTATATATTTATGCTGATGAAGTATATGAGAGCCTGCCCATAGCGTTACTGTTCAGACCATTGTAAAAACTGACGAAATTTAAAAAAATATATTTGTGGATAAACTCAAGCAGGATGGAAAGTTTCGTTAACGACTTCCGAATCCTGCTTTTTCTTTTGAAATTATAAACAGTACCTGCATATTTTCCTGCTTTTACATGGCTGGAATACGGATTTCCAGTCCTGCTTCTTTCATTTTTCTTCCGGTTATCCACCGTCATTCTGCCAGTCCCGGAATTCGTCCGATTTCCCATTCGTCCCTGTTTTTGCTGTACTTATCCTATACTTAAGGAGGCACAAATGAACGCAGATGATAAAAGCAAACTCAAAGCATATGAAGAACTTATAGGCAGTCTTGAGCATACAAACGGACTGCAGCACAGGGTCATTGAAACCCAGTCCTCATTGATCAAATCCCTTGAGGAACATAATGCAGAATTAGAAAAAATCATTGATGATCTGACAAACATTTAAGGAAAGGACGCGGCATGGGGATGGGAAATTCTTTTGAAACCATTACAGTACTTCAATACAGGCTGAAAGAAGCACAGGAAGAACTTGCAGCCTTTCAATCGGGAGAAAAATATATCCGAATGGAAAAACAGCACCTTACACAGGTGCGTGCCCTGGAACGCAGAATTGCAAAACTGGAAGCAGCTGTAGCAAAAGAACACAGCCATGCCATTACGATTCGGAATCAATGGTTTGAGATTTTTGAACAGCTGCAAAAAGAATGCGACCGTATGGTCGCCGAAGCAGTAAAAAAGGCGGATATGATGGAAAAAAGGGCCATCCGTGCAGAAAGACAGCGCGACACTGCCCTTGAAAAAGTAACTTTCCAGAGACGGGAACTTTACAAAGTAAAGACAGAGCTTGATGATGAAAAACAAAAAGTACAGAAACTGACGGCACAGATTAACCGGAACTATGAAAACTCATCCATCCCGTCTTCAAAATCTATCGCCCGCAAAAAAATATCCAACAGCCGCGAAAAGACAGGAAGGAAACCCGGTGGACAGCCAGGACACAGGGGGCACTGCAGAAAGAAACTCACCCCGACAAGGGAAATCTATCTTCCTGCACCCGAAGAAGTACTCCATGACCCTGACTTTAAGAAAACATCGAAAACCATTACAAAGCAGAAAATCGACATCAGCGTAGAAGTGCATGTGACCGGGTATCATGCCGATGTGCACTATAATTCCAAAACAGGTGAACGGATCCATGCACCATTTCCACAGGGAGTCATTGATGACGTTAACTATGGAGGAAATTTACGTGCTTTCCTGTTTCTGCTGAATAATGGCTGCTGTACATCAATTGATAAAAGCCGCAGGTTTTTGTCTGATCTGACAGATGGAAAAATAAACATATCAAAAGGCATGATCAATAATCTCTGCCAGTCATTTGCAGAAAAAACAGAATCCCAGCGCAAAGAGCTTTTCCGTGACATGCTGCTTTCCCCTGTCATGCATACAGACTGTACCAATGCCCGTGTAAACGGGGAAAGTTCGTATGTATTTGTATGTGCGGTTCCGGATGGCGGTGTGCTCTATTTTGCCAGGGGCAAAAAGGGACACGATGGAATAAAGGGCACGGTCGTTGAAGACTATCAGGGGACACTGGTCCACGATCATGATGTAACCTTTTATAAGTATGGAACCGGCCACCAGGAATGCCTTGCACATGTACTGCGTTATCTGAAAGACAGCATGGACAACGAAAAAGACCGTTCCTGGAACAGGCAGATGCATTCCCTGATACAGGAAATGATCCATTACCGGAATGGTTTATCTGAATCAGAAGAGCCAGATCCGCAGACCGTCTCCGAATTTGAAGAACGTTATAAAACAATCCTGTCCATAGCCGGGGATGAATACGACTATGAGCCGCATGGGAAATACTACCGTGATGGATACAACCTGTACAAAAGGATGAAAAAGTATAAGAAAGATCATCTTCTTTTCCTCCATAATAAGAATGTACCTGCCACGAATAACGAAGCCGAACGGCTGCTGAGAAAATATAAAAGAAAACAGGCGCAGGCTGTGTCATTCCGGAGTCCGTCAAGCATCGACCATCTCTGTAAATGCATGAGCATGCTGGTTTTGATGCGCAGAAAAGAGCAGGCCAATCTGTTCCGCGAGATTGCAGAAATATTTGCATAAGAAAACCGATGGTTTTGACTACGATTAGTCTATACCATCGGTTCTTTTGTTACAAGTTTACCTCTGAACAGTAACGAAAATTCCGCAAAGGTCCGTGATGATGAGCAAAGTGGTGACAGCAACAGTATCATAAACCAGAAGAAAATGCTGGAGAAATATGCAACCGAACAGGGATTTACCAATCTGCTTCATTATTTTATATTCTGAAACGTTCGAAGCATGCGAAATACCTGTTCCACCGTATCGGTCATATTCTGTTTTGCATGGTCGGTCTGCATGGCATCTTCAAGCGAAATAACGCCCCGCACAATCGGAAAAAAGGCATCAATTCCTGCTGCATGACAGGCTTTTGCATCCTCTGTCACGCAGCCGGAAAATGCAAGCACAGGTTTTTGAAATTCTCTGGCAATCTTTGCAACGCCGACAGGCGCTTTCCCCATGACGGTCTGACCATCCAGACAGCCTTCTCCGGTGATGACAATATCTGCATTTTTTATATAGTCGGAAAGATGTGTTTCTTCCAGAATGATGTTTACACCGGATTCCAGAGTGGCATGGAAAAAGGTGAGAAAAGCAAACCCAAGACCGCCGGCAGCCCCGGCTCCTGCATGCGCGGGATTCGTTTTCGGAAAGCTTTTTCCGGCGAGTGCGGCATAGGAGGAAAGCCACTGATCCATCTGCTGGATCATGGCAGGATCTGCGCCTTTTTGAGGACCGAAAACGGCGCTGCATCCCTGCGAACCGCAGAGCGGATTTGTCACATCACAGGCAATCCGAAACGTACATTCTTTCAGTTCCGGCAGCGCATGGGAGTCTGAAATTACAGCCAGATCCTTTAAGCCCAGAGCACCATGACGTACCGGAACCCCTTCCTGATCCAGCAGGTCAAATCCCAGTGCCTGCAGCATACCGATTCCTCCATCGTTTGTGGCACTTCCGCCGATTCCTATAATAAAATGTCTGCAGCCTCTGGAAATGGCGTCTCTGATGACTTCCCCAACCCCGTAGGTTGTTGTATACAAAGGATTCCGTTCGGTTTCGGAAAGGAGTGTAATTCCGGCAGCTCCGGACATTTCGATGACTGCAGTTTTGCCAGCATCCAGAATGCCGTAACTGCAAAGCACCGGTTTTTCAAGAGGCCCGGTTACGCATACCTGTGTGCGTGTGCCGCCACAGCCAAGCGTCAAAGCTTCCACCGTGCCTTCGCCACCGTCTGCAAGTGGGCGGATGGTGATATCTGCATCCGGATATATGCGCCGGATTCCGGCAGAGGCACTCTCCCCGGCCTCAAGGGAAGTCATGCTTCCTTTAAAAGAATCGATGGCAATAACAACGTTCATGTATACTCTCCTCCTGATATTTGATGGTTGTATTACAATGGTGTGCAGCACTGTCAAAGTTATTGCAATGTGTAAGTACGCGTATAATAAATTTTACAGCATTTTCTTACGACACCTGTCAGTATAACGACACCAAGCATACCAAGAAAGGCTTCCAGGCTAAAATAGCAGACAATAAATCCGGCAGCGACAGCGAGTATAAGTGCAATCTGTACACTTTTCTGGCTGGCGAGAGCCTCAATCTGCTGTGCGCGTTCATCATGGCGTTCGTTGTACAGACGTTTTAACAGCGCTTCATCTTTGAGCGCTTTGCTGTTTTTACAAAACTGTAGTATTACAAAAATTTCCACGACGATAACCAGACCAAGTACAAACCCATGCACAAATTCTGCAGAGTGCGGATTTGTGTAGGCAGAGGTCAGTACACCGGAGGTGTTGGTACACTGTGCAATTAGAAAAAGCGCTGCGATAATCAGATAGAAACGGTTCTGTGTTTTGATTTCCTTTTTCATTTTTTCCATTTTCTTTTCCATAGTAAATTACTCCTCATTCTCAATTTCACTGAAGTCAAAAACTTCTTCAATCGTTAAGTTAAAGTGATGTGCGATTTTATAGGCGAGTCCTAAAGAAGCGGTATATTTACCTACTTCAATAGAGGTGATTGTCTGGCGGGTAGTTCCCACGATATCTGCCAGTTCGCTTTGCGATAGTTTATTGGCTTTGCGCAATTCTTTGATACGGTTTTTCATTGGTGATCCCCTTTTGTTGAACATCAGCCCATGCAAAATTTCTTTCACAAATGGGCTGACACTATCGTTTTGCATAGCTTGCTTTGCAAAAATAGAATAGTATACTTTGCATAAAATGTCAAGCAAACTTTGCAAAAAAAAGTAAAAGGTTGACATATGTTTACCTAAGTGCTACGATGAGGTAAACAAAAGATTACCAAATGGGAAGATGAAAGGAAAAGAGAGACGGTATGGAAGAAAAAACAATGCTTTCGCAGGGAGAATGGAGAATTATGAATCTGCTCTGGAAGAAGAAAAACCGCACGATCATGGAGATGGTCGAGGATTTTGCAGGGGTGACGGACTGGGATAAACATACGCTTATTGTCATGTTAAAACGCATGGAGGCAAAAGGCGTGGTTGCCTACGAAACCGTCGGACGTGCAAAACATTACTATCCGGTCGGAAAACAGGCGGATTTTGTGCAGCAGGAAACAAAGAGTTTTTTGGACAGGGTATATCGGGGAAGTTTTGGAGAGATGCTTACGACAATGGTAAAACAGGAACAGCTCAGCGAGCAGGATCTAAAACAATTGCGGCAGCTTTTGGAAGAGACAGAAGAGAAAGGGTAAATATATGGGAAAGTATGTGTTAGCAGCGGTTCTGGTTTCTTCTTTGTTAACCTTGTTTCTTTTACCTGTAAGGAAAGGCCTGCGTAGATTTGTGGGAAGTATCGGAGTTTATGCACTGTGGCTGTTTGTGGCGATCAGCCTGCTTTTGCCATTTCCACAGATGGTTTATAAGGCGGTAGCAGGAAGAGAACTTTTTCAACAGCAAAGCAAATTCAGTGTAATGAATCTTGTGGATCTTGCGCAGAAAAATCAGAAAGCTGTGGATAACAAATCAGAAAATGAATATAACTCAGTAAAAAAGACATCTTTATCCACGGGGGAAACAGCGCAGAATAAACTTTCACAACAAGGGGATATAATTGATGAAAGCAGTCGAACAGATCCTGCACGATTAAAGGAGGAAGAAGTACAGACATGGAAGGATTATGTGAAAACATATGGGTTATATGAAATCTGGCTTTTAGGCTTTTTGCTTCTTGCGGTCAGACAGTTTGTGCAGGAAAGAAAATTCAGAAAATATCTGCTGGAGGAAAGAAGCTGTGTATCTGTACAAAGTACAATTGAAAAAGGCAGCAGACGGACATGTTATGGAATACCGTTGGAAGGAAGCCCGTTTTTGTTTCGTTCGCGTGGAATAAAGCTGGATATTTATCTTCCGGAGCAGATACTTCCAGAAGATGAAGTTGTTGACTATGCTGTTTTGCATGAATCGATGCATCAGAGACATGGGGATATCTGGTGGTCGTATTTGCGAAATTTTCTTGTTGCGCTTTATTGGTTTCATCCACTGGTCTGGCTGGCAGCAAGGTTGTCACGGGAAGATTGTGAACTCGCATGTGATGAGGCTGTGGCGGCACAATTATCGGAGAAGCAGAAAACTGCATATGGAAAAAGTCTGTTGTTTGTCGCGGCTTTGCAGCATAAAACGGGCTTTTTCTCAGTAGCAACAAATATGCAGGGGAGTAAATCACAATTGGAAAAACGAATCCGCTGTATATGCAGTAAACAAAGAAAGAGCAAATGTGTCACTGCACTGGTACTTATTCTTGCAATCGCACTTTGTGGATGCGGCATGACCACTTCGGTAAAAACCAGTCATGCGGACACAGAAACAGTAACACTAACAGAATCAGGCACAGAAATGGACACAGAAACAGTAACGCAGAGACAGACTGTGATGGATATCACGCTTGAGGTACCAAAAGGTCTGACATTAGAAAGTTATGATGCGGCGCTTGGCGATTATGGCGGATGCCTGTTGAAACCGGATGCGTATGTTGGAGGTTATGCGCCAGATGAATGGAATGCCGCCGGATATGTCATGCGCTTTTCTACACAAAACAATGAGGGAAGTTTTGGTGTTTTGTGGCAGGGGGATCAGATTTCGGATGTTACCATCCAGTGGAACCACACAGAGATGAAAAGGCTGGGAAATCTGTCTGGATTAGCATCTTCGGCTTATCTGATACAGACGGAACATGATCTGTATACGGCGGCGGAATGGAGTGAATTGGAGAACACAGAAAATGCGGAACCGGTAAGCAACTATTGGTGTATTATGATGGCAAGGAAGGGCGATGCATATGGATATGCAATTGCATTAAATGCAAAAAATTATACGAAGCAGGATACAATTGCTTTTGCGAAAACTGTACAGTACGACAAATAAAATATAAAATGTGGTTGCAACAACATATTCTTTTCCTGTTTTTGTGTATATTGTAACGGAAGAATGAAAAAACTGTTTGTAAGAGAGTCTATATAAATGGGAAAGGATAAAATCATGGAACACAACAAGCGGGTAGAACAGATCAAAACATATCTGGAGCGGCTGAGCGCCGGGGAAGAATTGGAAAAAGTAAGGGCGGATTTCGCAAAAGAATTTAAAGCGGTTGATCAGGCAGAGATTATGCAGGCGGAGCAGGAACTTCTGCAGGGTGGCACACCGCTTGAGACCGTGCAGAAATTGTGTGATGTCCATGCGGCACTGTTCCGCGGCGCAACGAGTGAGGAAAAAGTTGCCAACGCGGAAAAAGCGGTTGCGGCATCGGTAAAAGAGAAAAAGCTGGCGGCTACCGCGGCTTTAACCGGAATCACCGGACATCCGCTGCAGACGTTTACCCACGAAAATGAAGTGTTGGAAAACGTCATCCGGGAATGCAGGAACGAAATAGAGGAAACCAATACCCTTTCACCGGAGCTGTTTGGAAAGCTGCGGGAAGTTGCGATCCATTATGCAAAGAAAGGGGATCTTCTGTATCCGCATCTGAAAGTAAAATACGGGATCAGCGGCCCGTCGGATGTGATGTGGACAACCGATGATGAGATCAGGGATGAACTGGCAGCGCTGGCAAAGCAGCTGCCGGTTCAAAAGACGGAAGATCACTGGCTGGAACGTTTTCGCATTGTGTTGCAGCGCGTGGAGGATATGATCTACAAGGAAGCCAATATTTTCTTCCCGAACTGCGCCCTGAATTTCACGGAAGAAGAGTGGTTTGGAATTTACCGCGATTCGAAAGATTATCCGGTCTGCTTTGGTGTGGAAAATGCGACATGGGAGGCGGCAGAGAAGTATCTGCATACAGAAAATTGCAGTAAAGATGTAAGGAATGGAGAAATCATCATGCCGGGCGGGCACCTGACCGTTGCGCAGCTTACCGCAATGCTCAACACGATTCCGATGGAGATCACATTTGTCGATGAGGACAATATCAACCGCTTTTTCAATGAAGGACCAAAGGATTTCAAGCGTCCGGGCATGGCGATCGACCGCGAGGTATTTTCCTGCCATCCTCCGAAAGTGGAGCAGCAGGTGCGTCACATTATCGGGGAATTCCGGAAGGGGACGCTCGACAAAGTGCCGATCTGGATGGAGAAAAACGGAAAAACCATGCTGGTTACCTATATGGCGGTGCGGGATGCTGCAGGCACATATCTCGGGACCATGGAGCTGGTGCAGGATATGGGCTTTGCAAAAGAGCATTTCCTTTCCGACGTAAAAGCAAAAGAAGCAGCGCTGCGCGCAGGTATGGAAGATTAACTTATTTTTGTTTTTCCATATGATTTAATTCCGGGAGCACGGTAGTAAGCATCGTGAGAAAGCACAGGCTTCCACCGATCACATTTGAGACCGGTTCCGCCATAAACACACCTCTTGTTCCCATGCCAAGTGCATATGGGAGCAGGTAGGTCAGCGGCACAACAATAAATACCTTACGAAGCAGGGAGAAAAAAATCGCCTGCTTCTTTTTATTTAATGATTTAAACGTGGTCTGTCCGATGTATTGCAGATCCATGAAAATAAATGCGGCAAAATAAAGTTTTAAGGCAGGAACCGCGTCTTTGATCAGCTCGCTGTCAGAACTGAAAATCCCGATAAGGAAATGCGGTGCAACGATAATGACCGACCACATGGCGGCGGTATACACAAAGATCATAACCGCCATTGTACCAATTGCCTGTTTTACACGCTTCGGGCGGCGCGCCCCGTAATTGTAGCTTAAAATTGGGGAACTTCCCTCATTCATGGCATAAATTGGTGTCTCGACAAGCTGCCGGACGCTGGAGATGATTGTCATCACGGAGATATAGATATCGCCTCCGGTCACGGAGAGTACGTTGTTGCAGCAGATGCTGACTAAACTGTTGGTAAGCTGCATAATAAATCCTGCGGTTCCGAGGCTTACGATGTTTTTGGCAGTTTCCGTGCACCGGGAGAGTTCGCTTCTGGTCAGAAACCGTACGTTAAGCTCCGATCGTTTTTTCAGAAAATAGAGGACAAATGCAGCGGAGAGTGTCTGGGAAATCACGGTTGCAATTGCAGCACCCCGGATTCCAAGCGAAAAGACGAAGATGAAAACCGGATCGAGAATGCAGTTTGCCACCGCGCCGATGGCAACGGATGTCATGCCGGTCGTGGCATATCCCTGCGCGTTGATAAACGAATTCATACCGGTGGAGATCATGGACGGAAGTGTGCCGAGCAGATAGATCATCAGGTATGGATAGGCATAAACAAGTGCGGACTTTGATGCCCCGAACAGAACAAGGATCGGGCGTGCAAACAGAAGTCCAATGGCCATTAAAACAATCGCACCTGTCTCTTATACACATCTGACGCTGCCGACGATCGCATAAGTGTAGAT
>ENA-OZAG01000527-OZAG01000527.1-human-gut-metagenome-genome-assembly--contig:-NODE-527-length-19929-cov-7.490037_pt1 | contig 19929 bp, 13 predicted proteins | sample MGYA00243300_ERZ653497 | MGnify/ENA primary metagenome ERZ653497 (study PRJEB26926, sample SAMN06164955) | human gut metagenome | biome: ENVO:00009003; feature: ENVO:2100002; material: ENVO:00002003...
GATAAAATCAAGAGGCTAAACGGAAGAGTTCTATGAAAGAGAATTGATTACATAGAATTTCCGGTGTATAATTTGTAAAAGATTACCAAAAGCGGCTGCAATTTTTGTCGAAGTGTGCTCGCAATCTAAAATTTTACATATTTTCATTTCAAAATGACAAAAGAATGTCAAACTGCGTTCATAATTTGTTAATATTTGGTTTAAAGACTGTTTAAAAAGAGTTTTTAAATTAGCTAAAAACTCTTTACACCAAGTCATTTTTGGTGTAAACTTAAGTATAAATATACGGTGTAATAGTGTACCCATTTGTGCCTTAAAAACGGTAAATAGACGCTCTTTCGCAAAATGATGAGAACAAGCGTTAAAGCAAACCCGAAGCGGTGCGGATTTATCGTATACTATTATATATAGCGTTTTTAATCAATTTATCGGAGGTTTTTTATTTGGCAGATCTTATATTTCGGCATCTTGCCGGAGCCGATGGTGAGGGCGTTTACAAAAACGGCAAAACCGGCTTCTCGGTTTCTTATTTCAAAAAGAAAGAAATAGACTCGCGCTATCCCTCGGGCGGCTATACGGTTGTCGGTCAAATAGGGAAGGGCAAACGCGAAATCGGTGATTTGCAGTCTGACGACGGGCAAACCGAAAAGGTGTATGCCGCAACGAAAATGCCTCATACAGCGGTAGTCGGCTACATAGAGACAGAGGCTGACAAATTCATTGCGATAGTTAAAGACAGGCTCTTGCTTTGGCTTTTGTTTGCGCTTTTGATAGCGGCACTTATAATAGGTCTTATATTCCTTTTAAAGGCCGTTATACCGACAGGCGGCGATGGCGGAACCACAACGCCCCCCGCAGGCGTAATCGACCAAAATGCCGTATTGGGCGAGGGCGAAATCTCGATTCCCGATAAAACAAAAACAAGGGGCAGGCAGATAAAGGTCTACGGTATTCCCGAGCTTCCCTTGGCGGCAAATACCAAGGAGCAAAGCTTTGTATTCTCAAACCCCGAGGAAAACCCGTGCTTCTTTGTTATAGAAATAGAGCTTTCAAATACAGGCGAGGTTATATATACCTCAAATCTCTTGCCGCCCGGCTATTCAATATCAAAGTTCACGCTGAACCGTGAGCTTGCGGCAGGAACTTATCCTGCAACAATCCATGTTAAGACATACAGCTTTGATAAAGAGCAGCGTAAACTTAATAATATGGATTTAAAAACGACCATCGTGGTTTCATAAGAAACTATATTCAAAATACAGATTTTGAGGAAAGGAGTTGCAGTTTATGCAAAAAATTTCAAAGATTAAAATCGGAAAAAGCATAACTGCTGTGCTGCTTTGCGTAGTGCTTTTGGTAACGTCGATTCCCATGGTTCTCGCGGCCGGCGAGGGCGAATTTGACCCGATACCGACCTTTACCGAATCGGATAAAAGGGAAGCGGCTGCAACACTTAATGACGACGGCGGAATTACGGTCAGCTTCCCCGCGGCTAAGGTTAGCGAACGCAAAACCGGCACAAAAACAATTGACGGGTATATGTTAGAGCTTGTTGATCTCGGAACATATACCGAAGTTCACACAAGCACGGTTTTGCTGCGCAAGATGGTTAGTCCCACCGGTACCGCACCGTACACGGCTGAGATTACGGCAGACGAAATCAAAACAAAGGTGCCTGCGGGTCTGTCTGACGATCACCGTTACAATATTACGATAACGGCGTACGACAGCGACGGTTGGTTCTCGGAGGCTGTTAACGCATACGTTTCGGATGTTCCGACTTATGTATACGATGCGGACGCTTATGCCCCCGTTACAAACAACGTTCTTGCCGTGCGTGAAGTCCTTACTTTTGATAAAAAAGGTAACGCAGATGACCACGGTTCGTATTCGGATACCGGAATCAACGAGAGAACCGCCGAAGTCAACAATGTACGCAGTACGTCGGGCTCACTTGACTATATGCAGGAGGGTAATCACCTTTCATTCGAAGGCAGAACCGATGGTGTAGGCGTTAAAGACACGGGCAACAGCTACGGCTACGCAATGCGTATCGAGTCCGCCGCAACCACCGACAGCCCTCAGTCCTTTGATACGTCATGGAGTCGTCAGACTTGGGACCCGACGGGTGCTTCCGAGATTTGGTACTATCTCGACTTCTCCGAGGTCAGCGTAACGGGGCTTTCATTCCGCCTTCGTTCAAACGAAAAGTATTTTGTACAGGATTTTGACAACAGCTACAGTGAAAGCAGTAATGCTTTTAACAGATACGGCGATATAATTTACTCAACTGTCGGCACCACAAAAGCAGGCTATATGGGTGAGGCCCCATATTTATTCCTGCAGCAAACGGACGGCAGCTGGAAAAAGGTTATGTTAAACGACGGTACCGTTGACCTTGACCATTTCAAGGGATATGTCCGCATACCGCTTCAGTTTATGTGCTCCGAAACCGACTCCGTTGTCACGGAGTCCAACGAGGATTTCGGTGTAAACAAGCCTATGCCCGATATGTATGTGTGGAACAGCTCGGATAAAACTAAAGCAAATGCCAACAAGTATTATAACGAGAAAATTAAGCTTTCGCAGCCGGTAGTTGTTGACCCTGCCGGTACTTCGATATCCGATGCTCTGCTTATTAGACGCTATTCCTTCAGAATCAACAAGACATCATGGACTAGCGGCGAATACTATATCGACGGCGGCACGATGCTCGCTCCGTGCATGGCTACGGAAGACGGTGGCAAGACAACAGCCAATTCGCCCAAAAGAGCATATATCGATAAGACCAAAATCGGTACGGGTGAAGATCCGGTAGTTAATCGCACAAATGCTTTTAAAGCTATCGAGGATATTATGTCCGCAGGCTTTAAGTTTACGGGTTGCACATATGACCCGGCTTCTACGAGCCTTGAAACCAACAACGGCAGCGTAGGTAAAAAGATTTTCCTTGATAATGTATTGTTCTACCGTACAGACGGTCAGAAATACAGCGAAAATACCCTTAACGGAGCGGCAAATACAGGCACGCCCGTTAAGACATATTATGACCAGGAAACAGAAATTCCGCGCGCTATTTTCAATGCCTGCCAAAAGTACATTGAAGATCCGAACTCCTACGATTACCGTGCCGTTAAGTATATCGAGGACTTGATAGCCGGTTATAAAAAATCAATTGAGGAATATAACAAATCCGAAGAAGCCGGAAAATCCGGTATAATCGACGCTTCATTCCTTGAGGAGTCTGCGCTCGATACCAAGGCGGCGGCACTCGGTATGACCGAGGCTTGGGAAAAGTACAAGACCGCCAAGCAGGCTTGTATAGACGGTAAAACCTACGGCTCTGCTAACTCGGGTGCAGAGGATTTCATTCCGATGATTTCAACGAAGCTTGAGCAGCTTCCCGATTTCGACGAAAATACTCTCGCGGTAAGCGATGAGGATAAAGCCGTTGTTAAGAGCCTTTATGAGGTTTATATCCGCCTCAACTTAAGCCAGCTCGCTATGCTCGGCAGAGCGGAAGAGGAGAAGCTCTTAAAGTACTTCAGCTTCATAGAAGAAGAACTTGCCGACAACTCTGTTGTAATAGGCCAGGCGCTTACAAACAACAAGGTTATACCGTTCGGCGACTTCGATTCCTTGAAAAAAGGCACCAGAAGCTGGCAATTTGAAAACTCAAAATATGCCGGCAAGGTAGGTCAGGATTACTACTATTCTAAGGGATATTTGACATATCAGGTTCCCTTTGCTTCACTTTCGGCGCACTCTCAGGATACCGCAACGCCTACACTTATACCGACCGGCGCTCTCGGTAGTGACCCGCAGAGAAACGGTATTACAGATTATCGCCAAAACGGTACCTCGGCAATCATTACGTCAAACGGTCTTGAGGGCAGAAACGCCGCAACGGTCACTGTAAATAACCAGTACGCCGAGGACAGAAAAGGCTGGTATAACTGCATAAGCATTACAAAGGGACTTGTTGACGAAGACCCGAGCAGCAGCGGCGATTACTCCGCGCTGAGAGCCAACAATATGTCGTCTGAGAGTCTCGGCGATTTTGCTAAGTCGTATACCAAAAATGACATAGGCGAAACCGACCGTCTGGCGCTTGTATTCTACGCCGATTTCTCTCAGCTTGATACCTTTACAATGGCGTTTAATATCAGCTCATACTATGAAGGCGCCGCCGAGGACTACACCCTCGACTTCGGCAGCAACAACGCGGCTTCTTACTTCTATCTCATTAACCCCAAGACGGGTGAATGGGCTAAATGTACTCCCAAGGATGAAAGCAAGAGAAGAATTTACGCTTACACCTCGGAGTACGGCATAGATACGGGAGACGGCGATTACCTGACCCTTTCTCACTACAAGGGCTATATTATGGTTCCGCTCTTCCAGTTCTCGAGAGGCGTTCAGGGTATTTCGGCAACCTCTAACTATCGTATAGATGAAAAAGCCGAGTCCCTTAACAACATTTTCCGTGTTACCATAGGTATAGCGCCCTTGTCAAATTACGACGATTCGACCGTAAACGCAACGAGCGCAGCCGCATTGAACGGTAAGAGCTTTACAATAGGCTCTGTCGGCTTTACATACAGACAGGGTACCTCGGCATACGGCGCAGGCGTACAAAACAGAACCGGCGACGTCTCGTTCGACGATTATGCACAGGTTAAGTCTCTTACTTCAATGCAGTTTGAAAACGCGGTAGCGGATGTTGATATTTATAAAGCGAACACTCGTACCGAAAAGATAAACAAGGCACTTGCTCTTTATGCGCAGCTTTCGGATTATCAAAAGACAATACCTTCCGTTGCAAGAGCATACAGCGTGCTTCAAAAGTACAAGAGCATCGACGACGGCATCACTTTGCTCGATCAGCCGCAAATTGCGGTTGCCGATTTGAAACCTTTGATTGAGGCTATGCCGGCTGCAGCAACCGGCGGTTCTGTAACAGACAGCAACGCCTTACCTTATCCCGGTTTTGTTATCGGCACCGATGAGAGCGGAACAGAGAAGCCGCTTATAAATTACGGCGCATATTCTCTCACCGCAGCTGACGTACAGAACATAATCAATTGGTATGAGCAGTCTTATGAGCGCTATACCGACGAGGCGATTGCGGCGCTCGGTGCGGAGAACGTCACAAAAATGGAAAACCTTTATAAGGTTGCAAAACGTTTGAGACTTCTCGAAAATTACCGTGACGGCTACACGAGTGACTCCGGTACCGCTATAACCGGTATTAAAGACCTTAACACTCTTGTTGCTTCAATGTACGGCGAGACCGGTAAAGCGACCGACCTTACGACCGACTGCAAGCTTATGCCTACCGGTCAGACCGCGGCGCTTGAAAACTACCTCGAAAAGTATAACGACCTTGATTATTACGCTAAGTATATCTTAACTGATAAGGCCGACAAATTTGCAAGTGCTCCTCAGTATAAGAATTATGCTAAGGCGGCCGAGGCGGTTAACAAGGTGCTTGCCAACATCAAAACTTACACCGACGACATCACCGGTAAGACGGTTAAGGGCGGCGTTGTTAGACTTGAAGAAAAGTACACGGCTCTTTACAATACCGTTAAGGGTCAAATGGACAATAGCGGTATTCAGGACCTCACCGCAATAACGGAAGCGGTTGAAGAGTACAATTCGTTTAAGGGCTATATAAGGCAGGTTCAAGAGGTTAACGACGGTAACACCGTTAATTCCTCGGACGGCGAAGCTCTCCACGGTATTATAGATACCCTCCGTATTTTCCCGAACTTTGCTTCGGAGGTAGACAAAGACAGCGTCGCTCTCAATAAGGATGCAACAACGGGAACCGCAGTCTTTACTCTTTCAAATGCCGTTAACTATCCGGACGGAAGCTACACACTTCGTGTAACCTCTAAAAACGGAGGTCTTAAGGACGCTACAGGCAACACCCTCGATTACAACGTTGCAATGACGGGTGCGATTGAAAAGACCGTAACGGCAAAAGCTCTTAACACTTCTCCCGAAACCGCGGATGTCGCAAATAACACCGCTTCGGCGGCAGCTCCCAAGGCAATAAACTTTACGTTTACCGTCACGGGCGTTACCGTAACGAGTGAAGATGTTATTACAATAGAGCTTATCGATAATGCTACCGGTGAGGTTGCTGTTGACAAGACAACAAACGAGCCTGTCAGAAAAACTATCAATATTCATTTTGCCGCAGACGACTTCTTTGAGGTTACAATTCCTGCGGAAATAGATGTTCCTTGGGGCGAGACGGAAGCCGTTGATGTTTCCTATAAGGTTACGTCTTCACTTGATTCGGGCAGCAAGATTGGTGTTTCCGTAGCACGCAGCGCTTCTGTCGCAAATGACACTCTTACCAATGCAGCAACATCGACATACGCTCTTCCGTATACTTCACAGAACTTTACTTCCACAGAATTTACAGGTACAAATGAGGGAGCGCTTCCCGCTCAAAAACCGTCATTGACAATTTCCGGTTGGACGGACGCTCCGATAGCCGAGTATTCGACTACTCTTACTTATACCGTAGATTACACTAAAGGTTAATTAACAAATTAAATGCTTTATCAAGACCATAAGGAGGTGGTTCTATGAAGAAAACATTATCAGTTTTGCTCTCAGTGCTTTTATTGTCGCTCGTGACTGTTCCGTCTTTCGCGGCTCCGGCTACGCTGAACAAAGAGAACCCCGTAGGCTCCGTAAAGATTTTTACCGGCGAGGGCAAACAGGATGAGTATGAGCTTACAATTCCTGCCGATACCGAAATACCGTGGGAAGCTACTTCTTACGCAATAGGTAAGGTTACGGCAACTAAAATGTGGCTGTCTCCCGGCAAGACCGTTAAGGTGACTGTTTCGTCGCTCAACGGCTCAAAGCTTGTCAACACTTTGGACAGCTCAAAGACTATCGCCTACACGCTTACAGGCGCAGAGCAAATGGCGTTTTTACCGGGCGATTATATGAAGTCTTATGACCTCTCCGTGAAGATCGCAGAGGCTGAATGGCAAAAAGCCGCTTCGGGTGAGCATACAGATGTTCTTACCTTTACGGCAGAATATACTAACGCGTAATAAATATAAGGAGATAAATTATGAAAAAGCTTATTTCTATCGCACTCGCAGCGGCTATGCTCGCAGCTGTTTCGGTTCCCGCTTTTGCAGCTAATCCCATAACCAAGGAAACAGAGCAGACCGGCACAACCATAATTAAGACATCCACAAAAACAGGCCCCGATTCGCCTGAGGATGTTGCTGTCAGATACACAGTTTCTATTCCGGCAGATACAGAAATTTACTGGGGCACCGAGGAGACAGATCTTGTTTACTCTGTTGAGTCTCACCTCAAGAGAGGCCAGGCTCTCAAGGTTACCGTAGCAGGCACAGGCTCTATGAAGACCGATGCCGCAGCAGGCGAGGTTTACACTCTTCCCTATACTCTTTCGGGCGACACCGCTTTCACGGCAGACAGCCCCGTAGTTTACGGCAACAAGGAAACTCCGGCCGTTGACAAAAATCTCAAGGTTACAATAAGCAGCGAGGACTGGAACAGAGCTGTTGTTGATGTTTACAACGACACCCTTACCTTTACCGCTGAGGTTTAATTATTGAAAGGAGACTAATATAATGAAAAAGCTTATTTCAATCGCACTTGCAGCGGTTATGCTTGCAGCAGCTTCGGTTCCCGCTTTCGCAGCTAACCCCATAACCAAGGAGACTGACAATACCGGTACAGCTATTGTTAAGACCGCCACAAAAACAGGCCCCGATGCTCCCGAAGACGACGCTGTTAAATACACCGTTACAATTCCGGCCGATACCACAATTTACTGGGGCGCAGAGGAAACAGCTCTTGACGGATTTTCTGTTGAGTCTCACCTTAAATACGGCCAGAAGCTTAAAATCGGCGTTGAGGGCTCAAGACTTATGAAGCTTACCGAGGATGCAAACGAGACATTGGCTTACGATTTCTCGGCTGACTCTAACCTCGAATTTATAGCTGACAGCCCCGTTATCAATCCCGCAAAGGCACTTACCCTCAAGGTTAAGGTTGCCGCAGACGATTGGAACAACGCTATCGTCGGCGAGTACAGCGATACTCTTACCTTCACCGTAAGCCTTTGATTTTGAAAGGAGATAACCACAATGAAAAAATTACTTTCAATAGCTCTTGCGGCGGCAATGCTCGCAGCGGTTTCCGTTCCGTCATTTGCAGTTGATAAGACGCTTACAAGCGACCATACCTCCGATACGGCTAAGGTTATTACTTCTACAAAAACCGGTCCCGACGGTCCCGAGGCTACTTCTTACACGGTAACCTTCCCGGCAGAAACCACTATTTACTGGGGCAAAGAGAGCACAGACTTTACATACAACGTAAAGTGCCAGCTCAAATCAAACGACCGTCTTAATGTTACGGTAGCAAAGGAAGACGGCACAACCGATCTCAAGGCTATCGCATCAGGCAATACCGCTACTCTTCCTTTCAGCGTAGCAGGCACCACAGCTTATACTTCAGCTTCTGCAGTTGTTGCAGATGAAGCTGTTAACGCAGCAGTAAACATTGCCTCAGCTGATTGGGCAAAGGTTCCGGTAGATGAGTACGAGGGCAATCTTACACTTACGGTTTCGATAGCTCCCGCTACAATCTAAGAGTCGGAAACCCTTCCAAAATACAAGGAGAACCAATTATGAAAAAAATTCTTTCAATAGTCATTGCAGCTGCGATGCTCTTGGCTATATCGGTTCCCGCTTTTGCTGCTGAAATAAACCAGTCTACTTCCGGTGGCGTCGGTAACTCCTCGGTAGTTACCGACCGAAGCGGAATAAGCGGTGCCTTTACCGTTTCTTATCCCGCCGAAACCACCATTTATTGGGGCACCGAAAGTACCGAAATCGGTTACACTGTATCGAGTACGCTTGTGAGCGGAAATAACCTTCGTGTTACTGTAGCTCAGGACAACGCAAATCTCCATACAGGCGGCGGCAGACTTCTTCCTTACACTATAGCCGGTGATACCAACATAACAACCGGTCACGAGACAGTTACCAACAGCGCATATTCGGTAAATGTCAATATTACTAAGGAAAACTGGGAATCCGTTTCCATTGATGAGTATGAAGATACTCTTACATTTACAGCTTCTGTTGAAGCGATAGCTTAATTTTTTAATCCGAAAAGGAGTTATATTATGAAAAAGTTACTTTCATTAGTTCTTGCGGCGGCTATGCTTGCGGCAGTTTCAGTTCCGTCCTTTGCAGCTGAAATCAATAAGGATACAGCGGACGGCAAGGGTGTCGCAACCGTTAAGACCGATACAACAAACGTTCCCGCAGACGGTTATTTCACAGTAACATATCCTGCTGAAATGAGCGTTAAATGGGGCGCTGAAACCACAGCCTTCACCTACAATGTTACGTCAACTCTCAAGACCGGCAAATGTCTTTCCGTTTCGGTTGCTTCTGCCGACGGCAAAATGAAGCCCGCTACCGATAACGGCTATACCATTCCTTACGCCTTCAGCGGCGACACTTCCGTTAAGACTGCTGCCGAGGTAGTTAACAATACTTACAACATTAACGTTGACGTTGCAGCAGCAGCTTGGAACGCTACCATCACCGATTACAGCGATGCTACCGTTACCTTCACAGCAGCAGTTGTTGACCAATAATTTGTTTAACAGTTAAACATTATTTCATTAAGGAGTTATAATTATGAAAAAGATAGTATCAATTCTTCTTGCTGTTATGATGATAGCCGCTGTTGCGGTTCCCTCATTCGCAGCTACAATAACCAAGGAATCAGACCCCAAGACCGCTGATGTTCAGGTTAAGACAAAGACAACCGATAAGGAGAACAACGATCCCGAAAACTACACCGTTACAATTCCTGCTGAGATCACAGTTGCTTGGAACGACACAACAGCTCAGGACGCTTCTTACACCGTTGATTCTCAGCTTAAGCTCGGCGCTAAGCTCAAGGTTTCGGCTGCTGCTAAAGATGCAGGAAAAATGACAAACGCTGCTACCGATAAATTCCTCACTTTCACCGTAGCAGGCGGAGATGCTGCTGAATATCCCGAGCTTAACACCGCTGTTAAGTCTGCAACAACCGTTACAATCGCTGACTTCAACGCTCCCATAGCTGAGTATGTCGGCCATATGACTTACACCGTAGAGTACGTTGCTGCATAATTATTGCCAGATTTTGATTTTTAAAATTTTTAAGGAGGTGGTTTCATGAAAAAGGCTTGCAGTGTGCTGTTGTCTGTTTTGCTTATATTCACCATGCAGCTTTGCGTTTTCGCCGAGGCAGGTGAAATCGGTAAAACACAGCTTAAAACTGTAGTCCCGAGTACCCATGAAATTACCGTAACGTATAACGACGGAGGTTATGTCCTTAAAGACGGCAACCTTATTGCAAGCGGTGCTAAGTTCGCCGTTGACCGTTTTGATTCGCTTTCTCTCGGAGCTGTTGCAAAGCTTGACAGCCACCTTGAGCGTGTCACGGTAAACGGTAAAGATTATACCGGTAAATTGCAGTACGGTATGTTGAGATTTGATTCGGTTACCACCGATATGAACATTGTGTTCACATTTAAAAAATGCTTCGGACCCACAGAGCCGACTACAAATCCCACAGAACCTACCGAGCCTACAAGACCCACAGAGCCGACAGCTCCGACGGATCCGACAAGACCCACAGAGCCGACAGCTCCGACAGATCCTTCAGGCACCACTAATCCCTCAGGTACTACCAATCCTTCGGGCACTACAAATCCCGGCGGAGATCACGAAGATCCCTGTGTTCGTATGGGTATGAATGGTAATGTGTATCGCGGTAAAAACCTTTTCCCGGGCGCTAAGCTCGACATTGACCTCGGCGAAATCAAGGCTGAGGCAGGAAAAGACGGTGCATACAGCGTTGACGTTATTAAAGACGGCTTCCATGTTGTAACAATCACCGACGAAAACGGTGAAGTAGCCGGCAAGACTACTTTCTCGGTAAGCGTAAGTGATACGGCAACAGAAACAACCGTTATTAAACTTGATGACGGCTCGCAGATTGCAGTTGTTCCGAAGGGCACCAATACCTTATGGCTCGACTTTGTCGTTAACGACGACGGTACTATTAATATTGTTCCCGGCACACCCGTAGAGGAGCCGACAAACGAAGTTCCGGTAACCAAACCGAGCGACAGCGGCAATCCGATAATTAATAACCCGGTAATATCCAAAACCGGTGAACTTATCCGTGAAAATCCGCTCGCCGCAGCTGCTGTTTTCCTTTGTGGATTGTCACTTATATTCTTCATAATTCTTCGTAAAAAACGTAAGGATGACGAGGAAGAGGAAAACACAAAACCCGTTTGCTGATATAAACGGTAATAAATAAGTTTAAAATACCCCGACTGCGGTCGGGGTATTTTTATGTGTATCGGCATTGCAAACGGTGATGTGTTATGTTATAATACTTTGTCAGAACTTAAACGGGTAAAAGACCGAGGTTCGTCTTCTTGAAAGAGGTGGCTGTATGCCCATAAAAATAGATAATCAGCTTCCGGCGCATCATAGTCTGGAGCTTGAAAATATATTTGTTATGACGGAGGACAGAGCCGTCAAGCAGGACATTCGTCCGCTTAAAATTATAATACTGAATTTAATGCCTACAAAAATCGAGACCGAAACTCAGCTTTTAAGGCTTCTCAGTAATTCTCCGCTTCAGCTTGAAATAGACTTGCTGCAGGTAAAAAGCCATATTTCAAAAAATGTGTCAAGGGAGCATATGCTCAAATTCTACAAAACCTATGACGATGTCAAGGACGAAAAATTCGACGGTATGATAGTTACCGGAGCGCCCGTTGAGATGATGGACTTCGAAGAGGTCGATTATTGGGACGAGCTCTGCAAAATATTTGATTGGGCAAAAACAAATGTGTATTCCACATTTAATATATGCTGGGGAGCGCAGGCTGCGCTTTACTATAATTACGGTATTCCGAAGCATCTGCTTCCCGAGAAGGTTTTCGGCGTATTTCGCCATCAACCGCTTGATTTGTATCATCCGCTTTTGCGCGGATTTTCCGATCTCTTTTATGTTCCGCATTCACGTCACACGGAAAACCGAAAAGAGGATATAATAAGAGTAAAGGACCTTCAGATTTTGTCTTATTCCGAGGAAGCCGGAGTCCATCTCGTGTCGGATATGGCGTGTCGAAATTTTTACTGTTCGGGTCATTGCGAATATGATAGCGACACCTTGGCTCGCGAGTACTTCCGCGATTTAAAAAAGGGTCTTGACATAAAGATGCCGCACAATTACTTCCCCGATAACGACATCAAAAAAACGCCCGTAGACACCTGGCGCGGTGCGGCAAGCCTACTTTTCCAAAATTGGCTTAACTACTTTGTGTATCAAAAAACGCCTTATGACATAGCCGATATTAAATAGTCGGCGAGGCACTAAGCTTTGTAAATATATAAAAATTATAAGTAAAGGAATTATATTTATGCTTCAATACGAAGAATTGAGACTGCGACTTATAAATCACGAAAAGACTCTTGATGACCTCTCCGAGGCTCTGGGCCTTGATAAGATGAAAGAAGAGATAGCGCAGCTTGAAAAAGAGCAGACTGTTGACGGCTTTTGGGATGATATAGCAAATTCTCAAAAGGTCGTTCAGCGCACAAGCAACCTCAAGAGCAAAGTGGCGGCTTATGAAAAGCTCAGGCAGGATTATGACGATGCGCTTGTTATGATTGAGCTTTCAAATGAAGAAGAGGACGAGGGTATGCTCGATGAGTGCACCGAGAGCGTAGAAAAGTTTGAAAGTGATCTTGACACCATGACCCTTACAACCCTTTTGAGCGGTGAATATGATGCCAAAAATGCAATTCTTACCTTCCACGCCGGTGCAGGCGGAACCGAGGCGCAGGATTGGGCACAGATGCTTTTCAGAATGTACTGCCGATGGGGCGAGCGTCACGGCTTTAAGGTTACTACGCTTGATTTCCTTGACGGCGACGAGGCAGGGCTCAAATCGGCAAGTATCCTCATAGAGGGCGAAAATGCCTACGGATTTATGAAAAGTGAGACGGGCATACACCGTCTTGTAAGAGTTTCCCCGTTTGATGCGGCAGGCAGACGCCATACCTCTTTTGCTTCGGTTGAGGTAATGCCCGAAATCGATGATACGGTCGAGGTTGAAATAGCTCCGGAGGACATTAAAATGGATGTTTACCGTTCAAGCGGTGCAGGCGGTCAAAAGGTAAACAAAACCTCATCTGCCGTAAGACTTACTCATATCCCGACGGGAATTGTTGTAGCATGCCAGGTTGAGAGAAGTCAGCATCAGAACCGAGAGGTTGCCATGAGAATGTTAAAATCCAAGCTTCTTGAAATCAAGGAGCGTGAGCATCTTGACAAAATTTCGGATATTAAGGGCGACCAAAAAGAGATAGGCTGGGGCAATCAGATACGTTCGTATGTATTTATGCCGTACACACTTGTCAAGGATAACCGCACGGGCTACGAAATGGGTAACATCAATGCGGTTATGGACGGCGATATTGACGGTTTCATAAATGCGTATCTCAAAATGCAGTCTCAGAAAAAGCTTGAGGAATAAACGCTTTATCAATGCGGTAAGGCGGTATATCAATATGTTATTAAAGCGCGGAGTGTGTAATTCCGCGCTTTTTTGTTTGTTCGTATTTGTATAATCACTAAAACACAGACCGGCTTATAATACTATTTGTAAAAATGTGTGCATTGAAAAAATATGTAGAATTTGTTATTATTTGTATGTAAAAACGGTTTTTTAGGAAAGGTAGATCTGTATGCAAAAAACATCAACCAGGATTTTGAGTGTTTTGCTGTCTGTCATTATGCTGTTGACTTTGGTTCCGTCTGCTCTTGTGAGCTACGCGGCAGAAGTCTCGCTTAACATTACGGACGAAAACGGTAATGACATTACCGAAATACAGCAGTTGACCGAGTATAAAACGCTTCAACTAAAGTATACCACGACAGGCGAATTGCCTGAGGGTACTACGGTAAAGTGGGAGAGTAACCTACCGCTTCTTGCCGACGTAGACGATAACGGTAAGGTTACGGCATATGATTCGTCAAAGACGGCTATAATTCAGCTTTGGCTTGATGAAAACGTGCGCGTGCTTCCTCTCGTAGGCGATAAAATGGCTGACGAGATTATGAAACAGCTTGAAAAGTCGGGCGTTAATCTTGACAGTATGAACGATGACCTGATAGTTTCTATTGTCAGAGGCATTGCAGGTGATACTCTTGCGGACAGCCTTGCGTCTGCTCTTGCCAATATGAATGTCGAAATAACAGCTACTATATATGACGCAAGCGGAGCAAAGCTTGCAAGTGACAAAATTAAAATAAAGGTTCAAAAGAGTGTTATTGCGAACATCTTTCCGACCGGAACTCATATAACCAATAAAAAGAGCGTTCCTCTTACCGTTGCCGTGGGCAAAACGGTTCAGCTTTACGCGGCGGTAACACCGGTAAGACTTAAACACTCTGTAAAATGGGAGATGGGCGGCAGCGTATTTGATACAAGCTCCGGCAAGCGTGCAACGATTTCCGATACGGGACTTGTCACATTTACTGCAGCAGGCTCGGTAACGGTTAGGGCATACGACGCGAGCAATGTAGCTTTTGTCGATACCATAACCTTTAATGTAGTTGAGCAGAAGGATCTCCCGGTTGAATCCTTTGATATTATAAGCGGCACAAAAACCGTAACAGATTCATCCGTATCCGTAAGTGAAGGCTCCACAACGCAGCTTGCAATTACAAATGTTGTTCCCGCAGGAGCATATACCGGCGACCTTACTTGGGAAATCGCCGATAAATCGATTGCCGTGGTTGATGCCTCCGGTACGGTTACCGGCCTTGACGGCGGCGACGGACTCGTTGAATACAGTAAATCCACAACCCTTACCGCAACGGCGGGCGGCGTTTCCAAAAATGTTACAATAAAGGTGTCAAGAGCCGGTGTTGTCGGCAGTATCTCCTCTGTTAAAATTGAGGGTAACAGTGCCGTTCCCAATGATACGCCGACTACCTTTAAGGCAAATGTGTTGCCGTCAAGACTAAACACAAACTCGTCGATAAAACGAGAGTGGGGACTTACAAATCCCGATACAAATAAAATAATATGGGCAACCGCCGAGGCTCCCGCCGAGACAAAGCTTGCTACGCTTTCGTCCGACGGTGTATTCACCCCGAAATCGAGCGGTATTAGCGAAATACACGTAAGAGCAACTCTTAACGATAAAACCGTTGAGGACTCTCTTACCGTAACGGCGGGCAAGGCGATAACAGACTTCAGCATCGGCGGCAGCACAACGGTTAACGAGAGCAAGACCACGCAGCTTTCAATCGCGAATATAGCACCGTCCGATTACGACCAAGCCCTTCTCGGAACTGTCGTATGGACTTCTTCCGACCCGTCAATAGCCACTATTGATGCAAACGGTCTTGTAAAAGGTCTTGATTCGGGCGGAACGGCCCTTTGGAACACCAAAAAGGTCACAATAACCGCAACCATCGGAAGCGTGTCTAAATCCGTAGAGGTAACGGTACGCGGTAACTCAATAAGACACCTCACGGGAGTTACCATAACGGGAAATGATTATGTAATCAAGGATTTTCCGGTTACCTACACCGCTAAATTCTCTCCCGAGAGAATTTCGGTCGATAAGCAGCGCTGGGGTCTCACTAAGGACGACGGCTCGGCTCCCTGGACCTCCGACTGGAATATCGGCGACGTAAATCAGAAGAACGCATATGCTTCGGTCGATTCAAACGGTGTTGTCACGGGTATTTCGGCAGGCGATACAACACTACATGCATTCGGCAGGAACGGCGTTACAAAGGTTGACGGCGCATACGTAGAAACTCAAAAGAATATAACGGTAGTTGAGGTTGAGCCGGTAAGTATTGCGTTTACCGCGCCCACTAAGACCGATTATGTAGAGGGTAGCACAGAGCTCGATCTCACCGGTATGGAGGTTAAGCTTACATATAATCGTGCGGATATTGCCGAGTATTACGGTGAAGAGGCGGCAAACGCCTATACCGACGATCAGCTTTCCGTTCCGGTAACGGATTATACGGTAAGCTCCGTCAACACTTCGATACTTGATTCGAAGCAGTATATTATAGTTAACGTAGTAAGAGCCGGCAAAACATATCACGCAATATTCCCGATAACCGTTCACTCTAAGGCGGTAACATCAATTGAGCTTGAAAATCCTAAAAAGGATTATCTCGAGGGCGATAAGACCCTTGATCTTTCGGGCCTTAAGGTTAAGGCAAATTACAGCAACGCCGAGTCCGAATACGTCACCGATTATACGGTCGACACATCGTCATTTGACCCGGAGCTTTACGACGTAGAGCAGAATATAACCGTTACATACACACATGCGGGGCGCAGCGCTTCGGCTACATTCCCCGTAATTGTATACGGTAAACCCGTTGTCAGCGTTGATAAAGGCGATTATAACGGCGGATGGACAAGCAAGGACGTAACCTTTACTCTTTCATCGACTCACGAGCTTGACGGAGTTAAGTATTACTTTAAAACCGATTCCGCAGGCGTAGAAGCACCATTGGAAGGCAACACGTTTACCGTAAATGTGAACAGCAACGATACATATTATTTTAAAGCTGTAAATTCCAAGGGTATTGAGAGCGCTTACACAGAGGGCTACACCGTTATGCGTGATGATGTAGAGCCTTCGTTCACTCTTACTCCCGCCGTAACCGAGCTTACAAATAAGAGCTATGATGTTACAATAGGAAGTCTTAACGTAGGCGCTTCGGGAATAGCCTCCGTTACATTAAACGGTGAGGATATAACTGCTTCTCATGATTCGTTTACCGTTGCTGAGAACGGAACCTACAACGTAGTTGTAACTGCGGGTAACGGCCTTACGGCAGAAGAAAGCATCGTTATAAACAATATCGATAAAATTGCTCCCACCGTAAACAGCATAACCGTTTTACATAAGGACATAGGCGGTGTCGCAAGAGAGGTTTCCGGAAGCTTCTTCAGCAAGGCGGACACTTTATGCAGATTCTTTAACAAGACTGTTGAAATTACCGTTGATGCGTCGGATGAGGGCGTATCGGGAATAGACAAAATTGAATATCGCTTTGTAGATGAAAACGGTCAGCCGACCGGCTCCGACTGGAGCGTCTATGACAGCGAAAACAAACCGGCTAAAGACCCCGATTTCAAGGGCTTTGTAGAGGCAAGAGCTACCGATAAGGCAGGCAATGTTTCCGCGATACTTCGTTCGGACGGCGTGGTTATAGACGGTACGGCTCCCACCGATGTTACCGTTTCCGCTGTATACGGCGGTGATAAGGAATATCAAGAGGGTGCTTGGAGCGCAACAGATGTAAATATAACTCTTTCCTCCGAGGCTTATTCGGGAATTTACAAATATTATTACCGTGTTGACGGCGGCGAATGGCAGGAGCTTTCGGGCAATACCTTTACCGCAACCGAAACAGGTGAGCATAAATACGAATTTAAGGCCGAGAGCTATGCGGCTCTTGAGAGCAACGTCACCGCGTTTACGGTTAAGATAGACCGTCAGGTGCCTGTTATCCGCGTCTCGTTCGAGGGTACCTTCGGCAGATGGACTGGTGAAGGCGTTACATTCAACTTCTCTACCGAGGAAGCTTCTCTTTCCGGTATTAACTATTATTATGACAACGGAAACGGCTGGACTCTTATCGACAGCGGCGCGAGCATTGAGATAACCGATACAACCAATGCCGTTTACAGATTTAAAGCCGTTAACAATGCCGGCACCGAGAGTTATCCCTCTGACAGCTATCACGTAATGATAGATGCAAAGGTTCCCGAAATAACTCTTACTCCCGAGGTTACCGATGTTACTCCGAATCCTTATAAGATAAACATAAGCACCGAGGTAGGCGAGTCGGGACTTCGCGAGGTTACCTGCAACGGTCAGGATATAACCAATGAAGACTCTTACACCGTGTCACAGAACGGTACATACGTATTTACCGTAGTAGGCAAAAACGGCAGAGTTGCAACAAAGATATTTACGGTTACAAATATCGACGGCGATAAGCCCGTGCTTACCGTATCTTCTTACGGTAAAACAGGCGAGTGGACAAGCGGCGACGTTACAATAGTTCTCTCGGCTACAAGCAATACCGGCGTTACATATTACTATGACGACGGATCGGGCTTTAAGGAGATGAACGGCAGCGTTCTCAATATTGCCGAAAACTGCAATAAGACTTATACATTTAAGGCTGTTAATAAAGCGGGCGTTGAGAGCAATGTGTCGGACGGTGTTGTCGTTATGATTGATAAGAGCGTTCCGACGGACGTTACGGTAACGGCGGCTTGCGGTGAAGAAAATGTGGCTTCCGGTTCGCTTGTAAGGCAGGATGTGACATTTACTCTCAGCTCTTCGGCTTCGTCGGGCGTTAAATATCAGTATTCGCTTAACGGAGGCGAGTGGACAAATATTGAGGGCAACACTCTCACCACAAACGGCAGCGGAGCATATAATTACAAATTCCGCGCTGTCAGCGGCTCGGGTCTTGTCAGTGATAAGAGTGAATTTAACGTACAGGTTAAAATACGTTTGTTCGGCGATGTGAACGACGACGGCAAGGTTGACAGTACGGATTACAACCTTATCATATATCATTCGCTCGGCATTGAAACTCTTACCGATGATCAGCTTGCTGCGGCGGATCTTAACGGAGACGGTGTTGTCGATCTCTCCGATGCTTCCGTGCTTGACCTCGTTATGGCAGGCAAATATAAAGCAGGCGAATAAAGTAAAGCAAGCCCAAAATAAAACGCTTATTCCGATTTTTCGGAATAAGCGTTTTTTGTTTAGTAAGCAGCCGGAGTTTTTATCAGAATTTGTTGTGAACCTTTTCGCAGAATGCATACATATCTTTAATATTAAGCTCCGTGCCGTCGTCGAGAACGACCTTGCCGCTCCAAAGTCCGTGAACCTGATGCGTTTTCATACCGAACAGATTGAGCGGAAGCAGGTTTGTATAGTGGTCGTAGTACGGCTTCATAGTCAAATCAAGTCTGCCGTCCTCCGAAATAAAATGCCATTCATTCATCCATCCGGCATCATCTTCAGGGTCTTTCTCAAGATGCACTGCGCCTATTTTATGGCATTTACCGTCATAGAATATAGCTGTTTCGGTTGCATTTGACTCGTCGCCGAAGCCCCATGTAAGCTCGAAGCCGAAGAGCTTGCCGTCAAGATAAGTGCTGCCGTTTCCCCAGTACCATGTATTCGTGTGCGGCCACACACCGCGCCCCCAGTCAAGAACCGTAAAGGTTTTATCCTTTGTAAATGTGTATTTCTCGTTCCCGGCAACAACGGTGCCTTCTGTCGCAAGGCAGTTGAGCTTTTGAGTAAGGAAGAAGCATCCCTGCTCCTTAAACGGGGTCGCTATTGTTATGCTTTCGTGCTCGGGAAGCTTATAGCAAGTAACGTCGAATTTAACCTTTTTGCCTGAAGCCGTGCCTTCAAAATAGAGGCGTCTCTCCGTTTCGCGAACGTCAAATATAAGCTTTGTTCCTCCGCGCTTATATTCGGTATAGTTCGGAACGTCGCCGTTTTTGCTGAGTCGGTTTTTGTGCGGCGTGAAAAGCTCAGTTGCCATACCGCTTATTTTTCTGCCGGTCTTGAGGTTAACAAGTCCGAAAGTGGCACAGGTGGCAAGCGATATATTAAAGAAATTGAGCTGTATCATTATATTTCCGTCGCTTATCTGGTAATAATCCCATTCCTTAAGGCGCATGGTATTTTCACGCTGTCTCTTATACACATCTGACGCTGCCGACGATCGCATAAGTGTAGA
>ENA-OZAG01000553-OZAG01000553.1-human-gut-metagenome-genome-assembly--contig:-NODE-553-length-19269-cov-7.039971_pt1 | contig 19269 bp, 19 predicted proteins | sample MGYA00243300_ERZ653497 | MGnify/ENA primary metagenome ERZ653497 (study PRJEB26926, sample SAMN06164955) | human gut metagenome | biome: ENVO:00009003; feature: ENVO:2100002; material: ENVO:00002003...
GATCGTAGGCAGCGTCAGATGTGTATAAGAGACAGCATCAATAAATATCAACGTGTCAAATTCTCTTGGCAAGTTCAATTGCGATATATAATTTGTCCACGTCATGGTTTGCTTCCGCCAGTCCAGTTGCATCATAAATTGCCCAATCCAGCACATCGCCTGTAACCAGAAAATTATATAAATCCCAACCATAAAAATCACAGACTGCCTGAACTCCAGCCAATTCCATCTCCACGGCAATACATCCTTCCTTTTTCCTTGCGTCAAGCTTCGTTTTAGTTTCCCGATATATTGCATCCGTTGTCCAGACTTTTCCTACCACATTAGGAAGTCCTAAATTATCAAATATGAATTTCACAATCTGATAATTTCTAATTTTCATATAATTTGATGGTTCTGCATAGTGATAACTCATTCCTTCTTCCCGGTAACTTTCTATTGGAATAACAAACTTTCCTATTGTCTTGTCACTATCCAGCGAACCTGCTAAACCAAGCATAATAAACCTGCTTGCGCCCGTCAGCCAATTTGCATCTATCACATCACTCCCTGCCATTGAAGAACCTATATGGCTTAAGTATGCCGCAATTTTCATATTATCTATTTCAAAAACATATACCTTTGTAATTCCATTGCAGCACTTTATTGTACCAGCCTGCTCATGTGCATATGTTTTCAGCATATAGTCAAATATCTGCTCTGAAAAAATAATAATACACTTATCACACAACTGCTTTTTCTCCCCATAAAAATCCTCCAGTCTAATTATTGCCTCTGAATTATCAAATGCCTCTGTTATTATTTTTCTGCCTCCTTAGGTCACTCTGCCTCATGATTTTTTACAAGTTTTTGTATACTCAACTAAAGTCATTTTTTCGTTTATAACTGTTTCATTGCCGACTCTGACAAATCCACATTTTTCATATAAATAGCAATTTTTTTCTTCCTGCTTAATAGTATCTAACCGCCATTCTATTGTATCAAAAGAATACACTTCAAATAATCGTTCTATTACAGCACTTGCTATTCCTTTATTTTGAAATTGCGGAATAACAAAAATAGGGGAAATCCATTTTACATTTCTCCCATTATGCCATTTAACTCTTACACCACCTACTCTCTTACCATTAAACAAAATAAAATAGAAATCCGAATTGTCTTCAATTATCTTCTGTGTTATTTTTTCAAGACTTTCTTTTGCCGGGCTTGTAATATCATCCCGATATTTTTCATATAACGCTATAAATGCTTCTACCTGCAATTTACGCAAACCTTCTGCTTCTCCACTTGTTATGAGTTCCAATTCTATTACATCATTCATTTTTTATCTCTCCTTCTTGTAAACCTATTTCCAACAGTTCTTTACAAATGCTCTTTCACCTACAAAACCTTCCACCGGCAGCTCCTTCCAGATGCCTGGTAGCATAAAAAAATCGCACTAAACCCTCAAAGTCCAGTGCGATATTTCCAATCTAAGATATAAAATGTGTTAAATCATCTCTTATATTCTGGTTTTATGCACTAGACTAAAAGACCTACAAGCCATAAACTAATGCACTAACCTTGCATATTTATAGCTGTGTACGTCCGTAATACATGTACATATAACGTCTTGAATATAAGTTCTGATTCATGTGTATGTTCTCCTTTTTTTGTTGGTAAATATACCATTATTGGCAATTCATGTCAACAATAGGCAACAATATATTTTTAAATATTATTTCACCATACTCTGTTTTTCTTCCATGCATACTACTCTGCTGTATAGATATGACTTCTTGTATTTGGGCACAAATACAATATAATACTTACAATTCCACTTTGTATGTGCCAAACTATTAACATTCATTTATGATAGTCTCCTTTGTTTTTAATATAGTTGGCAAACCTATACTTAGTATAACATTGGCGATTTTTTATTGTAAGTTAAAACGTTTGTTGGCACACCTGCACAGCTGATGATTCAATTATATCTTATACGAATAAACCAGTCTCACTTTTACATAAGAGACTGGTTTAAAGTCTTAACATATACTCTAATACATCTACATTTTAAATTCTGCGAAATTACCACTATATCCTACTTTTGTAATTTTTCTTTTAAATTCATTTCTGCGTTCAACTGAATCATATTCTTCAAGATACCACCTACTCGCTCTCATTTTTTTCGATTTTCTAAGTCTATCACATATTTCCTTAACATATGGCATATCTACATCTGAATATGATAAACCTACTGAATATCTGCTTTTTCGATATCTTCAAAAAATTCTTTTTCATGAAATATATTTTGATTCGTATCTTTTATTAATCCCGTTTTAGCAATATGAATAGCATTTCTTATGTTTTCATCATTATAAAGTAAATTATGCTCTTTTAAATTTAATAATTTTTCCTCATATCCAATAATCAGTTTACTATAATCCTTGCCAATTGAAACCATATCCTTACGTTTTTGTTCTTCATAATTTATCTCTCTTATCCCATGTATATGACAGATATTATGTTTGCATACCCCATATATCCTTTCAAGCGTTTCAGAATAATCAAATATGGCTTGCGGGTGCTTAACTGTACCTGCTGTCACCCCACTATGAAAGGAGCTTTACCATGAGCAATCAACACAAACATCCAACTATAAGTTTTAGAATCAGCGATGCTGAACGCAAATAAATCGAAGCCCGCATTCTTGCCAGTGGCATGATGAAGAAAGATTACTTTGTCCGTTCCTGCATCTATAACCGCATCTGCGTTGTCGGCAAGAAAGAAACTATATATCCTCTTGTGCAGACTGTTAATGCATTATATCTGCAATTACTTGAAATACAGAAAGCATTTACTAATTGCTGTAATCAACAAAATTTAAGCAATCTTCCTACCAATGATGAAATTAAGGAACTACAGACCGACTATAACAATATGCTTACAGCTATCATTGATCTGCTTGATAGTGCTAAGTATCTTTGGGAAGGAGAACACCATGAAACAAAATCGCCGCATCTTCATCTTCTCCTGATATCAGCTCAGCAATGCATTTATTCAGTATCGTTGCGATCTCAAGTCTTTCCTTTATCTTGCCCTCTCTGCTTATCAGCTGATACATTTCCTGATTCGGCTCCGTCATCGTCACGATAAACATAATGATCATGGAGATACCAACAGAAAACTCGATCAGCGACATTCCATACCAGAATGCCTGCACAGCTGCCGCCACTGCCGGAAGTACAACGCATGACAGCATAGAGAACAGGAGCTTCCGACTGACTCTCTTTTTGTACTGGAGCAGAAGCGTAAGATCAAGGAGCAAGCCTGCTGCCGGAAGAAGAATTGACATAATATATAACGGTGCCCGATGATAACAATTATCCCCATCTATGTAATAATACCAGTGAGTAAACTGCGAGATCACCACAAAAGCAGCCCCTGCGGCAGCAATAACATATCCGGCTTTTACTCTTTTTAATGTTCTCCGCTCTTTCTTCGAAAACAGATAAACACACACATAAATGTGAAAACACAGCAGGAATACGTCACTTAAAAGGAATACGAGAAAACTCGAAATACAGACCATCACACTGCCCGGAACTCCGGGATATCCGCTGAAAATATGCGCCATGGCATCCATCAGCAATAACAGGGAAGCAAAACTCTCCATCAGGATAAGATACCGACGCTTTTCCCTGTCATAATTACTGCTCAGAAATATACATAATGCAGCTATGGCACAAAATACACATCCCCATATAAGTATCGCTACCTGCAGTACTTTTTCATCCGGCATAAAAAACACTCCTCACATTCGTCACTTACAATAAGTGTTACACTTTACCGTGTAAAAGTCAACCTTCCCCAAAAATCCCGGAGTACATTGTCATACTCCAGGATTTTGTCGTCAACCGGATAAAAGCAACCGCATTCGCTACATAATTCTACACCAGATAACTGCTTCGCAGCTGATTCAGTTAAAACTCTTCCCCGCAGGATTCAATCACTTTTTTGTACCAGTAAAAAGAATCTTTGCGGATTCTGGAAAAGTCTCCGGTTCCGTCATCATTTTTATTTACATAGATAAGACCATAACGCTTCTTGAATTCTCCGGTGGAGGCACTGACAAGATCTGTACAGCCCCAGCAGGTGTAGCCGATCAGATCTACTCCGTCATGGATTGCTTCCTTCATCTGCTCTATATGGCGGCGCATATATTCAATACGGTAATCATCGTGAATCTTTCCATCCTCTGTCAGTTGATCCACCGCCCCAAGACCATTTTCCACGATCATGATTGGAATCTGATAGCGGTCATAGATCTGGTTCAGAACATAGCGAAGACCAGTTGCATCGATCTGCCAGCCCCAGTCGGAAGCTTTCAGATATGGATTTTTCAGATTGTCACTTCCATTTCCGGCCGTTTTCTCTCCGTCCTTTGTCACGCTGACACAGCTACTGGAATAATAGCTGATGGTGAAAAAGTCCACCGTACCCTTCTTGAGGATCTCTTTATCCTCCTGAAGAACCTCCAGCTGGATTCCATGCTCCTCAAAGTATCTCGCTGCAAATCCCGGATAATATCCTCTTACATGAACATCACCGGCAATGGAATTGTGGATCTGCCCAAACTGCTGTGCATATAAGATATCATCCGGATGGCAGGTATATGGATAACCATTGTGATAAGCAAGCATACAGCCAAGCATAAACTCCGGATCGATCTCATGAGCCATGGAAACTGCAAGTGCACTTGCTACCAGCTGGTGATGCATTGCCTGATAACGGCTCTGCTCACATACATCCTTCGGGTCCAGCATTCCTGCACAGAATACCGCACCAAAGTCCTGCGTCAGCATATTGATCTCATTAAAAGTCAGCCAATATTTTACCTTACCTTTATATCTCTCAAATAAAACCTTTGCAAATCGAAGATAGAAATCGATCATCTTACGGTTTTTCCATCCGCCATACTCCAGAGAAAGATGAAGGGGATTCTCATAATGAGAGATCGTTATCAGCGGCTCAATGTTATATTTTCTCAACTCATCGATCACATTGTCGTAGAACTTAAGGCCTTCCTCATTTGGAGTTTCCTCATCCCCATTTGGGAACACTCTGGACCAAGAAATAGAAAAACGATATACCTTAAATCCCATCTCTGCAAAAAGAGCAATATCCTCTTTCCAGTGATGATAAAAATCAGTTGCCTGGTGATTGGGATAAAATTCTTCCGGTAACGGTACCGGCGGTGTAAGACGACGTTTCTTATCCACACTTCCTCCTGTCAGGACATCTGCAATGGACGGGCCTCTGCCATCCTCATCCCAACCGCCTTCATACTGGTTTGCAGCAGTTGCTCCGCCCCAGAGAAAGTTTTCCGGCATACGGTTATAATTTTTCATTTTTTAATTTTCTCCTTTTTACAAACATCAGGCGGATCTGTTATCTCCGCCTGATGTTTCGTTGTTATTCTTATACAATAGTCAGAAATTTATCTCCTGCATTTACAGCTGCATCTTCTTTTTCCATGCATACTGCTTTGATATAATCAGAAATATTGGTCACAACAACCGGTGTGATCAGATCATATCCTTCTTTCTTAATGGCATCCATATCGAATTCCACAAGAAGCTTTCCTTTTTTTACCTTATCTCCCTCAGAAACATGGGATTTAAAATATTTACCATTTAAATTTACAGTATCAAGTCCGATGTGGATCAGAATTTCTACTCCACTTTCTGTCACAAACATGATTCCATGTTTGCTCTCCATGATATTTGCCACCGTACCATCTGCCGGTGCATAAACCTTTCCTTCTGATGGAACGATCGCTGCTCCGTCACCTAAAACCTTATCAGCAAAAGTTTTATCCGGAACATCGGAAAGTGCTTTTACAGTTCCTGCTACCGGTGCACAAAGCTCGATCTTATCTACAAGCGGAGCGTTCTGCTGTGCCGGCTGTTTTTCTGTATCTGTGTTCTGTACTTCATCCTCTGTCTCAGCCTTTACATCCTCAAATCCGAAGATAAGTGTAAGAACAAAAGCAGCTACAAAAGATACCACGATCATAATGATTCCATAAATCAGATTGCTTAATCCCTTCTCGCCGATAAACGCCGGGATCGCCATGATACAATTCTGTGCAATGTAAAGAGAAACCTGAAGAAGTCCTCCTACGATACCACCGATTCCGGCTGCGATGGAAGCTGCTACAACCGGTCTTTTCAGTTTCAGTGTAACACCATACAGAGCAGGCTCTGTGATACCCATAAGAGCGGAAACACCGGCTGCACTTGCCAGCTGTTTCATGTTGCTGTCCTTGGATCTTACAGCTACTGCAAGAGAAGCTCCGGACTGTGCAAGGTTAGAGCATACCTGAGATACAAAGATCAGTGTATCGGTACCACCGGTTGCAATGGCATTCAGTCCGATTGGTGTCAGCGCATGGTGCATACCGGTCATAACGATGAACGGGAAGGTTGCTGCAAGGATACCTACAATAATGAAACCAAGTTTTACGGACAGGAAGTTGATGGCTACCGCAAGTCCGTTACCAATAATTGTTCCGATCGGTCCAACTACGATCAGGGCGATCGGTGCACTGATCAGAATTACCAGTGTCGGGTTCAGGATCAGTTTTACCATTTTCGGTGTGATCTTATCAACCAGAATCTCAATATAATGTGTGATCCATACCATCAGGATAACCGGAATAACGGAATAAGAATAAGTTGCTTTTGTGATCGGCAGACCAAACAGTGTGATGGCCGCATCACCAGCTACCATAGTTACAAAGGTAGGGCTTAAGTAAACACCGGCAATAAACAGCGCCAGTGACTGGTTCACGCGGAAAACCTTGGCAGCATTTGCTGCGATCAGGAACGGCATGAAGTAGAAAGTAACATCTCCGATAAAACTAATCACCTGGTAGGTACTGCTTGTTTCTGATACCAGATGAAAAGTTGTCAGCAGGGTAAGTACAACTTTGATCATACCGGCTGCAGTCAGGGCAGGGATCATCGGGGTCATACATCCGGTGATGGCATCGATAACTTTTGAAACAACACTCTTTGAGCTGTCAGAGTTCGCTGCCGGTGCATCATCGGTAGGAACGCCTTTGTCTTCCAATGCCTTGTAAACAGCGTTTACTTCGTTTCCTGCGATAACCTGGAACTGATCTTCATGCCAGTTAACGCCGGAGATCTCAGAAAGCTTTAAGATCTCTTTCTCGTTGATCTTCGATCTGTCTTTCACATAGAAACGAAGCCTTGTCATGCAGTGGAACAGACGGGTGATATTATCTTTTCCGCCCAGCGCTGCAATCAGTGTGTCTGCAGTTTTTGCATAGTCCTTTTTCATTTGGGGACCTCCTTTAATAATAAATATTGAAATTTATATTAAAGGTCTTGCCTGAAAAGATACGCACATGGCACGTATTTCAGTAACAATCCATTAACACCTAATTTATAAAACAATCTCTTTTCACAGATTTTTCAGACGTTTATGGTCTTCTGTGATCTTCTGGATATGAATCGTCAGATACAGCATTTCGTCCTCAGTCATAGCGTATTTATATTCCTCTTCCATCATAAGATAGATCATTTTTACACAGCCGTAAGCTTCTCTGTACTGCTCCTTGATGATCTTGAAAAGCTCCTGATTCTCATCATAGTGAAGCTCTTTATGAAGGAATCTCTGGGCAAAATATTTCAGATGCGTGAGAAACCGCTGATAATACAGATTATCCTCCTGAAATTCCATATTGTCATAATACTTCTCCACGATGTCCAGGATCTGATGTACGATAATGGAAATCTGATAGCTGTCCGTCTTGCCGCCATCTTCCGCATTCACAAAATGCAATGCAAAAAATCCTGCTTCATCTGCAGAAAGATCTACCTCGAACATCTCATTTACCTTTTTCAGTAATTCCAAGCCGATCTCATATTCCTTATGATAAAGCTGCTTGATATCCAGAAGCAGCATATTCTGAAGGCGGATTCCGTTTTCAAGTCTGGAGATCGCACCCATGATATGGTCGCTAAGGGAAAAATAAATACTGTCATTTAATTTCATCCCCTCTTTTTCCTTCACTTCATTTACAAAAGCTCCCACAAAGTCCAGATATTTTTCCGGAATAGCAGTCAGATAACCCTGTATCTCCTTGCTGATCTGGGCATTTTCCGCAGTAAAGATCTTCTCGATCTTAGACTCCTCCACTTGCTGTCCTTTCTTTTTCTGAAAGGCAATTCCGCAGCCCTTTACAATAACTTCATGTCCCTGTCCATCCCTGGACAGTATCAGATTATTATTCAAAATCTTATGGATAACCATATTCCTGTTCCCCCCGCTGCCAGACAAATAAAAAAAGGCCATTACAGTATATAGAAAACCTATTCCTATACTACTATAAGGTCTTGCCTGACGATAAATAAATATTTCAGTAACAATCCTTCTGATTCGTAACTATTTAATAACTATACATAATAATATCAGAAAAAATATAAAAATATTATGAACAGGCTTGACAAATGGTGTGTGAATGAGCTATAATATTAAATTACAAGGGCTTTTTTCATAGCGATATTGTAATTTGCTGTGACCCTATATGTTTAAACATCTCCGAGAAAGTTTTTTTGTATAAAATGACGGAGTGTTGAAAGCGGAAGGAGGAGAATTCGATGAAAAGAACATATCAGCCTAAAAAGCTTCAGAGAAAGAAAGTTCACGGCTTCATGAAGAGAATGTCTACTGCTAACGGCAGAAAGGTACTCGCAAGAAGAAGAGCAAAGGGCAGAGCTAGACTCAGCTACTAAGAGATACAGGCAGTTTCTGATGATAAGTCTGACAGGCATTATTCAGGCGGTTAGTTACGCCTGAATCGATGTCCCTAGGCAGTTGTATTTAAGCGTCGTTGGACGCTGCCTCAGATGACCTATATACCATTCATTGATTTGCATGGTATTGGGTCTTTATCTTTTTTTGGCAAAATTGCCGTGAAAAGGCGAAAAGAGTAAAAACAGTACACAATGGGGAAATGAAGATGCTGTTCACAACGGTTTTAAAGGATAACAAGGCATTTTTAAGGTGCTATAAAAAGGGAAGATTTTGTGCAGACAGTTTTGTAGCAGCATATTTTTATCCCAACGGCAGCCCGTATAACAGGCTTGGCATAACGGCAGGCAAAAAGCAGGGCTGCGCAGTAACAAGAAACAGAATTAAGAGAATAGTAAGAGCCGCCTACAGACTCAACGAGGCGGAATTTCCGCTGGGCTATGATATAGTTTTTGTGGGAAGAAACGATATAGGGGAAAAGAAAACTCAGGATATTGAAAGATTTATAAAAAAAAGACTCATAAAAGAGATGAATAAGCCTGTTCCAAAGAATAACAGGTCAGGCAGGGCAAAGAGAAAGTAAAATGAGTAAACTGGCTCAGCTGCTGATAAGGTTTTATCAGCGATTTATAAGTCCTCTTTTCGGACCAAGGTGCAAGTATTATCCAAGCTGTTCGGCATATGCGCTGGAGGCTTACAGAAAACACGGCTTTTTTAAAGGCACGCTGCTCACTGTATGGAGACTGCTTAGGTGCAACCCGTGGAGTCTGGGAGGGGTTGACTATGTTCCTGACAAGCTTACCACTGAGTATTTTAAAATCAGAAAAAAATAAGCCTGAGAGCTTAATCAGATATATAGGTTATCAATATGACAAATAATTGATCTGGAGGATATTAAATGGGTATTATTGCGACCCCTTTGGGCTGGATAATGAAGGGCTGCTATTTTGTATGCAAGAACTACGGAATAGCACTGCTGCTTTTCACTATCCTTACAAGACTTATAGTATTTCCGCTTAACGTCAAGCAGCAGAAGAGCATGGCAAGAATGACCATGCTTCAGCCTGAGCTTGAAAAGATAAAGAAGAAATACGCTAAAAACCAGCAGAAGATGCAGGAAGAGCAGATGAACCTTTACGCCAAGGCGGGCGTAAACCCTATGGCAAGCTGTTTGCCAATGGTTATCACAATGGTAATTCTCTTTGCTCTTATCCCTGTTATTTATGGACCTCTTACCTACGTTTCAAACGCAGATAAAGAGGAGCTTACAGACTCAAACAACATGATATCAAATCTTTATGTTGTCAGTGCTGAGGTAAAAAGCAAGGATACTACTATAGAAAAGCTAATTGAAAAGTTTGAGAAAGACGGTGCTACTGAGGACGAAGCTTATGATAAGCTTGAAAAGCTTTTTACAGACAAGGACAAGTATCCAAAGTCTGCAAAGGCACTTTCTAATGACAACAAGATATCGAACGTTATGGATGCTATTAAGGCTCATAATGATATAGATACTTTTATTCTTAACGAGAATTACTTCTCCACAAACCTCATTCAGTCAAGACCTGAGCTTATGACTTTCGTTTTCACTGAAAAAGAGGGCGGACAGTATGCAGATGTGCTTCCAACAAGCGTAAAGGCTGCGGCTGAAGATTTCAACTACAGCATTTTCGGACTTTTCCTTGGAAAGATACCAACAATGAAGGATCTTTCATGCATTATCCCTATTGTATCAGCACTTTTACAGCTTATAGTGACATTCGTTTCACAGCATTTTGCAAAAAAGAACAATCCTGACGCTGCAAATATGGGCGGAATGGGAATGAAGATAATGCTTTATGGTATGCCTATCTTCTCACTGTGGATCGGTTTCAGCTATCCGGCAGGTCTTGGTCTTTACTGGTGCTATTCTTCACTGTTTGCACTGGGACAGACTATCGTACTCAATAAGATCTACACACCTGAACACGTTGCAGAGCTTGTTCAGAAGGATATAGCAAAGCAGAAAAAGAAGGGCAAGCCTACTCTTATGGAGAAAATGGCTGAGGCTCAGATGATACAGGCTGGTAAGGATCCTGCTGAGATCAGAAAGTCACTTTCTGACGATGAGGATTACGATGAGCCTAAGAAGAAAACAAAGACGGAACTTAAAGACGAGCAGAGAAGACGTCTTAACGAAGCCAGAAAGAGAATGGCTGAGAAATATGGCGACGAATATGACGATTCACAGGATTGACCTGTTGTTGACTAAACTTTTTTAGCGAGAGGAGCAGAAAAAAATGAAACAGATCTTTACAGCCGCAACTGTAGACGAAGCAAAGAACAAGGCGGCAGTTGAATTTGGAACAGAAGTAGAAAAGATCACTTTCACAGTTCTTGAAGAGCCTAAAAAGGGCTTTTTCGGAAAGATCAAGGGTGAGGCAAAGGTAGAAGCTGAATATGAGCCTGAAACAAAGGTAGAAACTGTAACTGAAAAAACAGAGGCTGTTGAAGAAAAGGCAGAAGTTCAGGAAGAAGTCAAGGCAGAGGCAGAGTGGAGCGGCACTTTGCAGAAAAAGGCTGACTGTGCAAAGGAATATATACTCAATGTTATAAAGGCAATGGGCATAGAAAACACAGAAATCGAGGTAACAAAGCTTGAAAACGGCGCACTTTTTGAGATAAAGAGCGAAGAGTTCGAGAAGCTTATCGGCAAGAAGGGCGATATCCTCGATTCACTTCAGTATCTTGCATCACTTGTATGCAACAGGATAGACAGAGAATATTTCAGAATATCCACAGATTGCAATGGTTTCAGGGCAAGAAGAAAGACCCAGCTTGAAGAGCTTGCAAGAAAAATAGCAAACAACGTAAAGAGAAGCGGTCGTTCATCAGCTCTCGAGCCAATGAATCCATATGAGAGAAGAATCATTCACGCTGCTGTATCAGAGATCGAGGGTGTAACATCTCAGTCAAAGGGTGAAGAGCCATGGAGAAAGGTAATAATCAGCTCTACAACACCTAGAAAGTATGACAACAGAGGCGGCTACAAGAAGAACGGCGGCAGAAGAAGAAACAACAATCGCCGCTCAAAGGGTTTTGACATTACAACAAGCTTTGAAAAGGACTACAAGAAGCCAAAGCCTGAGGACACAATGAAGGATTCAGGTCTTTACTCAAAGATAGAGTTCTAAATTAAAAATGACAATAAGAAAACACGCTGAACAAAAATTCAGCGTGTTTTTTTGTGCATATATTCGTATTATAATTTTTTCTTTTTTATTTGACCCTTGTTGCGTGGATATTTCTCAGGTGTTTCAGATATTTTTCTTATGAGGATAAGCGTTCTGCCGTCGCCTGTTGGAAGTTCATAGTCAAAGACCTCTTCGACCTTTCCTCCCAGTATCTTAATAGCATTTTTAGCCTCTTTCAGCTCGTCATTTCCTCCTGAGCCTTTCAATGCCGCAAAATATCCTCCAACTTTTACAAAAGGCAGACAGTATTCACATAGGTCGCTGAGGTTTGCCACTGCTCTTGCTGTGGCAATGTCAAATTGTTCACGGCACTCCATGCTTCTGCCAAGCTCCTCTGCTCTGCCATGTATACAAGTCGCACCAAGGTCAAGACTGTCTGAAAGCTGTGCAAGAAAATTTATCCTCTTATTAAGGCTATCCAAAAGTGTAAGCTTTATATCGTCACGGACGATTTTCAGTGGACAGGACGGAAATCCTGCCCCTGTGCCGACATCTATTACCGTTGCATTTTCTTTTACCTCGAAAAGTGTGAAAGGATAAACGCTGTCAAAAAAATGCTTTATTGAAATTCCCTCAGGGTCAGTGATAGCAGTAAGATTTATTTTCTCGTTCCATTCACAAAGCAGATCTGCATAAGCTTCAAAGCGTGAATAATCACTGTCAGATATTGTTATATCATAATTATCAAAAAGCTTTATAAAATCGTCCTTAGAAATAAGCTTTGACATACTATTCCTCCCTATGGTCATTCTTTGATGAGAGCCATACCAAAAGCACACCCACGTCCGCAGGGTTTACTCCGCTGATTCGGCTTGCCTGACCAACTGATACAGGCTTTATCTTATTGAGCTTTTCAATTGCTTCAAGTCTAAGACTTTTTATATCATTATAGTCAATATCCGCAGGCAAAGCTTTTTTCTCCAGCTTTCGCATAGCCTCCACCTGTTCAAGCTGTATCTTTATATAGCCGTCATATTTTATCTGCAATTCTACCTGCTCTTTTACTTCTGCTGAAAGCTCAGGTCGTTCCTTATCGAAAGGAGCAAGACCGTCATATGATACCTGTGGTCTGCGGATAAGCTGAGCAAGCTTTATGCCGTTGTTAAGAGGGTCAGTGCCTACAGATTCAAGATAGGCATTTATCTCAGGATTTGGCGCAATATTTATTTTTGAAACACGCTTTATCTCAGCGGCTATCTGTTCATTTTTGTCAAGCAAATGCTGATATCTTTCGTCTGAGATAAGCCCTATCTCATGACCTATAGGCGTGAGCCTTATATCAGCGTTATCTTGTCTTAGCAAAAGTCTGTATTCGCTTCGTGATGTGAGCATTCTGTAAGGGTCTGAACAGCCCTTTGTTACAAGGTCATCAATAAGAGTGCCTATGTATGAGGACGCTCTGTCAAGAATAAGCTGTTTTCTGCCGAGAATTTTCAGTGCGGCATTTATTCCTGCGATAAGACCTTGTGCGGCGGCTTCTTCATATCCCGAAGTGCCGTTGAACTGACCTGCGCCGTAAAGACCGTCAAAAGCCTTGAACTCCAGCGTAGCAGAAAGCTCTGTAGGGTCGCAGCAATCATATTCTATGGCATAGGCATTTCGCATTATCTCAACGTGTTCAAGTCCTTTTATAGTGTGCAAAAATTGAAGCTGAACGAACTCAGGCAGTGATGACGACATACCTTGCAGATAATATTCGTCAGTGTCAAGACCCATTGGCTCAATAAAAAGCTGATGCCTTGGCTTATCCGAAAATCTCATTATCTTGTCCTCAATAGACGGACAGTATCTTGGACCAATAGCGTGTATCCTACCCGAATATATAGGTGAAAGATGTATGTTATCTCTTATTACCTTGTGTGTTTCTTCATTTGTATAAGCAACATAGCATTTGACTTTATTTTCAAGTTTTTCATGATTATCAAAAGAAAATGGCGTTATATCATCGTCACCGCACTGAACTTCAAGCTTGTCAAAATCTATGGAACGCTTGTGTACACGGGCAGGAGTGCCTGTTTTGAAACGTCTTATGGTCATGCCTGCCTTTTTAAGACACTCTGTCAGACCAAGTGCAGGCAAAGTTGCATCAGGGCCGCTTGAATATGATACTGCACCTACATGGACAGTGCCGCCAAGGTAAGTTCCCGTTGAGATAACAACAGCCTTGCAGTCATACTCAGTGCCAAGCTTTGTACGCACACCACGGACAGTTTTGCCGTCCTCCTCAAATAAAATATCAGTTATCTCAGCCTGCTTCAGATAAAGCCCGTCAGTATCTTCGATAGTTTTTTTCATAAGCTTATGATATTCAACACGGTCTATCTGCGCCCTCAGACTATGAACGGCAGGACCTTTTCCACGGTTGAGTATCCTGCTTTGCAGAAAAGTTTTATCCGCCGCCTTGCCCATTTCGCCGCCCAAAGCGTCTATCTCACGAACAAGATGTCCCTTTGCAGTTCCGCCTATAGAGGGGTTGCATGGCATATTGGCAACACCGTCAAGTGTTATGGTAAAAAGTGCCGTCTTTAGTCCAAGGCGTGCCGCCGCCAAAGCCGCTTCACAGCCTGCGTGACCTGCACCTACCACAATAATATCAAAATATTCCTTTTGCATAATAAAACCACCTGTCTGAAAATAAGACCATATAAATTACTTTCCTACGCAGAATTTTGAAAATACCTCGTCTACCACCGCTTCTGTAGCTTTTTCTCCTGTCAGCTCCAAAAGTGCATTTGCGCCATTGTCTATCATCACAGTAACAGCGTCCAAAGTCTCTCCCATATCAAAGCTTTCAAGAGCCATGGCAAGATATTTTCTTGCACGTTCTGCACAGGCTATTTGACGCTCATTTGCAAAAATCGTGCTGTCAGCGTCATATCCGCCAATGCCCAAAAGCTTCTCTGTGGCTTTTTGCAGCTCTTCTCTGCCCTCGTCAAGTTTCGCAGATATCTCTATCACATAGTCTGAATATTTTTCAAGCTGCGACCTTTCAACAACATTTTCAAGGTCAGATTTGTTGAGAACTATGATAACTTCCTTTCCAAGCTTTTTCACATATTCAAGCAGTTCTTTATCCTCCTCGTCAAGCTCTCTTGAAATGTCGAAAACTTCTATCACAAGCATAGCGTTTTTAAGCTTTTTCTTTGCAATATCAACGCCTATTTTTTCAACCTCATCATCAGTTTCATGTATTCCCGCAGTGTCGGAAAGCTTCAAAATAAGCTCGCCAAGCTTTGCACTTTCTTCGATAACATCTCGTGTAGTGCCTGCCACATTTGTGACTATGGAGCGGTCATATCCCAACAGCATATTCATGAGGGTCGATTTTCCAACATTCGGCTTGCCTGCGATAACAGTGTCAACACCGTTTTTCAGTATCATACCGCTGTCATGATCTGCTATTATTTTATCAAGCCCTGCCAAAGCGTTTTTAAGGCTCTCTCTGAGATTATCCTCAGATATCTCAGGCAAGTCCTCCTCTGGATAATCCACCCATGCCGCAAGTTCACCTAATATTGTGACAAACTTTCTTGACATATCAGAAATCAGCCTGAAAAGCCTGCCCTCTTTTGTAAGATTTGCAGAATTAAGTGCATATTCTCCCTGAGCGGAGATAGTTTCCATTACGCCCTCAGCCTGAGTAAGTGAAAGCTTTCCGTTGAGAAAAGCTCTCTTTGTGAACTCGCCCCTTTGAGCAAGCTCTGCACCCTGTTCAATGCAAAGTCTGAGAACTTTTTTTGTAACATATATTCCGCCATGGCATGATATCTCGCAGACGTTTTCACCGGTGTATGACCTAGGTGCACGGAAAACCGTCAGAACACCGTCATCAACTTCTCTGCCGTTTTTGTCAACTATTTTTCCGTATGCACACGAATAGCCTGCCATGTTTTCAACACTTTTGCATGACAGCGGTTTAAAAACTTTTGCACCTATGCTTATGGCGTTTTCTCCGCTTATTCTTATGACTGATATACCGCCCTCAGCGAGTGGTGTCGAAACTGCACATATATCTTTCATTTTTACCTCTTTTTACTCCGACAGAGCCTTTCCCTGCCATGAATTTCTTCTTCCCATTTTCTTGTCTATCTCGTTCATAACGCAGAATTTTTTCAAACTCCACAAAGGTGCAACAAGATCGTCCTTTGCACCGTCGCCTGTCACACGCTGTATTACTATCTCAGCAGGCAGAAGCTCCAACTGGTCGCAGACGATATTAACATACTCGTCCATATCCAAAGCCCGAAATTCTCCACGCTCATACATCTGTGCAAGCACAGTGCCTTTTAAAACGTGCAGAAGATGTATCTTAATGCTTTGTATATCGAGCTGACCGAGAGTTTTAGCCGTTTCAAGCATCATATCCCTATCCTCACCGGGAAGCCCGTCGATGATATGCGCGCACACATTAACATTGCGTTTTCTCAGCATTTCATAGCCTTTGAGAAAATCCGCAAAAGTATGACAGCGGTTCATTTTCAAAGCCGTTTCGTCATGTATAGTCTGCAAACCAAGCTCTACAGTAAGAAAAGTCTTTTCCGCAAGCTCACCAAGGAGATCGGCTTTTTCTTCGTTGATGCAATCTGCCCTTGTTGCGATAGAAAGCCCTGCCGTATTTTCAAATGACAGGGCTGTATAAAACATTTTTCTCAGCGTTTCAACGTCAGCATAGGTGTTTGAGCCTGCCTGAAAATACGGTATGCACAGACCCTTGCTCCACTTCTTGCTCATTTTCTCCCTTATCTCTCTGTACTGAGTAAGGATATCCTCATGAGGGTCGCCTGCAAAATCTCCGCTCATTTTTGCCGAGCAGAACACACAGCCCCCCACACCTTTTGTGCCGTCTCTGTTCGGACAGCCAAGGTCAATATTAAGGGGTATCTTGAAAACCTTAGTGCCGAACTTGTGCCTTAGATAATAATTGTAGGTATGATATCTTTTATTGTCATCAGAATAAGGAAAAGGGTTATCAAATCTGCTATTCATCTGACGGTCCCTCAGTTTGCTCGGTGGTAGGTTCTGTAGTTTCTGTCGGCCGAGTTGTGGTCTCAGTTGCCTTTGTTGTGGTCGTGGTAGTAGTAGGACCAGGCTGTACTATAGGCTCAGTTTCGGTGACAGTATAGTAAGGCTTGTCATTATTTGTGGTAGTGGAAGCCGTTGAAGTCGTTGTGGTGCTTTCAGTTTCCTCTGGTCTGTCAATAGCAGTGGTAGTTGTTGTTTTTTTCTTGTTCTCTTTTTTCTTTGTGGTAGTTACTTCACCGTCCTGCGGTTTTGCAGTGGTGGTGATAACATTTTCGTCAGGATCATCACTGTCATTATTAGTCGGATGATCGAAGCTGTTGTGGTTAGAATCAGTATTGTCAGGAGTTTCCTTTATAGGGTCAGTGACCTTATTGCCGATACCATAAATAAGAGAGATACGCTCCTCAACAGCTTTCATGGCGTCAGGAAAAGGTATACTATTATTATAAGAGTCCTCCAATGCCTGAGTGTAATCCCCTGAAAAGAAAGTCTTGAATGTTAAAGACAGATTGTTGTCCTCCACAATGTCGCTTCCTGAAACTGAAATAAAGAATATGCAGGCAAATAGCATTATGACCGCTATGGAAAGAAGATTTATAAAGCTGTAATGCTCCTCCAAATTCGTTTTGGCAAGCTCTTCAGCCGCTTCCTCCGCAGCCTCGCATTCCTCCGGTATCTCATATTCATTGTCACCGTGAACGATATTGAATCGTGTAGTTTTCTTATCCATTAGTATTTTCCTCTTTTTATGCCGCATATTCCGCCGCAAGTGTTATAACGCTCACTGCAAAAACAAGCACTGTCATAATGGTCTTTGTTATCATAACTCTGCCATAAGCCGCCTGAGACTTCTGTGAAAGCTTTTTAAAAATCTTGCAGAAAGCCCTTTTTGCAGGTGGGCAGACAATAAAGAACGATATTACTATAAGGGTGATATTTTTCAGCACTGCACTTTTTACAGACACGCTCAAGGTGTATTTCACATTTACTCCTGCAAGTGCAAAGAGCCATTTTTTGTAGCCATAGAAGCTGTCAAAATAAAGTCCGCCAAAAATAACGAGAGCTGTCAGCAAAAGATAAATATACTTCACAAGGTCAGGCAGCTTTGAAAGCGGTCTTTCAAGAAACAGCTTTTCAAGGATACAAAGCACTGCCGTACAAAGTCCGACGATAATGAAATTCACCTTTGCCTGATACCATATAGAAAGAGCCAGACCGCAAAGTATATAGCACACAAAAGTAAAGACCTTGTTCATGTTTTTTTTGCAGCAGAAAACCTCGCTGAAAAAGTCAACAACAGTTGTATTGAAGCTTTTTATCATACCAGTGAAAATTCCGTCAGCTTCGATATCGGTGTAGTTGTCAGGATAAACAAAGCCGTTTGTAAGACCAAGACCCTTTGCCATATCCGAAAGTCCTGTGAAAAGAAAATAATACTGAGCCAAGAATGACAGCATACCAAGCCAACAACCAAGGGTAGTTATCTCTTTGCCGTTAAGTCCAGCAAGCTTTATCTGTTCAAAAACGCCTGCAAGAAGCACCACCTTGCCAAAACCAAAAACTATCTTATTAAGTCCCTGGTTGAGCTTTGCTCCTGTGATCTCACGATACCTTATCTGTGGCTCAATATCACCGTATCTCACAAGAGGTCCCACAAGCATGAAATGCAGTGACACCATATAAGTCAAAAGGCAGAAAATGTTTTTTTCTGCTTTGCAGTTGCCCTTGAAAACGTCATAGACATAAGAAATTCCTCTGAGCATATAATAACCCATACCAAGTGGAAGTATGGCGGCGTCAAAACTGAGCTTTTTTACCTTATTATAAAGGATATTCTGACCGAATATTAGCATAAGAGATACGTTCATTATAATATCCAGCACCAAAAATATCCTGCAAAGGGCTTTGTTCTCACGGTTTTTTGAAATAATAAGACCAAATATCCAATCGAGGATAACTGACAGGAAAATAAGACAGAACGCAAAAGGTCTGCCCCAACTGAAAAACAGCAGGGAACAAACTATCAGAATTAGGTTTTTATATTCTGCACTTCTGTCGAAAAGCGAAATAATGGTCATTATCGGGAACATTCCCAGTATAAATATAAGATCGGAATAAACCAAAATAAATTGCTCCTTAATATCTGTCTCTTATACACATCTCCGAGCCCACGAGACACTGAGCGATCTCG
>ENA-OZAG01000560-OZAG01000560.1-human-gut-metagenome-genome-assembly--contig:-NODE-560-length-19106-cov-6.830770_pt1 | contig 19106 bp, 17 predicted proteins | sample MGYA00243300_ERZ653497 | MGnify/ENA primary metagenome ERZ653497 (study PRJEB26926, sample SAMN06164955) | human gut metagenome | biome: ENVO:00009003; feature: ENVO:2100002; material: ENVO:00002003...
GCGGTACCCTGTACTAGCAATCCGCTATAGCTAGAGTGATATTCTGCCTCGGGTCTTAGATGTTAAGGCAGCCCTTTGTAAGTGGCGTTGACGTTTGGGTCTTACGCAACGGAAATCTGTGAACCGTGTCAGGTCAGGAATGAAGCAGCCCTAAGCGGAAGCTCCTGTGTGCCGTAAGGTCGCCTGGACTGAGTTGGCTGTTCAGGTAACGTTTGCAACGAGAATTCAAAACAGGATGCTCGGTTTTTAATGCATAAAATTAAAAATTATAATATAATAAAGATAAGGGTTCTTCATAAGAAAGTCGGAGAGAAGAAAATTTAATATAATAAAGGAGATAAAGATGAAGAAGTACGGTTTTGGCGTAGACATTGGTGGAACCACCTGTAAGATCGGATTATTTGAGACCAGCGGAAAAATGCTGGATAAGTGGGAAATCCCAACCAACAAGGCAGATAATGGCGGACATATTTTAGATGATGTGGCAGCATCCATTGACGAGAAAATGAAATCAGCATCCATTGCAAAAGAAGATGTGGAAGGAATCGGCGTAGGTGTTCCTGGCCCTGTATTAGAAGATGGCTCTGTTTCCGTATGTGTAAACCTCGGATGGGGACAGGTTCAGGTTGCCGATGAATTAAGTAGTAAGACAGGTCTTCCGGTTAAAGTAGGAAATGATGCGAATGTAGCAGCCCTTGGCGAGATGTGGCAGGGCGGTGGAAAAGGTTACACCGGAGTCGTTATGGTTACGCTTGGAACCGGTGTTGGCGGCGGAATCATTCACAATGGCAAAATTATTTCGGGCGCAAACGGAGCAGGCGGCGAAATTGGACATATTACCGTCAATACAGAGGAAAAAGATACCTGCGGATGTGGCAGACATGGCTGCTTAGAGCAGTACGCATCAGCTACCGGAATCGTCCGCATAGCGAAGAAACTTTTGACTGAGAAAGATGCTGAGTCTTCCTTACGCGGATTTGAACCGCTGACAGCAAAGGATATCTTTGATGAGGCAAAAAAAGGAGATGCTCTGGCATTAGAGGCGGTAGAAATCTTAGGCGAGACACTTGGTATGGCGTTATCTAATATTGCCTGTGTCGTTAACCCACAGGTATTCGTAATCGGTGGCGGCGTATCCAAGGCAGGAGATATTTTAATTGATACCGTAGCAAAACATTTCAAAGAGCATGCATTTGCATCCTGCAAGGACACCAAGTTTGCATTGGCATCCCTTGGAAATGATGCCGGAATGTACGGCTGCGTGCAGATGATATTAGACTAAGAATCAGATGAATCGAGAAACATGCTTTGCGAGATTCTTTCGTAAGTAAGTGAAAAGCCTCCGTCCTGGGACGGAGGCTTTTCTTGATTTATTGCGAGAACCAAAGGGCTCTCTTGGAACTTGAAAAAGACACAAAGTCCAGTAAAAAGAAAGGGGAGACTAAATAATTAAAATATGATTAAATAATTATAATACGCGTTCTAATTCGTATTTCTTATTCAACAGCAGTACATCAGCCCTTGCACCCGGGGTCAGGCTGCCGATGGTTTTCTCCATTCCAATGCTCTTAGCAGGGTTGCACGCATGGCATCGCTGATTAAGATGACGCGGTTATCTCCAAACATGCGGAAAACGCTGCGAAGGCCTTTGAGGCAATTTCATAAGAAGCAGTAGAGTGTCCAAGAGAAATAGTAACTTCATCATGGAATTTTTCAATAAATTTGTCTGCTCCCGGAAGTTCCGGAGCGATGGTGATTAACTTTGTTTTGCCACTGGAAACTTCTAACAAGCGGCAAAATGCGTCCATACTAGGGTTGCAGAGGTAACTTTCTTTCTGGGCACCCTTCTTTGTCGGGGAAAGGAAAGGACCTTCCATATGAATACCGGCTACATAGGCGTGGTTTCCGTCATCCGGTACACCGGAAACAGTTTCAAAGATTTCCATAAGCTGGTTTTCCGGTAAAGTCATGGATGTTGCACAGAAGGATGTAACACCGCAGGAATACAGGTAAGCCGCAATATCGGAAGGTCCGTTTGTATTTGCGTCACAGAAATCATGACCCTTTGCACCATGGATATGCACATCAACCAGTCCCGGAATCACATAATTGCCTTTTGCATCCAGAATTTCCTCATGTTCGTAAACCGGTTTGTCTACGATTGTATGTGTAGCATCATCGATATATAAGTCTTTTTCATGGAAAGTGAAGTCATCACCCCATACAAGACCGTTTCGGATAATCATTCGAATACCCCCTTAAATCAATCGGAAAAATGAAAATGCTATAAAATAGACAAAATAGCCGCTCAACTGAAATATGCAGTGGCAAATACACTTTAAGTAGAAATTATAACAAACTAACACATTATCATATTAAATACGATTAAATCATAATTTAATACAGATTAAAACAGGATTAAACCAGTTTATGAAAAAATTTAAGAAATCTTAAATTGACCCACCGCAGGGGCTGCTTTACAATGAAAATAGATTGTAAGCAATTACGGAGAATATAAGAAACAACGGAGAAAAACATTGTCTACAAGAAGAGAAAGAGAACGAAGAAAGAAATTAAAGAGAATAAGAAATGCAATTTCAGCAGCTTTTTGTGTACTGGTATTGCTGTTAGTGCTGGGAATCGTAAACCTTCTGACTGGTGTTTTGGAAAAACATCTTCCTATTATAGATGGGAATGGAGACTATACCATCAGTATACTGGAAAAACTGTCCGGAGATAAAGAGGAGAAGGAACCGGATAAGAAGGGACTGACGGTGTGCATTGATGCGGGACACGGCGGAAAGGATAATGGTTCTGACTATAAGAACCGCTATGAGAAAGATGATACTCTTGCCATGGCACTTGCCGTACAGAGTTATTTGCAGGAAAAAGATGTGAATGTGATCATGACACGAAGTGATGATACCTTCTTAAAACTGTCAGAGAGATGTGATATAGCAAATGAAGCGGAAGCAGATTATTATGTATCCCTGCACCGGAATACCGGAGAAGGATATGGAGTAGAGACATGGGTATACAGTGGAGCCAATGAAGAGACCATGGGACTTGCCGGAAATATCCAGCAGGGGTTAGCCGGAGTCGGTGTACAGCGCGACCGTGATGTGAAAAAGGGAACCCAGAAGAGCAGTTCAAAGGATTATTATGTAAATAGCCATTCCCATATGCCGTCCTGTATCATTGAAATGGGATTTATGAATAATGCCAAAGACAATCAGCTTTTTGATGATAATAAGGAAGCATATGCAGCGGCTATTGGAGATGCCATTATTGCTACATATGAGACCTACCATGGTGACGGAACAGGCGGAAATACAGAAGCAGATACGTCCATCGGAGATACTACAACAGGTGATACAGACACAGATGGAACCTCCGGCAGCACAGAAGACAGTACCGCCACAGAAGATACGAAAAACGTTGGAGAAGTTATTACCAACCAGCAGATTGCCAATGTGGAAGCTTTGGATGGAACCTGTCAGAACTGGGGGCAGGGCGTGAATTTTGATGAAGAGAACCGGCCGATTGGAGCTGTTTCTTATCAGGAAAAATACGGAGACTATCAGGCGAATTTTATCGGAGCAGATGAAAAGAAGATTTATCTGACCTTTGACGAAGGCTACGAATATGGCTGTACGCCGCAAATCTTAGATACTTTAAAGGAAAAGGGCGTAAAGGCAACCTTTTTTGTGACAGAGCCATATGCCAAGGCACAGCCGGAGCTGGTACAGAGGATGATTGACGAGGGACATGAGATTGGTAATCACAGCGTGACCCATCCGTCCGAGGGCCTTCCATCCCAGAGCCTGGAGCAGCAGAAAAATGAAGTCATGGAGAACCATCAGTATATTAAGGATAATTTTGGCTATGATATGCACCTGTTCCGGTTCCCGGCGGGTAAATTCAGTGACCGGTCCTTAGCAGTGGTCAATAACTGCAACTACAAGAGCGTGTTCTGGAGCTTTGCATACAAGGACTATGATGTCAATAACCAGCCGGGCGAGTCAGAAGCGTTACAGAAATTAAAAGACCGGATGCATCCGGGAGCAATTTATCTTTTGCATGCGGAGTCTACCACCAATACAGCCATTCTTGGAAGATTTATTGATGCGGCGCAGGCGGCAGGCTACGAAGTGGTGGCATTTCAGTAAAGCTGAAAAAGGTATCAGTGGAGAGTACATGGATTGAGGGGAAAATGGCAAAAGAGAAATAAGATTTTCAGGTAATTGTGAGGACAGAAAATGCGGATACAAAAGAGAAAAATAATATTGCCAGTCATGGTATTACTGCTTGGGATGACTGCTTTGGGAGCTGTATTATATGGAGTAGGAAATATACAGCAAAACAATAGCAGAAAAATGGCGAATCTGAATGCAATGGTATATTCTGAGCGGGTAAAGTCTGATATTATGCAGGAAGTTGGAGTTACAAAAGCTTTAAAGCAGCTTCTGGTCAGTGAAAATGGCAGGATTAATAAATTTTCAGAGGTGGCAGAGGATATGATGATGGATTCCGTCCAGAGTATCCAGCTTGCACCGGATGGTGTAGTAACAGAGGTATATCCGGAAGAGGGCAATGAAGCCGGAAAAATCGACTTGTTCAATGATGCAGACAGGGGAGAAATTTCCCGTTATGCCAGAGATAACCATATTGAAATTATGCAGGGACCGTTTCAGTTAGAGCAGGGTGGATACGGAATGGCAGTACGAAATCCGATATACCTGAAAAATGAAAACGGAGAAGAAGAATTCTGGGGATTTACCATTGTAATTATCCGTGTACCGGATGTTTTTTTTGATTCATTAAAAGCACTTTCGGATTTTGACTATGATTATACGTTATCAAAGACCGTTTCCCCATGGGATACAACATATGAAGAAGTATGTAGCTCAGGAGCAATTCTGACGGATCCGGTTGCTTATGAATTTGAAGCAGTTGGAAGTCGGTGGAAACTGGAAATCATGCCAAAGGCAGGCTGGTCGAATTATGAGCACTTTTATGGAATGCTGGCTGGCGGACTGTTGATTGTTCTGCTGCTGACGGGACTTGTCTCTATGATTCTGGCTTTGGATGAGCATAAAAATAGATTTAAAAAGCTGGCTGTAACCGATGTATTGACCAGAATCAATAACAGGCATGGATTTGAGGAGCAGGTAAGACAGTATTTGAAAAAGTATCCGGAAGCTTCTTGCGTGGCAGCGCAGTTTGACATTGATGATTTCAAATTTATTAATGACATGTATGGACATGAATCCGGAGACAGGGCATTACAGATATTAGCAGAAAGCATGCGGAAATCGTTCCCGGAACATGCAGTGCTTGGACGGAAAGGTGGAGATGAATTCTGCATTTTCTTAGATAATTGCACCGGCGAAGAAGTAAGGGAAAAGCTGGAGCAGTTTACAAAAAAGAAGCGTTCTTTCTGGTATGAAGGTGAAAAAGTGACATATACTATTTCCCTGGGATATGCAGAGTATCCGTTGCAGGGACAAAACTATTCACGGTTGATGCGCTGTGCAGATGCAGCACTTTATGAAGTAAAGATTGACGGGAAAAATGGCTGTCTTCAGTACCGGGAAGGAATTGGACTTGAAATCAGAAAGCAGCTTGGATTTGCATTGAAGGATGTTTCGGAAAATCTTCCGGGAGCATTTATTATTTATAAAGCAGATAAAGAAAATGATGAAATTCTTTTTGCGAACCATGAGATGATCCGTCTCACCGGATGCAGGAACATGGCAGAACTGCAGGAGTATACAAAAGGAAGCTTCCGTAACCTGATTGAAGAAGGAGAAAGAGAGCAGGTTGAAGAAAGTATCTGGCAGCAGATAGGGGGAGGACATTCCAATGATTATGTACACTTCCATCTGCGGAAAGCAGATGGAACTTCACTGAGGGTGCTTGACCATGGCAGAATTGTGGAAAATGGACGATACGGCAGAGTGTTCTATGTACTGATGGTGGACTGGAATTCTACAAAGCGGCATTACAGGGATGTATTTTAAAGACTGTAAAATATGATAAAAAAGAAAGAGGTATAGGATGATGAAGAAAAAATTAATCACTATCGTAATGGGAATGGTATTTTGGGCTGGATTATTTGGAGGATGTGGCCAGACAGAGGTGAAGCAGGATAATGCAATCACAAATAGCAGCGAAGAGGGAAAAGAAGAAGGAACAGCAGAAGAAAAAGAATTAACAGGAACCATTGATGAGATAAAGGATTTTATGTTTGTTGTGACAGATGAGAATGATACGCCATATAGTTTTACTTTTGAAGAAAAACCGGAGGGATTGGAAAATGTCAGCAATGGAGATACTGTAACGGTAAAATATACAGGAACAATTTCTGAGGTAGATCCGTTTGAGGGAGAGGTATTATCTGTTGAAAAGGCAAAATAAAATCAAAACAACAATGAGATTGTCAGCAGCAATGGTATTCCTGTCCATGCTGCTGTGTGCCTGTACAGAAGCATCACGGAATCAGGAGCTGCCGGCTGCAACATATATGGGAGGAAAAGACACCATTGCCGGGATTTGTGAAGAACTGGAATCAGCAGGAGCTTCCCATGTAGATACATTTCGGGAATGGACGACTGATTTCGCGGATACTGCCGGAAAAAATGCCGGACTGGAGGATAACTGGTCAGATCCCGGAAAAATGAAAGCAGATATTGGAAAATGTATGGATGGCTGGGAACAGAACCATGATTATTCGGATGCTGATTGCAGAATGACAGCGTTTCTTCTGCTGGATGGTGTGCTCCGTGCAGAATCGACAGAAGACAGCTATGAGGGTACCTACTTAATGTTTGATACAGAAGCAATAGATAATGTGGACAGGTATGAAAGCATAAAAGAGAATAAAAATATGTTCACCACACTCTATGGAGAAAAAAGTGTAACAGATGGCAGTCACCCGGAAAATACATTTTCCGATAGCTGGAAACATTATGGATTTCAAGTGGATAGTGACAGGCTCTCTCTTCTTAGCATAGTAATATATGACCCATACTCGGATGTTGTTTTTGTGGGGCATACCGGTGTTCTGATAAAGTACAGTGACTATTATTTGTTTATAGAAAAAATCGCTTTTGAACAGCCGTATCAGGCAACAAGGGTGAATAATATGGATGAATTGCTCGATATTATGTCGCTAAGACCGGAATATTTTGGAGAAGAGGGTGAAGCAGGTCCCTTTGTTTATTGTAATGGAGAATATCTCGGAACATTAAAGAAAAATATTTAAAGAAGTAAATATTTTACAACTTATGTGGAGCTGGAGTAAAAGTCAGATAGATGTAATTTGCAAAAAACCGCCGCCTCATCGTTCGAAAAAGGACGATGAGGCGGCGGATATCATATAACCAGAATGACTGTAATGGAACTGCAGCCACAGGGACGTTTTATTTATTGGCACCGTCAGCATCAATTACAGATTGAATCTGTTTCATCAGGGTATCATAGTTGTCCTGATTATCAATTCCACCGAGCATCGGATCACCCACAATATTACCATTTCTATCGACTAGAATTGTGGTAGGGAATGCCATAATATTAGAGGCATATTTACCTGCATCTGAAGCAGAGTCAATAGAAAGATTGCGGTATGCTGCCCCCTGGCTTTCCAGAACAGCTGCAGCTTCTTTGATGGCATCCTCGTTTCCGTCAAAGGTTTCTGTATTGATTCCAACTACTTCCCCCCCCATGGATTTGATGGTATCATTTAATTCATTAAGCTTAGATAGCTCGGCAACACAAGGCTTACAGCCGGTAAACCAGAAATTAACGACAGTTACTGCATTTCCGGAAAACAAGCTTTCGTCGACAGAATTACCATCATAATCCTGACCGGAGAAATTCCTGAAAGGAGAGGTATCGTCAGAATTATCCTTCTGGGAGGCATCGTCAGATGCTGTATTGTCCTTTTCGATTGCTGCTATCTGTTCCTCGATTTTTCGAATTGTTTCAATATCATCTGTAAGAGTTTTTAATTCATCGTCTGTAAATGAGTCTTTATTTGATTCGACGGTGGCAGCCAGATAGTCGGCGTAATTTCCACTTGGATCAGCAGTGCTTTTATTCATCATGCCAAATGCTTTGTTCCATACATCTTCATGCTCGGCAAAGAGCTGATTCTCCTGCTGATATAAATCATCCAGCGTAGTGTTGGAGCTGTCGGAAGCTTCAGAGCCGGCTTCGATCTGGGTATCGTGGGAAGCTTCTGTGTTTGAAGTTCCTTTTCCACTGCAGGCTGTAAACAATAATGCTGTACAGAGGGTAAAAATAGAAATAAAGGTTCTTTTTGTTTTCATGAATAATTTCTCCTTTGAATAATTGATAATAAAATTAATGGTTACTTTTTTGAATATTGTGGTCTGCGGATGCTCTCTTTTCACATGGCATGCCCATAAACTGATAGTGGATGGCATCTTTAGGGCAGGCTTTTATACATGCTCCGCATCGTATGCATTCCGGATGATCCGGGGTCTTGAGCACATCAACATCCATTTTACAGGCATTGGAACACTGACCGCATCCGACACATTTACTGTTTTCAACCTTAATTTTAAGAAAGCTGACCTTGTTAAACAGTGAGTAGATTGCCCCGAGAGGACAAATCCATTTGCAGAAGGGTCTGTAAAACAAAATACTTAACACAACAACTGTAATTAAAATAAGGCATTTAAAAGAAAAAAGCTTTCCCAGTGCAGATCGTATGGCAACATTTCCCAGTGAAAGAGGTATAGCCCCTTCCAGAACGCCTTGAGGACAAATGTATTTGCAGAAGAACGGATCCCCCATTCCAATGGAGTTCGTTACAAACATTGGCAGAAGTATAACGAAAACAATAAGGATAAGATATTTTAGGTATCTTAGTGGCTTCAGCCGGGCTGTAGAAAATTTTTTCCCGGGAATTTTATGGATTAAATCCTGAAACCATCCAAACGGACACAAAAAACCACATATAAATCGCCCAAGTGTCACACCGAGTAAAATAAAAAATCCTGTTATGTAGTATGAAAATTTAAATCGCGATGAACCGACAACTGCCTGAAAAGCTCCGATAGGACAGGCTCCGGATGCAGCGGGACAGGAATAACAGTTTAATCCGGGTACACATACCGTTTTAGCACTGCCCTGATATATTTTACCCTTGAATAAATTGGGAATATGAATATTAGTAAGCAGCGTGGCAGCTGCCTGTATCCATCCACGTATTCCGGCAGCTCTTTTTGATATTATTTTTTTATTCTTATCCAATTCCGACACACTCCAGACATAATTTTATTGCTTTGCCAAGTACGGCAGCCGCTTCACCTCTGATTGCACCATAGCTGACCATAGTGATACCGGTGATAAGCAAGGCAATTTGAGATATTTTTTGGTACTTCAAGATATCGTTGCTCCTTTCAATTGTTGAATTTATTGACCTGCTGACCTGGGTATTATACAATAGTAGTTGTAAAATTTTTGTTAAGAAACAGGTGAAAGCTTTTGAGATTATTAATAGTTGAAGATGAGAAACAAATATGTGACACAATTGCAAAAAGTCTGTATGATGCTGGTTACGAGGTGGATACCTGCTATGACGGGGAAGAGGCACTGGAATGCATTCTGGCGGAGGATTATGATTTGATTGTTCTGGATCTGAATCTGCCGGGTATGGATGGAATGGACATTTTAAGGGAACTTAGACAGAAAAATGAGGAGACGAAGGTCCTGATATTATCTGCAAGAGGACAGATTGCCGATAAGGTTGAGGGACTGGATGCAGGTGCAAACGATTATATGGAAAAACCGTTTCATTTGCAGGAACTTGAGGCACGTATCAGAAGCCTGACAAGAAGAAAATTTGTGCAGAAGGATATATGCCTGGAAAGCGGTGAAATTAAGTTCAATACGATAAGACGCGAGGCATATGCAAAAGGGAAAATGGTTCCCCTGACAAGAAAAGAAAATGGTATTCTGGAATATCTTCTTCTTAATCTTGGCAGACCGGTCAGCCAGGAGGAACTGATAGAGCATGTCTGGGATGCATCCGTGGATAGCTTTAGCGGCTCCATCAGAGTGCATATGTCGTCACTCAGAAGAAAACTAAAGTCCGTGCTTGGATATGATCCGGTTTTGAACAAGGTGGGAGAGGGGTATAAAATACGAGAGGAGTCCGATAAATGAGAAGAATGTCACTGCAGTGGAGGCTTACCTGTATCATTACATTATATATTGCGGTTATATGTGGATGCCTAACTATGCTGGTCTATAAAAACGGTGTGTATTATATGGATTCCCTGCAGGAGGCTGTTGATGCACAGGGAGATGGGAATGAAAATGAATCAGACGAAATATATATCAGTATTCCGGAAGATAAGTGGGATGAATTTGCAAATGATTTTTCGGTCCAGGTATACAACAATAAGACAGATTACAAAAAAAGCAGCCTGATAATTTCAACTTTATTGGCACTTCTTGGTGGAGTGGCTACATATTTTATAAGTGGACGTGCCCTCAGGCCGATTAGAGAGTTTTCGGATAAAATCGAAGAAGTGCAGGCACAGAATCTGGCAGATTCACGGATAGAAGAAAACCAGGTGAAAGAACTGAACCAGCTTAGTACTTCGTATAACAAAATGCTGGAACGCCTTTCGGATGCCTTTGAGATACAAAGACAATTTACTGCAAATGCAGCGCATGAGCTTCGGACCCCGCTGTCTTTAATACAGGTACAGCTTGATTTATATAATTCCACCAGACATCCGGGCAATGATAGGGATACTTTACAGACGATAAAGATGGTTACGGAACAGAATGACAGGCTCAGCAGGATGGTAAAGACACTTCTTGACATGAGCGAACTTCAGACGGTGGGGAGAGATGAGAAAATTGCAGTTGATGCTCTTGTTGATGAAGTACTGGCAGATTTGGAACCTCTGGCACAGGAAAAAAATATAAAGCTTGCTGGAAAATGCAAGAACACAACAATGGTCGGAAGTGATATTCTTATTTACAGGCTGGTATATAATCTTGTTGAAAATGCAATAAAATATAATCATTCAGGTGGACAGGTTACAGTTACTGCGTATCAGAAGGAAAAACATGTTTATCTGTCAGTAGAGGATACAGGGAACGGAATCCCGGAGAAACTACGGGAGCGTGTGTTTGAACCATTCTTTCGTGTGGATAAATCCAGAAGCAGGGAACTGGGGGGCGTAGGTCTGGGACTTGCTCTGGTTCATGAAATTGTGAGAGTGCATGATGGCAGTATAACAGTTAAGCCCAGTCCGTCTGGCGGGACGATTTTTGATGTGATTTTTTAAAGAGAATAAATATACCTGATGTGCTTTGGGACAGCCTGAAATGGGAGGAAAGAAGATGCTGGAACGAAAAAAAGTCCGTGCAGCCAATGAAGATTTACCGGTAATTATGGAAATGAATGCAGCCAGTAAAATGAAACTGGAAAAAAGAATGATAAACCTGTCCTTTATTGGAAGTGTACTCTTTGTAGTGGCAGAAGGAGTTATGGCATATATCAGCCATTCCCATGCAATACTGATGGACTGCGTATTTGATGTGACAGATTTAATAATGATAGGACCGTTTCTGGTGCTGGTGCCACTGTTGTACCGTCCGGTAACGGAACGCAGACCGTATGGATTTTCCCAGGTGGAATCTTTATTTCTGGTAATCAAGTATAGTGTACTTTTAGTAGTTACCATCCAGCTTTTAATCGACAGTGTGCAAAGCATCCTGCATGGCGGACATATGGTAAATGCCAGCCAGCTTGCAGGCTTTGAGTTTGGCGTGTTTGCCGGCTGTCTTATCATCTATTTCCTGCTTCATTATTTCAGTAAACGATATGCATCTGTGGTAGTAAAAGCAGAAATGTATAACTGGAAATTAGATGTAGTCAGCAGCTTTGGCGTATTCGCCGCATTCTTCGGACAGTTCCTTCTGCAGAAGACACCGTACGAATGGCTGGCACCGTACATAGACCCGGTAGTAGCAATTGTGATGGCATTAATCCTAATTGTAGAACCGGTGAAAATGATATTGCATGGACTCAGGGAGCTGGTGCTCTTTGCACCGGAGCAGGAAGTGATGGACCAGATACGTTCCATTGCAGAACAATATATGCAGACCTGTTCCTATACGATAGAATTTTTGGATGTCATCCAGACCGGACGAAAAACCTGGGTGGAAATATACATAGACAGCCCCAACGATATTATTACAATGCAGTCCCTCACCAGAATCAGAAATGGAATCCGGGAAGAATTAAAGAAATACTTTGACCAGATTTATGTAGAACTGATACCGGATTTGCCGGAATAAAAATAATACCGGACACAGGTGCCGGAGTGTATAAAAAGTGCCGATGGAATATTCCACCGGCACTTTTTATGAAACGGAGATGGCGGGATTCGAACCCGCGTGCCCCGGAGGGCTAACGCATTTCGAGTGCGCCCCGTTATGACCACTTCGATACATCTCCAGATAAAAAAGAGTGCATACACTTTGTTGGATTCGTGTGGTAAAGTGTTTTGCACAATAGCACATATATCATACAATATTTTCCTGCCGGATGCAAGCAGATTTCATTGACAGACTTGGAAAATGCCCGTATAATAATATTTATATTGGTTATAGTGACCATAACTAGGAGGATTAGACAAATGAATAATGAAAAAGAGTTCAAGCCGTATATTCCGGCAGACAAAGTTTTGCCGGAACTTACGCCAGTCTCTATTATTCTGGGTATTCTGCTTGCCGTAGTTTTCGGTGGGGCAAACGCATACTTAGGACTTAGAGTAGGAATGACAGTGTCGGCATCCATACCGGCAGCGGTAATTTCCATGGGAATTATCCGCGTAATTTTAAGAAGGGACTCCATTCTGGAGAATAACATGGTACAGACCATCGGTTCTGCCGGAGAGTCTCTTGCAGCAGGAGCAATCTTTACACTCCCGGCTCTGTTTATGTGGGCAGAGGAAGGTGGTACAAGCATGCCATCTTTAGTGGAAATCGCATTGATTGCATTAATCGGTGGTGTCATCGGAGTTATGTTCATGATTCCACTTCGTAGTGCATTAATCGTACAGGAGCATGGAAAGCTTCCTTATCCGGAAGGAAAAGCCTGTGCAGAAGTACTGGTAGCCGGAGAAGAAGGCGGAGCAAAAGCAAGTACCGTATTTGCCGGTCTGGGAATTGCAGCAGCATACAAATTCATCACAGATGGTTTGAAAGTATTCCCGAGTGAAGTGACTTATGAAATCAAATCTTACAAGGGTTCCGGAGTCGGAATGGATGTACTTCCGGCACTTCTTGGAGTTGGTTATATCTGTGGAGCCAGAGTATCTTCCTACATTTTTGCGGGTGGAGTAATCGGCTGGTTCGTACTGATGCCGTTAATCGCACTCTTTGGTGCAGACCTTACCATTTTCCCGGCAAGCGTTCCGGTATCTGAACTTGGCGCATCAGGAATCTGGTCAAACTATATCCGTTACATTGGAGCAGGAGCAGTTGCAGCAGGCGGAATCATCAGCCTGGTAAAGAATCTGCCACTTATCGCAAAGACCTTCCGTCAGGCATTAAAGAGCTACGGAAGCAAAGGAAATGGTGACAACAGCCGCCTCAATAAAGATATTCCAATGAATATCGTAATTCTTACGATTGGAATCATGGCTATTATTATGTGGCTGGTTCCGGCAGTTCCGGTAAGCCTTCTTGGAGCAATTATTATCGTAATCTTCGGATTCTTCTTTGCAACCGTATCATCCAGAATGGTTGGTATTGTAGGAAGTTCCAATAACCCGGTATCCGGAATGGCAATTGCAACACTGCTTATCACAACGATGATTTTAAAAGCAACCGGAACCATCGGAATGACTGGAATGGTAGCTTCTATTGCAATCGGTTCTGTCATCTGTATCATCGCAGCAATCGCCGGAGATACATCACAGGATTTAAAGACCGGTTATCTGGTAGGAGCAACACCTTGGAAACAGCAGGTTGGTGAAATCATCGGTGTAGCAGCATCTGCTATTGCAATCGGTGGAGTATTATATCTGTTAAATGCAGCATGGAGCTACGGTTCCTCAGCAATTCCTGCACCGCAGGCAACCTTGATGAAGATGGTAGTAGAAGGAGTTATGGGCGGAAACCTTCCTTGGGTACTGGTATTTGCAGGCGTTGGTATTGCAGTAGTAGTAGAAATCCTTGGAATTCCGGTATTGCCATTTGCAGTAGGTCTTTACCTTCCGATTTACTTAAGCACACCGATGATTGTTGGTGGATTAATCCGCTTATACTTTGATAAGAAGAAGGGTGAATCCGAAGAAGAGAAAAAACGCAAAGTGGAAAATGGAGTGCTTTACTCATCCGGTCTGATTGCCGGAGAGGGACTGGTAGGAATTCTCCTTGCAGTCTGTGCAGTCATTCCATTCAAGGGAGAGACCTTTGCAGATGCATTTAACTTATCTGCAATATTCGGTTTCAGCTTAGGAAACATTGGCGGACTGGTATTCTTTGCATTACTTGCCGTAACTTTAATCCTTTTCATCCGTGGAAAGAAGAAAAAAGAAAATTAAAAACAGAATAAAGTAGTTCTTACATCTGCCGTCTTGCGAAAAGGCGGCAGATGTTTTATACTGCTAGCGAAGATAACAGGAGGCAATATGGCAAAGAAAAAAGACAATTATTTAGATTATATCCCACGTCCGAATACATTATTTGAATGTAATAAGAACAAAGATGGCAAAATAGAAATAAAAATGCATAACAAAGGTGTGTTTAACAAAATCGCACAGGTGTTATTTAAGAAACCGAAATACAGCTATATCGAGCTGGATGAATTCGGCAGCTTCGTGTGGGAGCAGATGGATGGAAAGAAAACCATCTATGAGATTGGTACACTGGTAAAAGAAAGATTCGGTGACAAGGCAGAACCTCTTTACGAGAGACTGTCCCAGTATATCAAGATTCTGCATAACAACCATTTTATCGTATATGAGAATAAATTAAGAAAGAAGGAATCATAATGAGCGCATTAGCAGGCTTAGAACCAAAAGAGGTATTTCATTATTTTGAAGAAATCAGCAATATTCCACGTCCATCCTATAAAGAGGAGAAAATCAGCAATTATCTGGTAAACTTCGCAAAGGAACGGAACTTAGAATATTATCAGGATGAAGTAAAAAATGTCATTATCATCAAAGAGGCAGCACCGGGCTATGAAGACGTTGCACCACTGATGATTCAGGGACATATGGATATGGTGTGCGAGAAAGAACCGGGCAGCACCATCGATTTTGAAAATGACGGACTGACACTGGAAGTAAACGGAGATTATATCAGTGCAAAGGGAACAACCCTTGGCGGCGACGATGGAATTGCAGTTGCATACGCACTGGCAATCTTAGACTCTGACAGTATTGCGCATCCGCGTATCGAATTTATCTGTACCGTGTCCGAAGAGGTTGGCATGGAAGGTGCCGTAGCACTGGATGTTTCCCACTTGAAAGCAAAGAAGCTTCTGAATCTGGATTCTGAAAATGAAGGAATCATGCTGGTAAGCTGTGCCGGTGGATGCAGCACCGTATGTGAACTTCCGGCGGAATGGGAAAAGAGCGCAGGAAATCTTGTTTCTATTCATGTGGCAGGCTTAAAGGGCGGACATTCCGGCGTGGAAATTGACAAAGGAAGAGCCAACTCCAACATTTTATTGGGAAGAATTCTTTTAGAATTAAAAGATGAATATCATTATCAGATAGCAGCATTATCCGGCGGAAATAAGCAGAATGCCATTCCAAGAGAAAGTGCAGCAGAGCTTATGGTACAGGAAGATGCCACACAGCTTGTCCATAAAATAGAAGAAATTGCAGAGAAAATCACCCATGAATTTTCCACCAGTGACCCGGATATCCAGATATCCGTAGCAGTAGAAGAAAACTGTGAGAAGGAAGTATTAACAGAAGCTGCGGCAAGAAAAACAGTGCTTTTAATCAACCTGCTTCCAAATGGAATTCTTCGCATGAGTGATGACATCAAGGGACTGGTAGAGACTTCTTTAAACCTCGGCGTTCTGACTCTGGAAAAAGACAAGCTGACTCTGCAGTATGCCGTAAGAAGTGCAGTGGGCACCGCAAAAGAATATCTTTTGAAACGTATTGCTGCGCTGGTAGAAGAGTTTGGTGGAAGAGTCACCAATACCGGTAATTATCCTGCGTGGGAATACCGCAGGGATTCTGTACTCCGGGATGATATGGTCCGCATTTTCAAGGAAATGTATGGAAAAGAGCCGACCGTAGAAGCAATTCATGCCGGACTTGAGTGTGGCATTTTAGCAGGTAAGATTGACGGACTGGATGCTGTCTCCATCGGACCGGATATGATTGCCATTCATACCACAGAGGAGAAATTAAGCATTTCTTCCACAAAGAGAGTATGGGATTATATCTTAAAAGTAATTGCCTGTAAATAAATTGCTTAAGCAGGCATTATAGCTTGTACCCTAAAAAAAAATATATTATAATATATTTTGGATGTGTGGGCGTATGCACAACAATAAGCAAAGAAAGGGATGCAGCAAATGAAAAGAATAGGTATGTTGACCAGCGGCGGAGACTGTCAGGCATTAAATGCAGCAATGCGCGGCGTGGTAAAAGGATTAAGTCATAATGTGGATGAGTTGGAAATCTATGGTTTTTATAATGGTTACAAGGGATTGATTTATGGCGATTACCGCCTGCTTACATCAAAGGATTTTTCGGGAATCCTTACCAAGGGCGGAACCATCTTAGGTTCTTCCAGACAGCCATTTAAACTGATGCGTGTGCCGGATGAGAACGGGCTGGATAAGGTGGAAGCAATGAAGCAGACCTATCATAAACTGAAACTGGATTGTCTGGTAATCCTTGGCGGAAACGGAACACAGAAGACTGCCAATCTCCTTCGGGAAGAGGGCTTGAATGTCATCCATCTGCCGAAGACCATCGACAATGATATCTATGGAACAGACATTACCTTTGGTTTCTATAGTGCAATCAATGTAGCATGTGCAGCTATTGATTGTATACACACAACAGCAGCATCCCATAATCGTGTCTTTATCGTAGAAGTCATGGGTCATAAGGTTGGCTGGCTTACATTGTATGCCGGTGTTGCCAGTGGAGCAGATATCATATTACTGCCGGAAATCCCATATGATATTGATAAAGTCATTGAAGCAATAGATAAGAGAACCAGGGATGGAAAAGGCTTTACCATTCTTGCGGTAGCAGAGGGTGCTATTTCCAAGGAAGATGCAGCACTTTCCAAGAAAGAATACAAAGAGAAGCTAAAGAATTATAAATATCCGTCTGTATCCTATGAGATTGCAGACCAGATTGAGAAACGCAGTGGCACCGAAGTACGTGTAACCGTACCGGGCCATACCCAGCGCGGTGGCAGTCCATGCCCATATGACCGTGCACTCTGTACACGGCTTGGTGCAGCAGCAGCCCAGGCAATCATTGATGAAGATTACGGATACATGATTGCGATGATTAATGATAAGACAAAGCGTGTTCCACTGAAGGATGTGGCTGGCAAGTTAAAGACGGTTGATCCGGGCTGTCAGATGATTAAAGAAGCAAAGACAATTGGAATCAGCTTTGGAGATTAAGAGAAGCGAGGATGGAATAGATGTCATACATGGCACTTTACCGTAAGTTCCGCCCACAGGAATTCGCGGATGTCAAAGGACAGGAGCATATAGTAACAACCTTAAAGAACCAGATAAAGGCAGACCGTATCGGCCATGCATATCTGTTCTGTGGAACGAGAGGAACCGGTAAGACAACCATCGCAAAAATATTTGCCAAGGCAGTCAACTGCGAACATCCCGTAGATGGAAGCCCTTGTGGAGAATGTGCAAGCTGTAAAGCAATTGCGGCAGGAAGTTCCATGAATGTTATCGAAATTGATGCGGCATCCAATAACGGTGTAGATAATATCCGTGAAATCCGGGAAGAGGTAGCATACCGCCCGACAGAAGGAAAATACAAAGTTTATATCATAGACGAGGTGCACATGCTCTCCATCGGAGCCTTTAACGCATTGTTGAAGACCCTGGAAGAGCCGCCTTCCTATGTCATTTTTATACTGGCAACTACGGAAGCCCATAAGATACCGATTACGATTCTTTCGAGATGTCAGCGGTATGATTTTCGGAGAATTTCCATTGAGACCATATCAGACCGCCTGATGGAACTGATGGAAAAGGAAAATGTGGAAGTGGAAGAACGGGCAATCCGCTATATTGCCAAAGCGGCAGACGGATCCATGCGGGATGCCTTAAGCCTTTTAGACCAGTGCATCGCCTTTTATCTGGGACAGAAGCTGACCTATGACCATGTGTTAGAGGTGCTGGGTGCAGTAGATACGGAAGTCTTTTCTAAATTACTGCGGAAAGTGCTGGCAGAAGATGTGGCAGGAGCCATTTCACAGTTAGAAGAGCTGGTCATCGAGGGAAGAGATTTAGGACAGTTTGTCAATGACTTTACCTGGTATTTAAGAAACCTGCTTTTGTTAAAAGGCTCAGACGATATGGAAGAAGTCTTAGATATGTCTTCTGAGAACATGGCACTTTTAAAAGAAGAAGCCCGGTTGGTAGAAGCAGATGTACTGATGCGGTATATCCGGATTTTCTCGGAACTGTCCAATCAGGTAAAATATTCTTCCCAGAAACGAATCTTAATTGAAATTGCAATAATTAAATTATGTAAACCTGCAATGGAGACCAACATGGATTCCATTACAGACCGGTTAGCAAAGTTAGAAAAGAAGATGGAGCAGGGAATTCCCACGGCAGCACCGGTGAATACCGCGACACAGCCGGCCGAGGCAGCAGCACCGGTCAGCCGTCCGCCAATGCCAAAAGCAATCCCGGAAGATGTGGAACAGATTGTAAAGAACTGGAATTCCATTCTGCCGAAGATGAGCGGCGTGGTGCGCACCTATCTTAAGTCGGCACATTTAAGTCTTGGCGGAGATGACCGTCTGTCTCTTATACACATCTGACGCTGCCGACGATCGCATAAGTGTAGATC